>Ga0164318_10001955_pt1 | contig 18802 bp, 16 predicted proteins | sample GuaBasSedimGuay9_FD_113734 | JGI IMG/M metagenome (GOLD analysis project Ga0164318, IMG submission 113734) | Subseafloor sediment microbial communities from Guaymas Basin, Gulf of California, Mexico - Guay9, Core 4571-4, 0-3 cm | ecosystem: Environmental > Aquatic > Marine > Hydrothermal vents... | reverse complement strand
TCAACCACCCTACCAGCTAAAACAGCATTATCCGCAGGATAAACCAAAGTAACATTTGGCGGTGGATAATTATAAGTGATATTCACACTATCCAGTGTTGGTGTTATGCTGTTGTTTGTTGTGTTGAGTCTTGCTTGGTATTGAAAAACCATCCCATTAACATAATTAAGATTTGTCGGACTTGAGTCATAATAATTACTCCATCCGCTCCAGTTAATATACAAATCTTTGATTTCTTGCTCTGTTAATGCTCTGTTGTAGATTGCTACGCTGTCTATTGTTCCGTTAAAATAATTTGCTGCATAACCTCTTCCTCCAATAATAAGATGGTTGGTGCTTGTGGCTCTGACATTTCCTGAAAGAGAACCCGAACCTTTTAAAACTCCGTTAATGTAGTATTTTACTGTGCTTCCATTATAAGTTCCACAATGGAATCTCCACTCTTTTAAATAAGTTAAACAAGTATCACCATTTGCTATGCCTACACTTCCAGAAGTATTAACTACATAAAACTGATGCAAATTTCCAGAAGATACGTAAAATAAATAATCATAACTGCTTGAGGATGTTGATTTTCTTCCTAAAGGACTGCCTTGAGAAGGAACTGAATTAAAATAAATCCATGAACACATGGTAAACTGATTAGTAATACCTAAGCTATCGTTTCCGCAATCAACATAATCATCCACGCCATCAAATTTTAGTGCTCCGTCATTTTCAAAAATTCCGCTATCCCTATTCACATCATTATAAGCGGTTCCGTGATTATCACTTTTACTGTCGTATGTTCCTGCTTCTTTTGAGTAAAGTTCTTTGACTTGGGAAGCATTTAAGGAAGTGTTGTAAATTCTTACGTTGTCTATTAGTCCATTGAAAAATCTGTTAGAATTTAGCCAGCCAATGTATAAAGTGTCTCTACCTAAAACTGTTTTAGAAGGTAAAGACCCTGTATGGGATTGTAATTTTCCATCAATATACATTTTCGTTGTTGTAGTGCCGCCAACGTATTCTGTGGTTGTTACTAAATGAAACCATTTATTGTTAATAATGTTATTGTCAGAATAAATTTCAGTACGAGTTGTTGTATTTCCTACCCAGAAATCAACTTTATTCCCTGCAATGAAAAGTCTTGTATCAGGGAAACCTGAACCTCCATCTGTTATTATTCCTTGAATACTCGGATTTGAACTATTTTTCACGTATAACCATGCACTTATTGTTAAATTAGAACTATTCAAAGCCTGACTTGGGCTCAAATCCACATAATCATTTGTTCCATCAAAACTTCTCGCACCTTCAATATAACCTTTATCAGTGTAAGCACTCCCTGAATTTGTTCCGTCATTTCCTGTTCCTGAATAGTCTGTGAAATCATTTTCGCTATTGAATTTTAAATGCAGTACTTGTGAATTGTCAATATTTGAGTTCCCTGTTATGTTTGTTGAATCACTTCTGTTCATGTTCCAATAACTTATTAATCCAGAGTCAGTTAAATCTATTTTTGAGTAATTGCCTGTTCTGTATCTTAGTTCTATGCTTGTTCCTGTTGGTTCTGTGCTTGTCCAATTCAGCGAACTCCACTCGCTTATGCTTTGGCCTGAATCTAAAACACCCCCTGTGAAAAGTCCAGAGTATGTTTGTGTGTTTCCGCTTGTGTTGAATCTTGTCGCATTATAAACTTGTTCAATCTCATCAGCAGTAAGTGTTGTGTTCCATATTATTACGTTTTCTATGCTTCCGTTTAAGTAATGGTATCCTGAAGTGCTGGCTTTTTCTCTGCCAAATAAAACTGGTGTGTCTTCATTTCTGATTTGTCCATGAATTTGCGTGCTCTGGCTTAGTTTTCCATCAACATATAGAGAAATGTTGGTGGAGTTTATTACTCCAACAACATGATACCATCTGTTGATTTCATAATTTAGAAATCTGGCAAGAAAATGACTTGTTGAATTGCTTGTTTTAAATATTATTTGGTCCCATGATGCATACAACGTCCAACCCATAGTATCATAATACCAGGGTGCTCCTTTACTCGCTATTACTAATACTTTGTTTGCTCCGCCATCATAATATCTATCTTTAAGATTTACCCATGCACTAACAGTGATGTTTTCTGTGAAGTTTAAACTACCATCATTTCCTGCATCAATATAATCATCCACACCATCAAAATTATACCTTTCATAAGTATGTGTTGCACCATTTACTGTTCCATCATTGCCTAAACCAGAAGTATCACCTGCATTTATTACAAAATCCCATCTCCCAACAATATTGTTACTTTGAGGCAAACTAATTTCCGAATCTGTTGGTTTTAACTCCACACCAACATCAATACTGACATTACCCTCATTAGTCCCATAATAAAAATCTTCAATGACAAATGTATCTGACAAGAATCCTATGTGAATGTATTTCTCATTATCCCATTCTACCTTGAATCGCGTTCCAGTTGATGGGTTAAAGTATTTTGTCGTATTCTTTCCTGATATTCTGATAGGTACCCCTTTGCTTGAAAGGATCTGTTTCTGTTTTGTCGTTAAATTATCTGTGTAGCTTTCTGTATTAAGTATACCTGCGCAGACAATTTCTTTGCCTTCTAAATGACACAAATCCCTTTCAGTCTGGATGATGCATCTTTTTAAAAACGGGCTGACATCTTCGCAGTAATGATCAAAAGCAGACAATAAAACCGAATTCAGTTCTTTAACACTTTTTCTTCCTGGACTGATTACTGGCATAAAAGAGGCTTTATTTGGTTCAGACATATTATTTGGAAAAGAAACATTTCCTGAGACGTTCTCTGCAGGCGTTGCATTAAGGTGAACAGGATAGTCTTCAGCAAGAGATGTGTTATCTGGAGCTATAATATTATCAGATGCAGTCTCATTCCTTCTAAATGAATCATTTTCAGGGATTGTAAAGTTGTACGCAAAAGTGTCATTTGTCTGACGCGAAACATTGTCTAAGGTATCATTTTCTGGCAAAGGCGCAGTTTCAGGAATTGTCTCATTGTCAGGAACGCTAAGATTCTCTTCAACACTGTCATTCAAAGGGTCAGTTAAATCATATGAATCAGGGTTGTCAGTAAGATCATCAGGCAAACTCAGATTATCAGAGAGTGTTTCATTCACTTCAATCTGTTGGGTTGAATTCTCAATACTTTCGTTTGACTCATTGAAAACAGAATCATAAGCAGCATCAACTTCTGCTGAAGAATCATTCACTTGAACACCAAGGCTCAGCCTTCCAGTAATTTTGCCAACAGACTCAGAAACATCAAAAACATTAAAACTGACAAAAACAGCTAAGACTATTGAAATCACAAATAAAAAAATTGCAAAATCTCTGTGAACGATCTGCTTATTCATTTAAGACTTTTTGATTACCCCCTTTATTACCAAAAAACTGTTTGAAAGATTTAAAACTGCTGTGACAAAGCTTTCCCTTCAAAACATTACTTTCTAAAGTGAAAGATTGATTGTTCATCAAAACCCCCTTTTACTGTCTTAAAAATAGTCTCGGCATTTATAAATGTTACTTAAAATTCCTTTAAACAAATCTCGCATTGTTTAGAACCAGCCTTTTTAGAAAAAAGTCTGGCCAAAAAATAAAAAGATAAAAAGCCCGCCCCTGCGGAGATTTGAACTCCGGTTTCCAGGTCCGCAACCTGGCGTCCTATCCAAGCTGAACGACAGGGGCAACATATGAAAGAAAAGTTATTACCTTTTAAATTTTTGTTTAAACATCTTGGGAAAAACTTTAGTGCGCCTGTTTGGCGCAAACTGATAAATGTAGCTGGTTTGACTGCTACAATATGTAATATGAGTCTCAAGGCTCATAAATTTTTCAACAAAGAAACTAAAACTTATCCAATCTTTCAGGCCTGCCAGGTGCGCCGACCTGTTTCTTCAGATTTGTTGCAATCTTCGTCGTCAAGATATTGCTCAGAGTCTCAAATCTTGCCTTTTTCACATCGCCAGCATCCTTGATTCCTGCTCTGAAAAGCTTTCTTGCTCTTGCTCTGCCAATACCTTCAAACTTTATCAGGGGCAAGAGTTCTTCTTTAACACCATGCTTTAACCTGAGCCTGACTTTTTTTAAAGGAGAAATGAGGTTCATCTTTCCAAGCAATCTAGATAATTCTTCGCAAGAATAAACAAGCCAGTCGCTTTTATTGAGCTTTGCTCTTGTTTCTCCTGGCCTGCAGTCATATTTTTCAAGAATCCATTCATCGTCTTTTTCTTCAATCCAGTCATGAATCATTGAAGCTGTCTTAAAAGCATTAAGCCAGTCATTATATTCAGGCTCAAACATGCTTGGCTCTGGCAACAGAAGTTCTCCCTCAAATTTCAGGGTCAACTGCTCAAACTCTTCAAATTCTTTTGTTTTGACTCTCAACAAAGGCCTCATCTCCAGAGTGCCTGATAACAGATGCAGCCATGCAAAATCTTTGACATTAGACGTAGCTGCTTTGATGCCTTTGATCAACTGGATCGCTGTTGCAGGATCAAGGTACAGCTCTGAGACTCTTTTGCCTATTATCGTCGCCCTGAAATATTCATCATCAACAAACTGGATAAACCCCCATCTTTCAAGCATCTTCAGGACTTTTCTTATGATCTGTTTCAGTTTATTCATGTCTTTGAATTGAAAAGCCCAAAAAGTTCTTGAGAAGAAATCAAAGATATCCTCAGGAGTTCTGATGACTTTTGAGACAATGAGAGAAAGAAGATAAACCCTTAGGACTGGCTCAACTGCAAGTTTTGAATATATCTCTTCAGGCTCTCCCAGCAGATAGTGTTCGATCAATGCCTGCTTTTCAGCGTCAGAGTTTGCTATGACGATCGCTTCCCCCCATTTGTCGAATGAAGGCCTGCCTGCTCTTCCGCAATTATGAACTAAAAAATTTGATGCAAAGTAATTCTCATTATCTTTCACTTTAAGATTATATACATCAATTTTTTCAGGGTATTTGATAATCTTTTTCTTAGTGATTTTTAACCCTACACATTCTTCTTCTTTTTGATAGTGCCTGTTTAGATTGTGATAATCGCTGTATTCAACATTGATGTTGCATTTATCACCTTCTTTTATTTTTTTCGCTGGCTTCCAAATATTATTAACCCTAACTGGATGTTCTTCAGTAAGTTTTAGTTTATATCCTTTTTCAGTTGTTAACTCAATTAGTTTATTAGTCTCTCGTTTGAAATACTGCTCAACGGGCTTAAATTCAAATTTTTTAGTTTTTATATTAAAAGATAAGACTTTACACTTAATTTTTTTTTCAACAATTTCACCTATAGGAATGTTTCCTTTGTTGGTGATTATCTTTTCTTCGTAGGGAACGCACATTTGCAAGAACTCTAGAACAGGAATGTTGGTCATGCCATTGAAGCTGAACCTTTTGACGTCTCTGATTATTGTCCTGAATGCAGGAAGATCGAGGCCAGCTGCCAATGTTGGCGTGCATGAGATTATCTTGATGATTCCTTCCTTGAAAGCTTCCTCAATCAGTTCTCTCTGTTTAGAATGCAAGCCTGAATGATGGAAAGCGACGCCTTTCTTGACGCATTCTGCCAGTCTTTTGCATTGCTTTGTTGGTTTGCTTAGGACTTTTAGGATCTTCTCAGCCAATTCATTTGTCTTAGCATTTCCTGCAGATTTTTTACTGATCTTTTCAGCAACAGCTTCTGCGCTTCTCTTAGTGTTGACAAACACTAAAGCTTGTTTGTTTATGCTGATTGTATTTAGAGCAAGGTCTGTGACTGGTTCATTTGGCATAAAAACAAGCAAATTGCTGGAAGGTTATAAAGCTAATCTTTTTCAAGACAAGAAACCACCAGTTGCATTTACTCAACCATCTCTGGTTGATTCTCCTTAAGAACTGCAATCTTTTTATACACAAAGGCCAATTCAATGCTTATGTTCATCAAAACCTTGAAAGAAAACCTTAAACAATTGCTGCCAGAACTGAGCAAGAAGATTGATGAATTAGAAAAACCATGGGAAGCTCTGCGGATTCTTGGTGAAGTTAAAATTGATGAAAATAAAATAAATGGCGAGATTGAAGAAGGAGTAATAATAAAAGGAAAAATAATCCTTGGAAAAGGGTCTGTCATTAGAAGCCCTGCAAGGCTGGAAGGAAATATAATAATAGGAGAAGGCACAATAATAGGGCCTTATTCTTTCATCAGAGGAAATGCAGTTATAGGAAATGAATGCAAGATAGGCTCAACAGAAGTGAAGCACAGCATAATTTTGGACAACTCTAACGCTTGTCATTTCAATTACATTGGAGACGGTGTTATTGGCCAGAGATGCAATTTAGGGGCAGGAACTAAGATAGCTAATCTAAGGTTTGACAGGGAAGAGGTTAAACTAAGGATTGATGGAGAGAAGATTCCTTTAGGAACAAACAAGTTCGGAGTTGTGTTTGAGAATGAAGTGCAGACAATGTGCAATTCTGTCCTGATGCCAGGAAGTTATGTGAAAGAAGGAAGCAAAATAAATTATAAACAAAAATAGTTTAAATTATTATCTTAAATAAAACACACCTAAACCTTAAACAAACGATAAATCTCTATGACTCTTACGAAACTATTAAAAATAAAGTTATCTTAGGTTTTAGAAGGATAATTTTTGATGATCAATAATAACAAAATGATTGAAGTTGAATTGAGGTTTAAATTAAGGGAAGAAATTAAAGACAAACTAAAGCAATTAGGTGCCAAAACGATCTCAAAATCTGTCGAAAATGACACTTATTTTAAATTTGGCGAGGACAAAGAAAGGAGATTTATCATAAGAATCAGAAAAAAAAATGGAGTCGAAACCTTAACATTCAAAGGATCGTCGCTTTTGAACGAAGATTCCGCTTGGCAAGAATGGGAAGCTAAGATCTCTAATTCAGACAATCTTAAGAAGCTGTTGCTTTCAAATGGCTTTATTGAATTGGTTAAAATTAATAAGCTAAGGGAGAAATTTAAGTTAGAAAACTTTGAGATAAATTTGGATGAAGTTGAAAATTTAGGGAAGTTTGTTGAGGTTGAAGTTCTTGGAAATGATCCTGAAAAAGCTAGAAGTTTGATAATGAATTTTGTTCAAAATAAACTTGGCGTACCAAAAGATGCAATCATCCAGAAAGGTTATGTTAAATTGATGTTAAAAGAGTAATGGATATTTTTAGTAATTTAGTTCTCATTATATACTACATAGAATACAAATCTTTTTTAAGCCAAACAGGATTAAACAATTTTTGACATGAATAGAATCAGGAATAATTGCTTTTTCTTGGGTGTTATTGATGGAAATTAACTTGGCAAACACAGATATAATCTCTATTCTGAATGATTTGGACAAAGAAAAGATTCTCTACCTTTGTGAGAGGGCAGAAGAGATGAGGGATCTGGAAAAGGATGGCAAGAGATGGCTGCTTAACAACACTTTCACTGGCGAGAACCAAAAAGTCCTGGCTTACATGTTTTATGAGCCAAGCACAAGAACAAGATTTAGATTTGATACAGCAATGAGAGAATTAGGAGGAAAAAGAGACGGCTTTACTGGAACAGAAGGGACTTCTATGACTAAGAAAGAGACTATTAGGGATACTGTCAAGATGATGGAAGCGAATCATTTTGATGCGATTGTAATGAGGCACCCGAAAGCAGGTGCTTTACAGTGGGCTGCTGACGTGGCTGATATTCCTGTAATCAACGCAGGTGATGGCAAGAATGAACATCCAACTCAAGCTTTGCTTGACTTGTTCACGATCTATATCAACAATAATAAGAGTCTTGATGGGTTGAGGATCGGTTTAGGCGGCGATCTGTCTCATGGCAGAACAATAAGATCCCTGGTTTTCGCGTTATCCCACTTTGATGATGTAACAATAAGATGGGCTGCTGAGGATTATCTTGGCTTGCCTGAAGGGATACATGAAGTGGCAGAAAGAAGAGGAGTAAAAATCATCAGAGAAAGAAGTGTGGAGGACGTGATAAATGATTGTGAGTATTATTACATGACGAGGCCTCAGTTTGAGAAGATGGGTGGGGAGATTTCAGAGAGTGAAATTGCAGGGTTGCTTAAGAGATACAGGATCACTTTAGAGAAGATCAGAAAAAGCAAAGCCAGGCTGATGCATCCTTTGCCAGTGAATGGAGAAGTTGCAGAGATAGAGTTTCCTGTGTTCTTTACAAAAAATCAATTATTCTATCAGCAAGCAGAGAATGGGATATTTTTGTCTAAAGCGTTACTGTTCGAGATTCTGAGTGATGAAACTTACAGGATATTCAGGGATCGCTTGCCAGAAAGCTTGTTGGTCGGCAATAACAGGCTGGAAAGAGCCATAAAAAACAGGGAGAAAGAAAGCCTTGCGATTGATGTCATCCAGAATGGTGTTGTGCTGGACCATCTGAGTTATGGCACATTGGATCGCATAAGATCTGAGTTGGCGCTGAATGAATACTCTGTCTTTGGAGGAGAAATAATTAATGACGAGAAAAAAGCCATTCTCAAGATCAAGGAAGGAGAATTATCTGAGAGAGATTACAAGAAGATCGCTATGATTAGCCCTGAACCTACAATTAATATCATTAGGGAAAACAAAGTCAAAGAAAAGTTTGTCTATTTGCTCTGTGAGAATGAGAACTGCATCACACGAGAAATAATGGAGGATGTTCCGCCAAAATTCTATAATGATGATGGTGTGGTCAGGTGCAGGTATTGCGGACAAAGGTACAATATCAAGAGCAGGAAGGTCAGCGATGAGGAGAAAGAAATATTTGTCAAAAGCCTGCCTGAAAAGGTTGAGAAGCTGAGTTGATGCCAGAAGTTATAAAAATAAAACCAGCCTTTTGGCTAAAATCATGGAAATAGAGATTGACCTGACCAAAAGCCTTGAGAAGAATGCTGAAGACTATTACAATAAGGCTAAGAAGATAAAGAGCAAGATAGAGAAAGCTAAAGCAGTTCTGGAGAAATTCAGAAAGAAGATTGAGGCTCTTGAGAAGAAAAAAGAGAAGGAAGAAAAAAGAAAAGAACAGAAGCTCAAGTCAAAAAGAAAGGAAGAATGGTTTGAAAAGTTCAGATGGTTTTATAGCAGTGAAGGTTTCCTTTGCATAGGGGGTAGAGATGCAACAACAAATGATATTCTGATAAAGAAACACCTTGAAAAAGGAGATTTAGTTTGCCACACTGATCTGCCAGGCAGCCCTTTCTTCATAATAAAAGCAGAAGGCAGGACTGTGGGTAAGGCGACAAAAGAAGAAGCAGCTATAGCAACAGCAAGTTATTCAAGAGCATGGAAGCTGGGAATGAGTTATGCAAAAGTTTATATTGTAAGGCATGACCAAATCAAAAAAGAGCTGGGACTACCAAAAGGTATGTTTATGATTTATGGCAAAAGAGAATACTTTACTCCAGCATTAGAGTTAGGGGTTTGCCTGTTGGAGACTGGTTTGATAATGGGAGGTCCTATTTCAGCAGTTGAAGCGCACAGCAAAGAATATGTCATAATTAAGCAGGGCAAGAAAAAAGCAAGTGATATAGCAAAGGAGATTGCCAAAAAATTAAAGATAACAGGAAGGGCTGACGATATTATCAGAGTGCTGCCGCCTGGTGGCAGCCAGGTAGTAAGATTTGTGAAAAAGAGATAATCTGTTCAACTAGTTCTTATGTTAAGGCTTTCAGTGGAAAGATTTATAAAGACTGTTAAAATTACTTAACACATGTTAGAAATAATTAACAACCTAAAGCCTTTTTTTGAGGATTGCTACAGAAGGATCAGCGTCAGGGAATTCTCAAGGACAAGAAAGATTAGCCCCCCTACTGCATCAAAATGGCTTGAAGAGCTCTTTAAAGAAGGTCTCCTGAAGAAAGAAAAACATAAGCCATACATCTATTATTTTGCAGATAAAGACTCAGGAAACTTTATTGGATTATCACATATCTATTGGCAGAACAGGCTTGAAAAGAGCGGATTATTGAAATATCTTGAAGAAATCCTGTTAAGCCCAATAATCATCCTCTTCGGCTCATTAGCCAAAGCAGAAGCAAAAGCAGACTCAGACATTGACCTTGCAGTCTTTTCTGTATCAAAGAAAAAACTTGATCTCAAAAGATTTGAAAAAAAGCTGAAAAGAAAGATCCAGCTCTTCCAATTCAAAGATCTAGAGGATGTTAAAAGCAAAAGATTAAGAAACAACATCCTTAATGGACATAAGTTAAAGGGAAGTTGGTAAAAAGGACTGGCGAGAATGTTTAAACAAAAGAATCGTCAAGGACATCAAAAAAGACGAGAATCTGATCAGCTCCCTGCAAGATACTGCTGAAATCAAGATCAAGTCAGCAGACAGCCTTTCTGAGGAATTATTCATCGCAAAAATAACTTTGCTTTACGATGCTTTAAGGGAATATTTAGAAGCCCTCTCGATAATGAATGGCTACAAGATGTATAATCATGAATGTTACTCAGCATTCCTAAAAGAGATCCTGAACAAGCAGACAGAAGCTGAAACTTTTGACAAAGTAAGAAAAATCAGAAATAGCCTCAACTATTATGGAAAAAAGGTTGATGCTCAAGAATCAAAAGAAGTAATCAAAATAATCAAGACCTTGCTTACAGAAGTAAAAGGGTGGTTAAAATAAAATGATTCTCTTCTCAGATAGCTTCCATAGATCGTTGCAATGGTTTCATATTGGCTGAGTTTTGGAAAAGCTTTATAAAACAACAAAAAGTTTCAATCCAACAAGGGTCCGTGGTCTAGTGGTTATGACGCCACCCTTACAAGGTGGATGTCCCCAGTTCAAATCTGGGCGGACCCATTCAATACTTTTCTATTAGATTTATTTAATTTGAAGATTGATATTTCTAACTGCAAGAAGAAATCAGATACATAAAATACGTGAAAAGATTTATAAAAGATATTCTGTAATATATATAATCCAAACAAAAAAGGGCTGATGATGTCAAAACTATCAGAACACAAGCGCAGCATACTGCTTACGGCATTGATAATTGTGGTTTTCTTAACAGTGCTGGCTTCTTGCACATTTACTTTGGACAAGAGTGATGCAAACGTTCCTGTGCAGGAATCAGGAAAAGGGCTGTATATCACAAGATTAAATAATGGTTTGACGATAACAGTCAAGGAAGTCCCAAACCTGCCATTAGTGACAATTCAATTCTGGACAAAAGTGGGGTCAAGGAATGAGAATGACCAAAACAGGGGGATTGCTCACATCTTTGAGCATATCTGGTTTAAAGGAACTCCGACTCAGCCAGTAGGAAGTTTTGATAAGAGAGTTGCAGCTTCAGGAGGGTATGCGAATGCTATGACTGGCCAGGACTTCACAGCATTCTATGTTATGATTCCGAGCGAGAACTTTGAGGAAGTGCTTGCTCTGATGGCGGATTTGTTCAGGAATCAATTGTTTGATGAGAAAGAGATCGCTAAAGAGAAAGAGGTCATCCTTGAAGAACAGAACATCGTACTTAATGACCCTATGATGTTGACAGATCATAAGTTTGCTCAATTACTGTTCAAAAAACACCCTTACAGGCACCCTATTCTGGGTTACAAAGATACAATCAAAGGCAATATGCCTGATGCAATAAGAGAATTCTATAAGACTTGGTATGTTCCAAATAATATGAACCTGATAGTTGTTGGGGATGTAAGTAAAGAAAGGGTTGTCAAAGCAGCGCAGAAACTATTAGGGGACATAAAGCCAAAAGAATTGCCTGAAACAAACATTCCAGAAGAGCCTGAACAAAAACAGATGAGATACAAGGTAGAGACAAAAAAAGGGATTGAGAATACGTATGCTGCAATCGGATTCAGAATTTGCAATTTCAGAAGCCCTGACTGGTATGCGATGAGAGTCCTTGTGCAGATCCTTGACGGGTCAGAAAACTCAAGAATACAAAGAGAACTTGTGCAAGAAAAGCATGTGGTCTCGTCTTCACAAACTTTCTTCGTCCCTTTGCTTGATTATGGAGCTATAGAAACTTTGATAGTCGTGCAACCTAAAAAAGAGAATGAAGCAGCGCAGGCTGTTCTTGATGAGTTCAACAGGTTTAAGGAAGAATATGTGAGTGATGAAGAGTTGGACTCTGCAAAAAAGCAATTGCAGGCGGGTTACGCCCTTCAGCAAGAAGAGATAGCGATGCAAGGTGTTGACATTGGCAGGTGGTGGACTGCAGGAAACTTTGAAAAACAACCGCAATACATTGAAGATATCTTTAAAGTGACTAAAGAAGATATAATGAAAGCTGCTAAGAAATATCTGACTCAGCCGACAATATTCATGCTTAAGCCAGAAGAATGAGAAAAGAAAAAATAATGATGGGATTGTTCTTGTTGGTGATTTTGTTAGGCTGCCAACCAGCCCAAACTATGCAGGAGGTTCACAGCAAAGCAGGAAACAAGTTTGTGCTTGATAATGGATTCACTATAATCACAAGACCAAACAAGAATACTGGCTTGGCAGTCTTTGATCTTTTCATAAAGACAGGGACCCTTACAGAGACAATACCAGGAATATCTTACTTAACAACAAAAGCAATACTCACAGGGACAAACACAAGGACAAGACAAGAGTTGATAAGCCTGTTAGAGAAAGATGGAGGAAGCTTTGAAGTGAAGCCGACAGCGCAGTATGATGAGATAAGGATCACAGTCCCAAGCACAGCAATCTCAACAGCAATAGAATTCTTGTCAGAAATCTTGAAGAATCCAAGCATTGAAGAAAAAGAGGTTGAGAAAGAGAAACAAACAATCCTGAACGAGATCAAAGAGAAGAAAGACAATCCTCAAGCGATATCTGATGGGTTGTTGTTCAAAGAGTTGTTCGCAGGCACTCCTTACTTCAGTCCTGTGGAAGGCACTGAAAAAAGTTTAAGTTCAATCACAAGAAAAGATGTTAAGGACTATTTCAATAATTATTTTGTACCAAACAACATGGTGCTTGTAATAGCAGGAAACATCAATGAAAATCTGGTTCCTGTGCTTGCTGACTCTTTAGGCGCGCTACCCAAGAAACACATTCCAACAAAAGAACTCAATTTCAAGCCTTACTCTAACAAAAGGATAGAGAAAAATTCATATGCTCAGGCGTTCTATGTGAATATTGGTTATCGGACAGTTCCAGCAGTCCACAAAGATACTGTCGCGCTGAAAGCATTGCATGGGCTTTTAGGCCAGGGTCCTGCATCAAGATTATTCTACAATGTCAGAGAAAAACAAGGCCTTACTTATAGGCTTGAGTCAATCAATCCGACAATCAAGGATACAGGCATGTTCAAGATCAGCTTTATCACTAGGCCAAAGAACCTGAACAAGACAATATCAGAAGTCCTAAAACAGATTAAGAGGATCAAAAATGAAAGAATCTCTGCAAAAGAACTGGCTGAAGTGAAATCAAGGATAAAAGGTTATTACGCTCTGTCTCATCAATTGAGCTCAGACATAACAGAATATCTCGGGTTGTATGAAGTGACTGGCAGAGGATTTGAGTGGGATTATTATTTCCCAAAAGCGATAGATCAGATCACAGCAGAAGATATACAAAATGCTGCAAAAAAATACCTTAATGATCCTGTCATTACTATAGTCGGCCCTATTGAGAATGCTGAGATAAAGGCTGTTGATTGAAAACAGCGAATTAAAGATGTCTATGTTTGGATTAGTGTGTGGAGGCTTAAACACGGTTAATTGATTTTAACTTTTTCAAGGGTAAAGTCAACTTTAGTGTGCCTATGCCGCCAAGTGTAGTTCTCAGGTGTTTTTTTTGTTTGATTTTGTGTTTGATTAAGAGTATTTTCTTTAGTTAAGCTCTAGTGAGCCTGCTCGGCTCAGGTCTGATAGTGTTGTTGTCTTTCTCAGCAGAAATTTCTGTTGAATTTTTCTTAATCGCTTTTCTGCCAGCAAGATTATCTCTTTCAGGCAAAACCTGCTATCAACTCTGCGGCTTTTTATCTTCAGAAAAAACTTTTTTTCTCTCTCAAAACTTGCCAACAACTCTGCGATCTCTCCTTCAAATAAAAACTTCAACAACTATCAGTCGCGTCCAAACAGGACGCCTCTTGTTCAACCCAAGAGTTTTTTGTTATTACTGCATACATTGTTTCGCGCGCCTAATTTCCAGCCTAAGAGTTTTTTACTATTACATCTCACATTGTTTGCAGTGCGCCTCTTGTTTAACTCAAGAGTCTTTTACTGCTGAATCTCACATTGTTTCACACACCTCTTGTTCGGTCCAAGAGACTTATGCTTCTGCCTTCAACATCTCTTGTGCGGCATAGGCACTAACTCTTTTAACTTTACTATACCTTTTTCAGGCAAGTTTTTTATAATCTGAAGTTTAAATGATATTTATGGAGTTTTTAGATGTAGTAAATGATGAGGATGAAGTGATAGCGTATGCTTCAATCAGAGATATTTATCTTAAGAAATTGCCTTATAGGTTTGTTCACATTCTTGTTTTCAATGACAAAGGAGAGCTTGCGCTGACTAAAAAAGAAGAAAAAGATGGCGCAGGCGCTGGCTGGTGTTCATCAGTGAGCGGTCATGTCCTGCAAAAAGAGAGTTACAAAGATGCCGCAAAAAGGAAGTGTAAAGAAGAGCTTGGATTTGAGCCAGAATTAGAAGAGGTCAAGAAAGAGGTTTATGCCATGCCTGATGGCAGCAAGAAGTTTCTGACAGTCTTCAGAACAGAACTCAAGGATTTGTCTCAGATTTCTGGTAAGAAAAACAATCTGGAATTCTTTAGTTTAGACAGAATCAAAGAACAAAGCAATGCTGGAGAGAAATTTCATCCAGAACTCTTGTTCTTACTAAAGAAAGCATTTTGGATCTGATTTTTACTTAGCTTTAGCTAAGCCTTTTGCAGCATAATTTTTTGAAAGCTTTGGCTGCCTCATTCCTGAATTTAGATGCTCTTTGCCAAAAAAAGCTGATGGCCTTAATGCAGAATAGTTCTTTGCGTCAAATCCTGCATAATTCTGCGGTCTCATGTATTTGTTTAAGCTCTGTCTTTCTTTTAGCCCATAATTGCTTCTTATGCCATTATCATTACTTACCCTTTCTGCTAAGCTGTTCTGTTTTGGAATGGCGTGATAATCAACAGCTTGAGCTTTCTGGTCACTTAATTGCCTTATGTAAGAATCTCTCTCTGCGCTTTTGTAAGCTTTCACAGGTGAATGATTTCTTTTGTTGTTCTTCATTAGATTGTCATTTTGTTTTGTGATATTGTTATGATAGCTTCGGGAAAGCTTGTTGTAATTTGACCCTGTTTTTTGGATATTTTTGCGATAACCTAAATCTGATCCTTTTTTTATCCTGTAATTCACTGGATTTTCTTGTTTTTGTTGACTTAGTTTGTTTGAATAGCTATTAAGATTTTTTATTGGGTTGTAATCTTTTTTTAGAGCAGGATCTTTATTCAGAGAATGGCTCTTGTACTTTGTTAGATTGTTCTGTTGTTGTTTGCGTTGAGCTTTTTCTCTTGTTTGATACACTGCTGGTTTGTTTTTGTAAGCTGGTTCTGAGATTGGACTAAAGTTATTCTTATTATCTTTTACAACAGTCTTGTGATTATTTTTTTCTTGATCGAAATAACTCTCTTTCATTTCCTGCTGGCCAGATTGTGAATAATCAACCATGTTATAACTTTCTTTATTGGTTGAAATATTCTTGTGATATTCTTTGCTATTCCTCTTTTTCCCTGCAATTGTCTTATTCTTGTCAAGTACCATTTCAGTATTTCTTTGCCCTTTTGAGTAAGATTCGTTAACTATCGCATCTGATTCTTCAAAAACTCCATCCTCATTTTCTTTTGCTTGTTCTAAACTGATCAATTCTGCAAGCGAGTCACAGACTCCGATCTTTTGCGCAGATATTTGCTCTCCTTTGTAAAAGACCAATAAAAATTTATACGAAACAGATGACGTTTCAGGCTGATCATTTGTTGCTAAACCTGTTGCCAGAATCCCTAAGTAACTTATTTGGATATTTGAATCATCTCTCAGCACTATGTACTCTAACTCCAACTGATAGCTTCCTGAGTCTTGTTGTTTAGTTGCTGCGCCAGCGCCATAAAGTCCTTTAAAGCTTGACAAAGCAAGGCTTGTCATCATTTGCTTCAGCGCAAACAATTCGTCTTCTAATTCTTCTGAATCATCAAAATACTTTTGGCTGCTTAGCAGTTCCTCTAATAGTGAGAAGTACTCATTCTGTTTCTCTAAGTGTTGATTATTATTGTAGTTTATGCCAGAAGCATAGTTCAGGCCCTGAGGGTCCTCCAGATTCTCTTGCTCTTGCTGCATTCTTGGCAGTGCTGCCAAAGGTTCTCTTAGGTTCTCTTCCAATCCGTTATTGTTGGACTTAATTCTCATACACTTGCCTTTAAGACTTTAGAATTTTTAAAGAATATCAACATCCAAACAATAAATATGTGACATTTTTTTAATAATAATTGTTGTTCTTGTGATTGAAGATCGTCGTGGCAACCTGCTAAAATAGAATCTTAATGCAACGCTCGCGCAAAACTCTGAAACATGACCTAATTATTATCAAGCAGCTTAATCTTAATCCCTAATACTCCGTATTTCTGTTCTTTTTCTTTTGTGTATATGCTGTATATGTTTTTCATGAAAACTTCTATTGGATAATCTTTAGGATACCCGTAATATTCCATTCCAAAATCATTTATGAGATCCTTGAATGTTTTGTATCTCAACAGAGCTACAACCTCAACCCTTGCCTTTTCTTTCATGTCTGGCAATTTGGAGAACTCAACGATATCTCCTATGCTTAATTTCTGGCGTTTTTCATCAAATAATCTGAGCTCAATAGTCTTTTTTCCTGACTTTATCCTTTCAAAAGGGCTTTCAAAAAGCCTCATCTTATGTTCCATTGATTACACCAAAGATATGCAATAATCATAAGGCAACTAAGAAAGTTATTTAATTCTTTTTGTTTTCTTTAATGCATTTTGTATACAAAGTTTCTAAGTAGTCTTTCCAAGAGCCTTTGGCAGGACTTTCTAAAATTCTGTACTTCTCATCAGCTTTCTCACTCAATTCATCTAACTTACTTGCATGATTATAGATTTTTTCTCTAAGCGCGCTTACTTTGTTGTTTTCTATCTCTAGTTTGGTTCTGGTTTCTTTATCCTCTTTTTCAAACCATTTTTTAAATAGGGCTTCATCCCTGAAATAACTATAAACATTCTCAGCAAAGTCATTATTTGCTTTCTATCAACTCTCGCATATATTTCTTGAGCAATGCCTCATTTTCTTTTTGTGTTCCTGTCTGCAGATCTTTTGTGAGTGTTGTTGTAATTTGAGTATATTTCTGGTTTATCTTCTTGACACTCTTCTCAATTTCAGTGTAATCATCCTCCAAAATATTTAAGAAAGTCTGATAAAAGGGTGTTAGATCTTCCCCTGGGCTAAACCCTCTTCTTAAAAGGGCCAAAGACCCATCTAAACGTTTGCTCGCTTTATCAACTAATGCTAATCGAATATCTAATTCAAATGAGTCATTATAGGTTAAATTTTTCAAAACATTTTCAAGACTATCTGATTCAAATGAGTCATTGTAACTGTGATTATTAGGTGTATCGATCAACTGAACTATAGGTTCTATTTTTATTGTTTTTTCCAGTCCACTCTTTTTTTCTTTACATCCGCTTATTGCCAATGCAGCGCTTAAGCATAATGAAATAAAAAACCCTTTGAAATAATTTGCCATTTTCCTTATCCTTTAAACATCAACAACAATATTTTTGTTTCATACAAACATAGTTGATGTAAATGGTATATAATTGGATTAGTATTTAAATTTTTCGGTTGTAACCACCATTAAATAACAACTAATGTTAATTTCTCAAGTAATCATTTGTTCCTAATCATGCAGCCATGATACTCAAGCCTGTAAACTTCCTTGCATCTAAACAATATTCTTTCTGTTCCAGAGAAATCTTTGAAATCTCCTCTTGATTCATTGATGTACTCCAGTTCGCCTTTCTTAAAGTTGTCTGGACCTCTGAACGGCTTGTCTTTTGTGATCTGCCGCAGAGCCTCTTTAAGAAATTCATACACTTGTTCTGCAGGAATATCTTTAGATGTTGTTTTTCCATAATAATTCATTGACCAGATGGCTTCTCCATCCTCGAAAACAACTTCTTCTCCGATAAAGGGATCAAAACCATAATACCTGTCCCTGTATTTTAGGTTGCCTTCCTCAAATATCAGTTCTTTAGCTCCATCATCCAAGACTTTCTTATTCCCACCTTTTGCGCTTGCGTAAGTTGAGGTCTTTGCTTTTACAAGAAATTTATTTAAGTCCATTATTTATCAAAGATTCTAAGATTATATAAAATTTTATATAAAATTTATTTAACAGCTGTTACAACGATTTAACAGAAAAAATCTGGCTTAAATGAGTTGTTTTATACCCGCAACATTTAAAACAATACTAGTTTAAGGTTAATCTATGGTTAAAGTTATCTTTAAATTGAATAAGCGCAAGGATATGTGGAATTGGTGGCATGCTTGTAAGTGGTCTGGTTGGGGAATTGATTGGACAGACTATATGCCAAAGCAAGTTGTCAGAAAAATCAAAGGCAGGACGCAAAAAGAAGCGTATAGATTCCTTAGCCCTTATCTGAAAAAGCTCTATAAGAAAAAAAGAAAAGAGATTGATTTCTTTAAGTCAAAAATTAAATCTGCGTGGGAATTGAAAGGAAAACAAATAATTAAAAAGTTAGAAGAGATTCATAACAAGAAAACACCTTA
>Ga0164318_10001954_pt1 | contig 18806 bp, 9 predicted proteins | sample GuaBasSedimGuay9_FD_113734 | JGI IMG/M metagenome (GOLD analysis project Ga0164318, IMG submission 113734) | Subseafloor sediment microbial communities from Guaymas Basin, Gulf of California, Mexico - Guay9, Core 4571-4, 0-3 cm | ecosystem: Environmental > Aquatic > Marine > Hydrothermal vents >... | reverse complement strand
CCCCAAAAATCATCTATTGTATATCTCAGATTCAGGTCAACGACTGTATAATCATCGATTTTTTCTTTATTCAAAGCATCGCCATATCTACTGTCAATCCATTTGACCGACGGGCTGATCTCAAAATTGTTAATCGTATAGATCAAGCCTGACTTGATAATCCATTCAGGCGTATCCGGAATCTGATTATCTTTAATCTTCAGAATCTTATCTCCTCTCTTAAGGTCATCGTCAAAACTCATATCAGTGTAACCTGGATTGAGATAGAAAACCAAATTTTCTGATGGATAAAGATTCAGCTCCAATTCAAATCCGTATGCAACGGCATCGCCGACATTCTGATAATAAGTAACAGGCTTGTTGGTTTTGGGGTTAATTATTCTCGGATCATCAATGCTGACCAATAGATCATTATGCTTGCTGTAAAAAAAGAGAGGGGCTATGGAAAAATATTTGTGGCTGTATCTGAAGCTCAAATCAAAGTTGTCTGATGTTTCCATTTCCCAATCGTCAAATATATCCTGCAATGTCATACCAGATGTTTTAAACGCCTGTCTATTCATAGCGTATAGAGTTGTAACCGGAACGTACGCGTAAGGTCTCATATAATTTCTGCCATAGTTGAGATACATCTTAGCATTTTCAGTAAACTCATAGCCGATGCCAAGCGTAGGCAGAATCTCATCGTAATCTGTTTCTTTTAAACTGAGGTCAGGATCTTTTTTCAGAGCAAGCGCTGCATCCGAAATGTATCCGGTACTTGCCGGCTCCTCATAATAAAAATATTTCAACCCTGCCTGAAATTTGAATCTGTTCAGTTCATAGGAGAGCTTGGCGTAAGGGCTGTAAATCTTCCCGTGCCCGTCATTTTTTGCATAGTACATATATCCGTTGTATTCCAATCCATGGGAAGTGGAGACATATCTTTCGACATATTTTTCCAGATCATGAGATTCAAACCAGTAACCTGCAGTTATTTCAAAACCTGAAATATCAAAATTCATTTCAGGTATGACACCGTATCGTTCCAATTCCCTGGTTTTGTTCAATACACCCGGTTTCTTGGGCATGGTGTACCCTACCACAGGAAAACCTTCTTTTCCTTCCCAAAAATTTGCGTCTTCACTTGAATAGTAAGGTTTTAACGAGAGATTGAATTTTCCCAAAATATTTATATCAATAATTGACATAAAGTCTCTGTTTATAAATTTTCCACGATTATAATCATAATAATTTACATTTTCTCTGGGATCTTGTGTGAGTCCGTTATTGTAATGATGATAAAAATTATCGTCCCTGTTTATATTATCAGCCTGCTCGTAATCGAGGTTCTTGAAAAAATGCCTCTCAATTTCATTGAAATTATAAAACAGGTCTATATTTACCACATCATTAACCAGCTGATTTAACCCCAATGTTACATGATCTCTTCCTCCAAGGTCTCCTTTTCCTTTCCATTTATCAGCATCTGTATAAGAATATGATCCGAAAAATTTTGTTTTCGACGGCAATTCTCCTGAGTCAATCCTTAAAAATGTTCTGACAAAATCTTTAGAACCAAAACTCTGACTTACCTCAACTCCTGCTTTATCTTCAGGTCTTCTTAATTGCAATTCTATTGAACCGCCTCTATTGCCGGAACCCGTACCGAGATCAGCAGGGCTTGCCCCTTTATAGAGACTGACGCTCTCCATATTTTCCATATCGTATATATCTTCTCTTGCTCCGATAGGCATGATCCCATAATTCGGAATACCTTCAACAGTCATACCGCAATAGAATCCTTTTGCCCCCCTTATACGTATATCTTTGCCGCTTAGTCCGTAAGGATCCTCACTTTCCACATTAATGCCTGAAAGAATATCTAATGCACTATAGACACTTGTTTTGGCGGGTGTGCCCAAAAGCTCGATTCCTTTTTTAGTTACAGAGGTTCCCGTATAAAGAGAATCACCTGTTTGTCTGGTCGGACGGATCAGCTCTTCTGTAACTATAATATCTTCCAATACATATACATCGTTTTTTTCATCGCCGGCCATCAAAACCTTTGATAAAGAAAAGAATAGAACATAACAAATTACGATAATTAATAATCTCTCTTTCATTCGTTTACCTTCTTTTTATAAAATTCTTGAAATTATCCTGCATCAGTTTCATGGCTGTCTCATACGGCTTGCCTCTGCCCTTTACCCATAACTTGAGCCTGCGCATTCGATGTTCAAAAATATCCTTTCAGAGTTTATTTGCCATTTAGGAACGAGTACTTATGGGTAATGGACAGGCCTGCCTTCCATAAAACGGCCTACAAGCAGGATGCACATGAATTTTCCTAGCGAGCCATATGTCTGACCATCCCGCGCTGTGGTTTGCTCTCAAGACACCGGCCAATAATGATCATATCCAGCCAATTTTCTTTCTCGGATTTTATGTCGCTCTACGGCATACTCCTTTTTAAAAAGTACCCGGAATTGGACATCTTTTAGGAGCTATACACTAATTTTGATTTTTTTTGTAAATTTGACTTTTTCTGCCGCGTAGCGGCTTCGTCCAGCGCCTCACTCAACAAATCTCTGATGTTTTGTACGGGACCGGCCTTTTGAAACTTATCCACATTAATTACCGTAACATCCGGTGTTACAACCATGTACTTGTCTTTTAAGGGATGATCCCGAACAATGATCTTCTCAAGTCGATAGATCTTTTCTTCTTTTTCAACCTGTGAAAAACCATGCTGTGGAATAAGAAAGATGGAACATATTATTGCGATAAAGAAAAATTTTTTTATTGCTTCCATATTGGCTCTCTTTTCTAAATGAAATAAAAACAGGCATACCTTCGGGGCAACCAACTATCAGGAAAAATCGGATTGTATCTGCTTGATGGACAAATGCTTTGGCGGTATTTTGATACTCAAAGCCATTATTTTTCACCCAAGGATGCCCTGCTTTAGAGGGCTGCCCGCAAACTCCCTGCCCGGAAACAACCGCCTTCCTTTTTAGCGCTCAATATCAAATAATCATTTTTTACGTCTGTTTTCACCTCCCTTCAACTTTTTCATCCGTTTAAAACAGGCTGTTTGCGCCGGTTTTAAGTATTGCCCGTTGCTTAAAAACAAAAAAGCCAGAAAGATTAAGAGAGCATTTTTGCCCTTTAAAACCTTCCTGGCTTTGTTGGATTATATTTTATTATTGTTTTTTATATTTTATATGCGCGGCTTCTTGCCGCATCTGAACTGCTTATAACCGACTATCAGATAAGCTGTCAACCAAAATTCAAACAGACCAACAATTCTAATTATAAAAAACAAATTAAAGTTCAATAGGTTAGAGATTTTATTTGCAACTTCTCAATAAATTCGGACAGCGATGGGAAAATCCCCTTCGGCCCCCTTTTTTCAAAGGGGGAAGCAGAAAGGTATCCGAACTTATTGAGAAGTTATGACCAGATCGGCTGTCTTGCCTCTCTTCTCAGACCCAGAACGTTTTTCTGAAGAAGTACCCTCCTCCTTGCCCTTAGGATTTTTTTCCAACTGACTTGGAGTGATCTTAGGTTTGGGTTTCTGGTCTTTGAGGCGGGCAATTTCATCCTTGAGTTCCTGGATGACTGCCTCCAGTTGCTGGATGATTACAGATTGTTTCTCGATAACGTCCAGCAATTGCGAAACGATTGGGGTCTTTTCTGCAATTTTGGGTATCTGAATACTGGTCTTCTACTGTTTGAAAAAGGGGGATTTTCCTGTCGATAACATTTACCTGGCCGCAACCTGTGGGCAATAATTGAATTTGTCCCGAATTTATTGAGAACTTACAAAGATACTTCTAAAAAACTCACACCTGTTTCGGCAACGGCTCCTCTTCGCCGTTTAAACAGATAGATAAAAATCCTACTCCAAGCATCATTATAAAGCCTCCAAAAGAAAAAGCCCTGCTAAGTTGAAAAATATCCATCATCAAGCCTCCCATGAGAGACCCTGCCAGCATTCCCAAACTGTGCGCCAGGACCATGAGACCCATAACAGACCCCATAGCCATGATTTGATTTCCTTTTAATACAGCCAGCGCCATCAGCGCCGGTGTAGAAATCCCGCCGCCAAGTCCGAACAGCAGGTTAGAGATAAAAAGACTCCAGAAACCATCTGCCCATTCAAATGAATAGATTCCAGCGGCCGCTATCAGCCCGCCTACAACAATTATCAATTTTTTGTTGAACCTGTCTGCAAGCAAGCCCATCGGAGGCTGTACCAATCCACTGATAAAAACCCCCAACATAACAAGAATACCAATGGATGAACCGGAAAGCGAGAACTCAGAGTCCGCGAATACCGGAAGAAATCCCCATATAATTCCAATGCTTGCAGCATAGGCAAACCGGTAAATAAAAAGGCCGGCAATATCCTTGTTGCTTAAACCGAGTTTCCATGTTACAGGTTTGTTTTTACGGGAAGAAATATGCTCAAATCTTACAGGGGGCAGCCGAAAAAGAGTTAAAAAAAAACCTGTTAGAGAGAGAAAACCCATACTCGCAAATGCCAAATGAAGACCAAAACGTTCGCTTATCACTCCACCCAGCAAGGGGCCGATGCTCAGTCCCATGAAAATGGACATGTTAAACAGTCCCATCACAGCCCCTTCAGAGCCGCCTGGTGATATATCGCCTACATAGGCCTGGATAACCGGCATCAACATTGCCGACGCAATACCTTGAACAAATCTAATACTGATAAGAGATACTATATCATTTGACATGATAAATGCAAAAGAGACAAGAGTGTAGGTGAAAAGACCCGCTAAAATATAAGGCTTGCGCCCCCTTATATCCGACATTCTGCCAAAATAAGGCAAAAAAAAAGTCCGTGAAAGTGAAAACGCACCAAACAAAAGCCCTATGTACAGCCCGCTGGCGCCGAGACTACTGGCATATAACGGCAGCAGAGGAACCACGATTCCGATGCCTGTAACAGCAACAAATATTGAAAAAAAGAGAGTTCCAAAAATTTTTTTATCAAGTTTTTTCATTGTTTTCAGACTATATATATCCAAACCTCATACAGACTGCACCTGACACCGCTCGGTCCCGGCTGCTAAAGTTTTGAAAAGGAGGAACCTCTTTTTGATACCGAAGAGCAGCAGGCTCTTGTGACCAGGGCGATTGCATCAAAACTTAGCATGATTTTTGATTCTATATAAATCAATAGGTTACAAACACTGCTTCAAAAATAAACGCTGACAAGTTACTTTCTGTATAACGTAACTGTTTGATTTTTAAGGGTCTAAAGATTTGGTGCAATTGCTCTGCATATATCATTGCGGTTAACGGGGCTGGTGAGAGGCTGGCATGGAGTGCCGGCATAATGCCAGTCCCGCTCCATCAGCGGGTTAGACGACAATAACCTACCCCATTAGATCTATGAAATTGTCCTGCTGTGGTATGGATTAGACAAAACGACAATGCAGTCATGATAATCACTGCTTCATCACTTTTTACTTTTTCTTAGCCTCCATTCTTTTTAATATCTCCTGAAGAGTTGAAAGAGCTTTATCGTAATCATAATCATCTATCTGGTTTTCAATATCCTTTATCACTGAGTCATGTAAATATTTTTTTATTTCTTTCAGATGTCTTTTTATTTCTTCAGGATCAGCAAGATCAAGGGCATCTGTGAGCTGTTTTATAAGGGGCAGAACCTGATCAGGGGCTACAGGAGCTTCTTCTGCTGACAAGGCTTCTCTTTCCGGGACTTCGGCTAATGTCTCCAGGGATTTTAAAACCCGGTTCAGATCCGTCTCCACCCTGGCAATAATCGAGATGGTATCGGGAGTATCGGCTTTTTCTCTGGCGGCTTCTTCAAGAGCCTGTGATGCTTTATACAGATTATCCGCTCCGATATTGCCTGCACTCCCCTTTAAGCTGTGGGCCAGGTGCCTGAGCGGTTCCCATTGCCTTGCATCAAACGCCTCTTTTATATTCACCCATGTATCCCTGTTCTTTGACAGAAATCCTGTCAGTATATGTTTAAACGTATCGCTTTCTATGTTCAGAGCATTTAAAGCCTGACGGATGTTGATTCCAGGGAGTTCCTCCGGCAGGCCCCCGGTTTCTTCAAACCGATCTTCCTTTTTTAGTTCATCGATCTCCTCTTTTTGGATTTCAGCTTCCAGTGTTTCGATCTGGTAAGGCATTTTTTCCGGATTGATCGATTTCCATAATGTATGGAACAATCTGTCCTGATTAATCGGCTTTGAAACATAGCCGTTCATTCCAGCTTCCAGGCATCTCTCCTCATCGCCTTTCATCGCATGGGCGGTCATGGCGACAATCGGAAGCGAGGCAAATTTTTTCTCTTTACGAATTAATCTCGTTGCATCAAATCCATCCATTTCAGGCATTTGAATATCCATGAGCACGGCATCAAATTTTTTTGTCATTACCGCTTCCACTGCTTCTTTTCCATTTTTGGCAATTTCTGCTGTGATTCCCGCTCCTTCAAGTATCGCAATCGCTATCTCCTGATTTGTCGGATTATCTTCCGCAACAAGGATTCTGGTCCCCTTGAGGTATTTCTTGTAAATAGATGCCTTGGTGGCAATAGAGATTTCTTCTTCGGCACCCTTAAACACTTCTTTCCCAAAAGCATCCATAATTGCATTAAAAAGGGTTGACTGGTATATCGGTTTGGTTAAAAAACAGCTTATTCCAACTTTTTCGGCATCCTGCATTTCATTCTCCGATCCGAAAGCAGTCATCATAATGATCGGAATATCTAATTTCAATTCCTGCCGAATTCTTCTGGCTGTTTCAATTCCATCGAGTCCCGGCATCAGCCAATCCATCATTACAAGCTTAAGAGGTTCTTTCTGCTTATCATTATCTTTCAGTATCTCCAGTACTTCTTTGCCGGAAGAAACAGTCATCACTGTGAATCCGAAAGACTCTAACATTTTCTGTATAATAATTTGACTGTCTTCGCAGTCATCAACCACCACTGTATTTAATTCCTGGATCTCAGGGGGAGGTATGAATCTTCTTTCATGATCAGCAGGCTGTCTGCCGACACATACTGTAAAGGCAAAGGTACTCCCTTTTCCGGGCTCACTTTCAACCCATATCCTTCCATTCATCAACTCTGCTAATTGCTTGCATATGCATAATCCCAGGCCTGTTCCTCCGAATCTTCTCGTTGTTGAAGTATCGGCCTGGCTAAAGGGCTGAAAAAGTTTGCTGATAGATTCCGGAGATATTCCGACACCGGTATCTTTTACGAAAAACATCAATTTTATCGAATCAGAGGAATTATTGGCTAATTTCACTCCCACAAGTATGACTCCACCTCTGCCTGTAAATTTGATTGCATTGTCAATCAGATTTTTTAAGATCTGCTGGAGTCTCATGGCATCGCCGATCAGAGCTTTTGGCACCTCAGAATTTATGTCGACAAGGAGTTCGATTCTTTTGTCAGCAGCTTTATTGAGAAAGAGATCGGTTACTTTATCGAGAACATCATCCAGCACAAAGGGACGCATTTCCAGATCGAGTTTGCCGGATTCAATCTTTGAAAAATCGAGGATGTTATTTATGATACCAAGCAGGGAGTATGCTGATGAGTGGATTATCTTAAGATAATGTTCTACTTTGGGGCACATCTGTTCGCTAAGGGCAAGATCTGCTGCAGCAATAACCCCGTTCATCGGTGTGCGGATCTCATGGCTCATATTGGCCAAAAATTCACTTTTAGCCCTTGTGGCGGCTTCGGCTGATTCTTTTGCATTGATTAATCCTTTTTCAGCCTCTTTCCGTATATTATACTCTATTTCCAATTTACTGTGGGAAGCCTTAATCTTTCGATTAAGATTAAGTATCATAACGACAGATACCATCATTATCAGACAGTAAATTGCAATAATCAAGATCCAATGCCAGTACTTCTGAACAACATCAGACAGTCTTATCTTGCCCACGTCCTTGTAAGGTCCAATTCTTAATTCCCGCAGACACTTGCGCACCTGCCGATAGTTAAGAGGTATTGTCCATCCGGCAGATTTTGATGCTCTGGCTGCCGGAGAGTCCGGTTTCATATCAAGCAATGCCCCGGCAACTGCTTCGGCCAGCTCATCTTGCGTATGTCTGACCTTTGCAAAGGGCCATTCCGGGTAGAGACGGGTCGAGTAAGAGAAAGGATACCTGTTTTTTTTACCACCGCGCTCCGTAAAAACATAAATGCCGGAAAGACGGATTTTACCTTCCGTCGCCATTCTTCCAAGGGTGTCTGTTCTTACTGTACCGGCATCTGCTTTTTTGTCCAAAACCGCTTCTACAACCGCATCATGGACACCTGCAAACTTGAGATCGGCAAAATAATGAAAGGGATCTATCCCCACAGACTTAAATTCACGCCAGGCCGCTATCCATCCTCCCAGGGAGATTCTGCTGGCAGCCATGAAGGTTTTCCCTTTGAGGTCTTTAAGGCGCCTGATATCAGTGCGGTCAGCCCGGCAAAAAATCACTCCTCCATAAACCTTGAGAACCCTGCCGCGCACAAGATTTTTCAGCGTGGCAATCCGGTTTGCTCCATAAAGGGTCTCTAATTCTACATAAGATGGCGGGTTAGTTAAAATAAAGTCAACTGATCCATTTTTTACAAAAGTATTAATCTGATCATAAGCGATCGGTACAATTGTAAATTGTTTGTTCGGAATTTCTGCAGTCAGATAATCGGCTGTCAATGACCATTTTGCAAGACAGCGCTCTGCACCTCTTTTTGCAAGAACGCCGATTTTCACAACCGCATCTTCTCCGCGGCAGATGCCCGGGATCAATAAGGTAAACAGCAAGAGGAGAAAATAACATTTGACAGCAAATTTTATCTGCATTCTTTTCTCCTTTCCATCCCTAAGATTGTCCGATTTATGATTAATCGATGAACTTAAAGTTCTTATGCTTAAAGAGTTTATAACAGGCATCAACTGCATCGGAATCGTACAATTTCCCCTTGTTCTCCATAATATCGTTTAGAGCAAAATCGAGTCCACGTGCCGGCCGATAGGGGCGAAAAGAACTTACCGCTTCCGTTACATCAGCGACCGTCAATATTTTTGATTCCAAAAGAATTTTTTCACTTGTAAGTCTCCCCGGATACCCTGATCCATCAAGCTTTTCATGGTGCTGCAATACAATCCTGGCAACAGGCCATCTGGCAGGAATATTTTTTAATATATCAAAGCCGACCTGGGAGTGAACTCTAATTAACTTAATTTCCTCGTCGAGCAGTTTTCCCGGCCGGGTGAGAATCGGCACAGGTATACGGATCTTGCCGATATCATGAAGAGTCCCTGCAAATCGAATTGCAGTGATCTGATCTTCCGGAAGATCCATTTCTTTGGCAATAGCGCACGCCAGTTTAGCTACGCGCTGCTGGTGGCCTGCAGTATAAGGATCCCTGATTTCAACCGCCAGGGCCATGGTCTTCAGTGTCGCCTCAAACAACTGTTGAATCTCTGCTGTTTTTGTCTTAACCTTATCTTCCAGCATGATATTTTGTGCATTTAACTCTTCTCTCATCAGCTTGAGGCTAAGATGTGTGCGCACCCTTGCCTTTACTTCTGCAGCATGAAAAGGTTTAGTGATATAATCGACTCCACCCACTTCAAATCCGCGGGTTTTGTGTCCTGATTCAATCAGTGCGGTAATAAAGATCACCGGAATATCTTTTGTCCGCAGATCGGCTTTCAGATGGGAACAGACTTCATAGCCGTTCATATCCGGCATCATAATGTCTAAAAGAATCAGGTCAGGCAAATGTTTTTCTGCGTAATCGATTGCTTTTGGCCCGTTTTTAGCGATACCAAGCCGATAATCATGTTTTAATGTGTTTACCAGCAAATCTATATTGGTTGAATTATCATCAACAACTAAAATCAGCGATTTTGTCTCATTTTCTTTCACTTTTTTACCTGCTTCAGTTGTGCAAACCTGTCCGTGCATATGAACGCTATATGGCTGCCTAATTTAATCCCCGCTCGACAAGCTGCATAGCCGGGGCGGCTCATTGCCGGTTCAATGAGGATCTGCAATTTTACTCTCTTCGATCTCTTTAAGAATTTTTAAAGCTTTATCGTAATCATAATTATTTACATGGCTTTCAAGAGCCTGAATATCTGAATGTTCAAGATATCGATCCACTGCTTCCATATTCTTTTTAACCTCCTCGGGATCGGCATTTTCAAGAGCGGATGAAAGCTGTTTCAGCACAGCTGCAAGCTGTTTAATATCTGCGGAGCCTTCTTCTTTGCGCAATGAATCTGTTTCCGGAACATGAACAACCGATTGAATTGATTGAAATACCTGATTTAAAGCATCTTCTGTTTCATCCAGCAATTCGGGGAAAGAAGATATATCTCTTTTCTCCTTGATTGACGCTTCTAAATTTTGTGCCGCTTTAGACAATCTGTCAGCTCCAATATTTCCAGCACTTCCTTTAAGGCTGTGAGCGATCTGCTGGAATGATTTCCAATCTTTTTTATCAAAAGCCCGCCTTATATCTCTTATCGTATCCTTGTTGTTTTTGATAAAACCTGCTAATATCCGTTTAAAAGCACTGTTTTCAATATCAAGCGCGCTAAGGGTTTCATAGATATTAATTCCGGGAAGAGCTGCCGGAAGATCTCCGGTGTCAACAGCACCTGCGGCTGACTTTTCGGTTTTATATTTCACGGGTGAAACGACGGTTTCCGGTTTTTCAGTATCGAGCGGCCTCTCTTCAGAACTGATGAACTTCAATATTGTCTGAAACAGTCTCTCCTGATTTATCGGTTTGGAAATATAGCCATCCATTCCCGCGTTTAAGCAGCTTTCTTCGTCACCCTTCATGGCGTGAGCCGTCATCGCAATAATCGGAAGTGAAACAAATCTCTTGTCGCTACGAATGATTTTTGTTGCTTCATATCCATCAATTTCAGGCATTTGAATATCCATAAGTACTGCATCAAATCTGTTTGCCCTGACGGCTTCAATCGCCTCTTTTCCATTTTTGGCAATTTCAGCAGCAATTCCGGCTTTTTCAAGTATTGCCAGTGCTATCTCCTGATTGGTCGGATTATCTTCCGCTACAAGAATTCTGGTTCCCTTGAGCCGATCCCTGTAAACAGATGTACTGACTCCCAAATGGTTTTTTATGTCCGCTGCTTTTGCTATTTCTTTTCCGAATACATTTAAGATGGTATTAAAAAGCATGGGACGGTATATCGGTTTTGTGAGAAAGCCTTTTATTCCCAATTCCTTGGCTTTAAGCAACTCGTTTTCCCTGCCGAAAGCCGTTATTAAAATGATCGGAACTGTCTGCTTAAGCTCCTCGCGTATTCTTCTTGAAGTCTCTATTCCATCCATATCCGGCATCAGCCAGTCCATTATTACCAGACTAAAAGGATTCTTTTGATCATGACTCTCTTTTAACCTTTTCAGTGATTCAGCTCCGGAAGAAACAGATTCTGATCGAAATCCAAAAGAATTGAGGATTTTTTGTGTGATCTCTCTGCTCATGGTACAGTCATCAACAACAAGTGCTGATAAATTTCGAATATCGGCTGGAAGCACAAAATTTTGCTTTTGAGCCGCAGGCTGCAAGTCAAAATGTGCGGTAAAGCTGAAAGTGCTCCCTTCTTCCGGCTTGCTTTCAACCCATATACTGCCGTCCATCATCTCAACTAACTGTTTGCATATGCTGAGACCTAATCCCGTCCCTCCAAACTTTCTGGTTGTGGATGCATCGGCCTGGCTGAACGGTTTAAAAAGTATGCGAAGACTTTCCGGTGCGATTCCGATTCCGGTATCTTGCACAAAAAAAGAGAGAATTATCCCTTGACTTTCTTTTCTTTCCAGACTCTTGACACCCAAGAGAATAAAGCCCCCTTTTTCGGTAAATTTTATAGAATTATCTATCAGATTTTTAATAATCTGCTGAAGGCGGAAAGGATCTCCAACAAGTGCGTCAGGCGTTTCAGGATCGATATCGACGATGAGCTCTATCCCTTTTTCAGCCGTCTTGTTGATAAACATGTCAGTCACTCTGTCTATTACATCCTCAAGGCTGAATGGACCTTTTTCCAAATCGAGCTTGCCGGCCTCGATCTTTGAAAAATCGAGTATATCATTTATGATGCCTAAAAGAGAATGGGCGGAAGAGTTTATTATCTTCAGATAATGTTCTATTTTCGGATCGACCTTTTCGCTTAAAGCAAGTTCTGCAGCAGCAATCACCCCGTTCATCGGCGTTCGGATTTCGTGACTCATGTTTGCCAAAAACTCGCTCTTGGCACGGGTGGCGGCCTTTGATGCAGCATTTGCCAGCTTAAGTTCCGTATTTATTCTCTTCAGTTCGGCTGTTCGTCTTTCCACCTCCCTTTCCATTTCATTATAAGATTTCTGCAGAGCTTCCAATGCCTCTTTACGTTTTGAAATATCCTGAACAAAACCTTCAAGATAGATTATTCTGCCACTGCTGTCACGGATTGTACGGGCATAGGTTGACACCCATATAATGCTTCTGTCTTTTCGGTAAAGCCGGCTTTCAAAATCAGTAACAGTATCCTTCTTTTGCAGCTGGTCAAGAAGTTCCTTTCTCCGGTCAGGGTCAACATGAAGCTGGTTTCCGATGTCAACGACATTTTTGATCAGGTCTTCGGGTGAATCATAGCCTAAAATCCGTGCCATGGAAGGACTCGCACTTGAAAAGGTACCATCGGGCGTGACTTGAAAAATTCCTTCAGGAGCATTTTCAAAGATGGTACGATATTTTTTTTCCGATTCAGCCAATGCCTTTTCCGTCTCCGCCTGTTCCGCAATCCTCAGTTCAAGAGCCTGGTTAAGAAGCTTTAACTCTTCAGCATGACTGATCATCAATGCTTCTCTTTCTTGATAAAAATCTATTTTTGCTTTGAATTCATCCGGGGTTGCTGTAAAATCCGCAAGAAAATCACGATAAGCTTCCATCAAGTTTTTTGTCTCCGCAGGGGTAAAGATTGTATCCCAAGCCATTGCTTTGTGCGCGGAAGCAGCTCCAATGGAACCGGCCAGAGATTTTTCCACTTCACCGAGAAGCTCTATGAGGGTTGCTATGGAAATTTTGATTTTGCCATCTAAACCAAGTCTTTGAAAGCATTTGTCCATCATGGCTGAAACCTCATTTCTCGGAAAATACCTGAAAAGCAGATTTCCAATCTGTTTTCTTTTTTCAGCCAAATCTATGTAAGCCTCCTGTTTAATAGAACGGGCAAAGGCGGAGCTGTCAAAAGTTAAATCTTTAACAAATGATTTTGCATGGCTTTGGGTTTCTTTGTCCTGCTTAAAAAACAGAGAACCGAGAACATAAAAGCTTATATTGAACAACATTGTCCAGAAAACAGCGTTGCTTAAGGGATCGAATCCCGGAAGTAAAAAGAGCCGGCCTGGTTTCAGGAAGGTTAATCCCCGGTAGCCTGGCTCAAGCATACCTGCCGATGACCAGCCGCGGATGACAAAAAGAGCCGGAATAAACAAGATGTAAAGCCAGATCAGAAAACCCACGCCCAGTCCCAAAAATGCGCCGGCCTTGTTACCGCCGGGCCAGAAAATTCCGCCAAGAATAGCAGGAGCAAACTGGAGTACCGCGGTAAACGATATCATTTCCATGCTAACCGGCATATTGGGCCCGGATAGCCGCTGTTCAAACCAGTAGCTCAACAGAAGGACAAATGCCACCACGCCCCATTTGCATTTTAAAAGCTCTTTCTCTAAAAAAGAGAGCCGCCTGATACATCCCACCAATGGCAGCAGTAGATGATTTGTAATCATTGTGGAAAGAGTTACCGAACTGATTACTATCATACCTGCGGCAGCGGAAAATCCGCCGATAAAGACAAGCAGAGCCAGCAAAGGTTTTCCTTGATAAATAGGGATTAAGACGGCAAAATTGTCGGCTTTCCAAAGAGGATATCCTTTTAACAGACCTCCCATGGCAATCGGAAAAACAAAAATCCCCATTAAAAACAGATATAGAGGGAAAAGCCACATAGCTGTAAGGATATGCTTTTCATCTGAATTCTCCACAACTGCCACATGAAATTGGCGCGGGAAAAAGATAACGCCTGACATAGCGAGGATCAAATAGGTCGTCCAGACAATATAAGGGGAGCTGTGCGCAGTTCCAATACCTGCCAGTCTTTTGAACTGGCTTTCCGATAATTGTTTGAAAATATCGAAAAACCCATCATATACAAAGTATGTAACAAAAATTCCGACACTTAAAAAGATTATCAGCGTAACCAGGCATTGTATGGCAAGCGCTATAATCATCCCTTCATGACGCTCGGTTGGATCCAGCCGTCTTACGCCAAAAAGAATAGTGGAAATGACAAGCAGCCCTAAAATGATAATGTCTGCATGCTGTCCCAGATTAAAAACCGAATGGCTTGTCTGGTTTGTAATAATGGAGAATGTTGAAATAATTGTTTTGAATTGAATAGCAATATAGGGCAGTGTCCCTACAAGGGCAATTATCGTGGCAAGAGCGGCTAAAACAGATGATTTATCATAACGGGCTGAAATAAAATCAGCAATACTGGTAATACGGTGGCGGGTTTTAATTCTGACCAGCTTGCGAAGAACTTTCCACCAAAGTATAACGGCAACAGCAGGGCCTATGTAAATGGCGAGAAAGAGCATACCGGAGGCAGAAGCCTTTCCGACGCTCCCGTAGTATGCCCATGAGCTGCAATAGACAGCAAGGGAAAGAGAATAAACAACAGGATTGCCCGCCAGGCTCTTCCCCAATACAGCTTTTTGCTCCACCCGCAAAGCAGCCAGTACCAGGCACCCTGTATAAAAGATAAAAAGGATTATAATTGTAAGCGGATCATACATGAAACTTCCTTTTTGAGAAGTCGCCCGATTTTGTATGAAAGTTTTCGATCCGTACTGCTCAAATCCGGTTTTACTCTTTATATGTGTCCATTCATAAATAGGCTATTTATGGATGGACACTATTTAAGACTTCTGGCCATCATAAAAAGCAATAAAATGATGATGCCCCATAACAGAAACAGATATATAAATGTCGTTATTCCCGAATTTTCAACAGTTAAGGCTAAAATAGGCCAACTGAATAAACCAAGGGCAATACCGAATAAAAATGAATGAAACGCTGTTTTTCGCAACAGATTTCTGATACTTTCCATTTTTATTGTTCTGATTTTTGAATTAATTGTTGACTGAAAAGCTTTACTTTTGCTTGCGGTAAAGCCTGTCGGCTTTCGTGTAATTACAGAAATCGGAACCGGGCAGTGGAAAAATTTCAACCCGCTTTCAGGACGGCAGAATCATTTTTGCTATCGCCTCTAAGGCCAGGATATAACCGTGCATCCCCAAGCCCGAAATCTGACCGGTTGCCGCTCCCGCAATCATGGATTTATGACGGAAAGGTTCTCTTTTGTAAATATTGGAAAGATGTATCTCAATCACAGGTATATTCAATAATAAAAGCGCATCCCGTATCGCTATGCTCGTATGCGTATAAGCCGCAGGATTAATTATAAGCCCGCTTTTCGTTTCTAATGATTTTTGTATTTTCCCAACAATTTCGCCTTCATTATTGGATTGAAAGGTCTCAACATCAAGTCCGAGTTCTTTTCCTGTTTCCACAAGATCTCTATTGATCTCATCAAGGGTCGTCTTTCCATATACTTCCGGCTCTCTTATGCCAAGCATGTTAAGATTTGGACCGTGAATCACCAGCACAGTATGTCTGTCTTTATTCTTCGGCATAGTCAAAACTCTCCTAAACTGCATTTTCACGATCTTTGCGCTTTATTGCCTTCTTCCTTGACCATGTAAAAAATTCTTAGATAGTGAGTCAAACCCCACATTTCGCTCTTTGCACTCTAACTATTTGAATTTATTAAACCCTAATATTCAGATATATATCAGATATATAAAAGAGCATCAAAAAACTCGCTTAATTTTCAAAGTGTTGCAGAGACAAGCGAAATGTAGGTCAAATAAGATGTATAAGTTATTTTGACTTACTGCCTTATCGCCGGACAGCATATAGGGCTGATCATCTATATGGCTGATTACCGGCCGATTTTTTTCCTAAAGCTGCTTATAGTCTTCTGATAATTTCCGCTTCCAAAAATTGCAGATCCGGCAACAAAAATATCAACACCAGCAAGGGAAATTTTTTCTATGTTTTCGTCACATACCCCCCCATCTATCTGTATCATGACAGATAGTTCTTTATCCTGAATCATCCTGCGAAGCATTTTGATTTTGTCAAGGCTGTTTGAGATAAAGCTCTGTCCACCGAACCCGGGGTTGACACTCATTATAAGAACAAAGTCAACATTTTCCAGAACCCAGTCTATCGAAGAAAGGGGAGTTGAAGGATTTAAAACAACACCGGCATGTAAACCTGAATCCTTTATCAACTGAACAGTCCGATTCAAATGCGGGCAGGCCTCTACCTGAACAGAAATCGAGTCGGCTCCGGCTTTTGCAAAATCCGGAACATAACGATCAGGATTTTCAATCATCAAATGAACGTCAAGCGGAAGTGATGTGACCTTCTTCACAGCTTGAACAATTATAGGGCCCATTGTTATGTTAGGCACAAAATGACCGTCCATGACATCTATATGTATCCAATCGGCTCCGGCTTTTTCAACGGCTTTTATTTCATCTCCAAGCATCGAAAAATCCGCAGACAGAATTGATGGTGCAATAAGTTTCATATAATTATCTCTTCTGAGCCAATTTCAAAACGTCCCCTTTTGCCCGATATCTATGTCAGGCTCAAATTTCAATCCTCGAAATATTCAATATATTCCTGCGGTTAAAATTTTCGCTTTCCTTGATCTCGAACAAAATTGAACATTTTGAAACTGGCTCTTCTAATTGTAAGTTTTCAATAATAGCCATGACCTTGAGGCACAACAAAATGGTTAAACCAGTGAACATCTGAACATCTGCAAAAACATAAAACAGAATTTATCCTGACATCCTTACAGACCTAAGATTAATCGAAAATCAGGGTCTTTGCAAGTTTATTATCTTTGTAAAGAAAAAGAGTTGCATCATTATAATTTGGAATTAAAAGCCAAATTTCTTCACCCGGTTTCATGTAATCATTGAAAAGGTCGTATGATATTCCCGATCTGTTAATCCGTACTTTGATCCGTCTTTTTAAAAAACCGTTTTCAACTCTGTATCTAAAAAGATTCACCCTGTTTCCGCCTTTCAAAAGCCGTTTTACTTTTCCGGCAGGCATCCTGTTTACTGTAAGATCAACGGAACTCCCTTTGGTTACAGGATAACCTGCTAAAGGATTTTGACCTTCAACAACATTTTTGACCCTATCGATATGAAAGACTGATTTTATCTCTCCAAGTATAAGACCTCTCTCTTCTAACAATAAGATTGAATCTTCAAGGGAAAATCCTTTAAGATCTGGCATTTTATAGAAAACAGGCCGTTTCCCATTGCTTACAAGAATATCCACGAATCCATTTCTCTGTATCATACTGGAAGGCAAAGGCGATTGAGCAATAATTTCCCCTTTCTTTACATTTTGGATATATGTATGCGACAATTTTCCAACATGCAATCCGTTTTCTTCAATAATTATACGTGCCTGCTGAATTGAAAGATTTTTTAAATCAGGCATTAAAACGATTTTTGTCCCTTTTGATATAATTATTCTGACATCGCGTCCCTTTTTTATTTCCGATCCCGGTTCCGGTTCCTGAAAAATGAGATGGTTTTTTGGAACCAGATGACTGTATTCAAATCCCTTGATCTTTGTGCTGAGTCCAAGATCCGTCAAAATTTCAAGTGAATATATTATATCTTTTCCTATAAGATTCGGTACAACGACAGTCTCTTCACTTTTAATGATAAACGTTAAAGTAAGATAGGCAAAAGTGCCGGCAACGACCATAAAAACCAAAAATAGAATTATATTTTTTATTATTCTTGCAATCACTTTTCCCGCTTAAAACATACTGAGAAAAAACCGTCCATATTGCCCGGATGAGGAAAAGTCTTAAAATATCCTCTCTTGTCAAGCAATAAATATCCATTAAAGGATTTTTGAGATGACCGGTTTTCTATATTTATAACGAATTCAGGATGATTTTTCAAAAAAGTATCTGCGACAAATTCATTTTCTTCAGGCTCTGTGCTGCATACAGCATAAACTAAAATACCTGATGGTTTGACAAGATGTGCCAGGTTATTCAAAAATCTGATCTGTTTTTTACTGCAGAGGGTAAGACTGTGTTTATCTCTTGACCATTTTATGTCGGGATTTCTACGTATTACCCCAAGCCCTGAACATGGTGCATCCAAAAGTATGCGGTCAAACATGGCATGATATTTTCTGTCCAAAGGCTTATTCAGATCATAAGCAAAGGTGTTAACTATTGAAATGCCAAGCCTGCTCATCTCGGATTCAAGCCGCAAGAGTTTTTTCTTCTTATTGTCCATAGCGACAATCATACCCTTGTTTTGCATTAACTGCCCAATATGACCGGTTTTCCCGCCCATGCCTGAACAGGCGTCCAGGATGGTTTCACCTGATTGCGGGTTTAAAAGAGAGGTTACAAGTTGTGCTGCCTCATCTTGAACTTGGAAACAGCCGGCTTTGAATGATTCGATGTCGGAAATTGGTGTTTTGGGATTGTAAAAAACTATTCCAGCAGAAGAATAAATAGTGGGGGAAACCTTTTCGGCAACCTTTTTTAGAGACTTCATCAGCCTTATGCGGCTGGTTCTAAGTGTATTTG
>Ga0164318_10001953_pt1 | contig 18808 bp, 13 predicted proteins | sample GuaBasSedimGuay9_FD_113734 | JGI IMG/M metagenome (GOLD analysis project Ga0164318, IMG submission 113734) | Subseafloor sediment microbial communities from Guaymas Basin, Gulf of California, Mexico - Guay9, Core 4571-4, 0-3 cm | ecosystem: Environmental > Aquatic > Marine > Hydrothermal vents... | reverse complement strand
TTTTTTATATTACTTACACTATATTTTATTATAGAAAATTATGAAATATAGAAATATTTATAAGTTTTTATGAGCTATAGATAAATAAATATAAAGTTTTATTTGAATTTTATAAGAGCTATTAGAATGGCTTTTATAAAGAAAATTTTTAATTTTTTGAAATATTTTTTAATAATGTAGACAAAAAAAGTTAATTTTATTGACATTTTGGTTTTAATTATTTAAAATTAAATTAAAAAAACGAGGAGGAGAAATGAAAGGATGTAAATTTGGATCTCATCGAGTTATTGAACCGAAGGGAGTTTTACCACAACCAGCATGGAAAATTGACAATAATATGGAAATTTATGATAATGAGATTTTAATTAATGTTATAAGACTTAATATTGATTCAGCATCTTTTCATCAAATAGTTGAGGAAGTAGGTAAAGATGAAGCGAAGGTTGCTGATAAGGTATTATCAATTGTTGAGCAAAGAGGGAAGATGCATAATCCTGTAACAGGTTCAGGAGGAATGCTAATAGGTGTTGTTGAAAAGATAGGTTCTGATTTAGAAGGCAAAATTGATTTAAAGGTTGGGGATAAAATTTCTACTTTAGTATCATTATCATTAACACCATTACGAATTGATAAAATTAAAAAAGTGTATTTGGATCAAGATCAAATAGATATAGAAGGTAAGGCTATTTTATTTGAATCTGGTGTATATGCTAAATTGCCGGATGATATGTCAGAAACATTAGCATTATCTATATTAGATGTAGCAGGTGCACCTGCTCAAACTGAAAGACTTGTTAAAAAGGGTCAAAATGTATTTATTCTTGGTGCTGGTGGAAAATCTGGTTTACTTTGCACTGCTGTTGCAAGGGAAATTCTTGGTGATGACGGAAAAATTATTGGATTGGTTCACAGTGATAGATCAAAGAAGACTGCTGAAAAATTAGGTATGTGCGATCATATTATTCAAGGTAATGCAACAGATGCTTTATTTGTGTATAATGAAGTTAATAAGTTAACGGATGGTCAAATGTCAGATGTTGTTATAAATTGTGTTAATGTTCCTGATACTGAGATGGCTTCTATTCTTGCGGCAAAAGATAGAGGTTTAGTATATTTCTTTTCAATGGCTACAAGTTTTACTAAAGCAGCTCTTGGAGCTGAAGGTATTGGATATGATGTTGATATGATTATTGGTAATGGTTATGCACATAAGCATGCTCAAATATCTTTGGATGTTGTAAGGAGAAATCCAGTATTGAGAGAAATTTTTGAAGAAAAATATTCTAAATAATCACACTGGAGATTGTTATGGAGAAGCTTTATAAGAAATATAAAATATGGGAAAATGTTACTGATGAAGAATGGAATGATTGGACGTGGCAACTAAAAAATAGAATTACAGATCTTGAGACACTAAAACAGTTGATTGAATTACAACCGGAAGAAGAAGATGCTATTAAGCAGGCAAAATTGAGAATGGCTATTACGCCATATTATTTTACTTTAATTGATAAAAATAATCCGAATGATCCTGTGAGGAAGCAAGCAATTCCTACAGTTAATGAATTATATAAGAGTGCAGATGATTTATATGATCCTTTAGCAGAAGATGCAGATTCTCCTACTCCGGGTCTTACTCATAGATATCCGGATAGAGTTTTATTGCTTATTACTGATCAATGTTCTATGTATTGTAGGCATTGTACTAGAAGAAGAAAAGCAGGAGAGACAGATAGTGCCTTACCAATGTCATATATTGATCGAGCAATTGACTATATAAAGAATCATAAAGAAATCAGAGATGTTTTACTATCTGGTGGTGATGCTCTTGTGATGAGTGATGATAGATTGGAAAGGATAATTAGCAAAATAAGAGAGATTGAGCATGTTGAAATTATTAGAATAGGGTCTCGCACTCCTGTAGTTATGCCGCAAAGAATCACAGAAAGTTTAGTTAACATGTTGAAAAAATATCATCCTATATATTTAAATACACATTTTAATCATCCGAATGAAATTACACCTGATTCAGAACGAGCATTGGCAAAATTGGCAGATGCTGGTATTCCTTTAGGTAATCAATCGGTTTTATTAAGAGGAATTAATGATAATACTGATGTTATGAAAAAATTAGTTCATTTGTTATTGAAAAATAGAGTAAAGCCGTATTATATTTATCAATGTGATTTATCAGAAGGTATAAGTCATTTTAGAACTCCTATTAGTGTTGGAATTCAAATAATTGAATCTTTACGTGGACATACTACAGGAATGGCTGTTCCTACTTTTGTTGTTGATGCTCCTGGAGGTGGTGGTAAAATTCCTGTAATGCCAAATTACATGGTTTCTCAGGGAGTCAATAGAGTTATTTTAAGAAATTACGAAGGAGTTATTGTTTCGTATCCTGAACCTGCGGATTATAAATATGACCCCGATATTTATGTTGGCAAAATTGATGAAATTCATAAGTCTAAATATGGGCTTGTGGCATTGATGTCTGGAGATAAAAAAGTAATTGAACCTAAAGATTTAGAACGTAAAAAAAGAAAATAGTAGTAAATTGGAAACAATTGCGATTGTTGGAGCTCAAAAAGATTCCGGTAAAACTACTTTTTTGAATTATTTTATTGAAAAGAATGCCGATAAAAAGATTGGTATTTCAACATTAGGTTTTAATAGAAGCGTTTCTTTAGATAATGAACTTGTTAAAAAGCCAGAAATTAATGTTAAGCCAGGGATGTATGTAACTTCCATTCCTGGCTTTTTAAATAGAGGCTTTGTCGTTATTGATAAAACGGACATAAAAACTGTAAATGGTAATATTTTTATTTATAAGGCATTAGATAACCATAAAGTAAAAATATTTGGACCGCCAAAATCTCCAGATTTGGTAAAAATTTATAATTTTTTTTATAATCTTGATTTAGATTTGTTTGTAATTGATGGGGCATTAAATCGAAAAGGAAATTTAAATTTTGATTTTGTAGATAAAGCATTTTTTTCAATAGGTGGTTCTTTTGATAATTCTATTGATAATTTATTAAAAATAGCGGATATTTTTGTGAAATTATTTTCTATACCACAGTTGCACCCTATGGGAATAGAATTAAAGAATTCCTCTATTTTTAATTCTGATGGCTCTCTTATGAAAGAGATAGATTTGCCGTTTTTAGGCAATGAAGATTATTATTTTGAATTGATTTCTGAATATAATCCAGAGTATTTATTTATAAAGACTTCTTTAAATGATATTAGTTTTGATAAAATCATTAGAAAATTGAAAAATAAAAACTTAACATTGGTTTTAAAGAATATTTTTAGAATAAATCTTTCTTATGAGAATATAAAAAAGCTGTTTTATAGTCAAATAAAATTGAATGTATTAAAGAAAATAGATTTAGCTGGGTTGATTTTGAATCCTTTTGCTCCAAATGGTAGGCATATTGATTCTTTTAAATTGTATAGTGAATTTAAGAATAGATTTGGGGATATACCGGTTTTTGATATATATAGACAGGAGATATTATGATTGATAAAATAACAAGAGAATTGTTAAATATTGACGTTTTATTGTCTGATTTAAGAATTAGAACAGTCCAGGGTAGGTTTTTTTTTGATAAATTTTCTTGCTTTACCTCTTCAGATAATAAAAAATTACAAAAAGAATATGATTTACTCTTTTCATTGAATGATTTTTTTCGAGAAAATAATGAATTATATATAAAAGTTATAGATTATTTAGAGCATATAGAAGATATTTCTTTTTTAGAGAATAAGGGGGATGCTCATAAATTAATTATAGAAGATTTCTTTTTAATTAAAAAATTTTTGTACTTTTTTTTGAAAATAAACGATATATTAGAGAAATTTACGATAAAAAAGATTAGTTTTGATAGAAATGAACTACATAAAGTCTGGAAAATTTTAAGCCCAGATGGTAAAGATGAATATTATTTTCATTTTTATTCCGAATATAATGAGAAGTTAAGAGAATTAAGAGAGGAAAAAAGACAGATTTTAATAGAGGGTGAAAAATCAAAGAAAAAATTTTTAGAAAAATTAAATGAAAAATATAATATAAAACTTTCAACAGATAAAATTTCTTTATCCAATTATTTTGAAAAGGATAAAATTGAAAAATTATTATCTTCTGGGGATTTTATTGTTTTGGATAAAAACTTTGCGAATACTATGCTTGGGGTTTGTTATGATGAAAGTATTTTAAATATTGAAAAAGATATTCATTTAATTGATGAGAAAATAGAGAAAATAGAGGATGAAATTGCTATTGAATTAACAAAAAAAATATTAGAATATAAGAGTCAATTAATACAGGCTAATAATTATATAGGAGAAATTGATTTTATATTTTGCAGGATTGATTATTTAAGGAGATATAATTGCTGTAAGCCTGAGATAATATCAGATGGTATTTTTATAGAAGAAGGAAGATTTATTTTTTTTGAAAAATTTTTGTTAAAAAAAGGATTGTCTTATCAGCCATTGACAGTTGATATTGAGAATAATGTTAATATTATTATTGGAATGAATATGGGCGGGAAGACCATTTTTCTTAAAACGCTTGGATTTTTAGCAGCACATTTGAATTATGGTTTACCAGTACCTGCAGTATCAATTAAAATGCCTATATTTGATAATATATTTTTTTCCACAGAAGATTACCATGTTGATAAAACGGATTTGAGTTCTTTTGGCTATGAATTATATAGGTTGAATGAAGCAATGAATTTAAAAGGTAGGAATTTATTTATTTTGGATGAGCCAGCAAAAGGTACCAATCCTTATGAAGCAGTTGCACTAAATAAAAGTTTTATAAAATATTTTCTTGAAAATGATATTTATGCTTTGATCTCTTCTCATTTTAATTTATATATGAAAAGTGAATTCATATCATATTTTAATATGAGTTATTTAAAGGACGATTTTTTTGAGCATATTAAAAATCTTGATGAACTGGAATTCAGTCAGAAGTTGCAAATTTTACAAAATAGTATTGTATATAAACCTATTGAAATTGGTGAGATAGAGGTAGTGCCAGATCAAGCTATAAATATAGCTAATTTTCTTGGTATTAACCCTAAAATAATTGATAATGCTAGAAAATTTTTAAATGAGGTGAAAGATGGCAATATTTAGTTTTGAAAATAGCACTGGTTTAAAAAAAGAAGATATTATAGATTTTTTGAATAGGAACCCTGAATTTTTAATTGAAAATGCTGATAGAATCCATTTATTTAAGTCTTTAAAATATAATATTTTTACACTTGCTCAGCGGTATAGACATGAAAATGAATTTTTAAGACAGACATTGGAAAATTTTTTCAAAATAGCAGAAGAAAATTTTGATTTAATTTCTGCTTTATTTGAAATAGATAAAGTTTTAGAGAAATCTGGTAATTTTAAAACAGCAATAGAATTTCTTATGAATTTTTTTAAGAATAATTTTGATATTGATTATATATCGCTTGCGTGGTGTGATAATAATATAGATTTTTATGATGATATCGAATCTTTTTTCTTTATAGAGAAAAAAGAACTCCTCGAACTGGTGAAATATAGCCGCAAGCCTATTATCAGGCAGAGGAGATGTAAGCTGATAATGCATTTTATTAATAATGATGATATTATGGATAAATTCGGTTCTGCTGTTGTTATACCACTATGGCATAATGAATTGTTATTAGGAGCATTATCTTTGATTAGTTTTCAAAGTGATAAGTTTCATAGTAAATTAAGTGATGATTTTATTGTAAAAACATCGAAAACTCTTGCTTTGAATTTGTATTATTTGTTGCTAAAAGAAAAATTTATTAAACTTGATGAGAATTTAACAAAAAAAGATTTTTTGGATTTTTTATATTTGTATGATAGAATTTATAATTTTGCTGGAAAATCTAATATTTTTGAATTTGATATATCTGAAAATATTAATTTACAAGATAAAAAAGATAAATTTCATTCTTTTGATATTTTGTTCAAAATAGAAAATAAAGGATACTTTTTTTCAGTTTCTGATTTATTTAATGATGAAAAAATAATTGAGAAAATAAAAGAAATATTTGCGGTTTCTAATGTAAAAGTTATTGATCTTAAAAATTTTTTGAATTCATTTTAATACTGATTCTGTTTCAAAATCAAAAAGATGGATTTTATTTAAATTAAAATTAAAAGATATTTTTTCTCCTAAATGAGGAATGTTTTCCGGCTCTTTTCTGATTAATATTTTTTCATTATTTTCTAAAATTATATGGATGAAAACCTCATTCCCCATTGGTTCGATAAGATCTACTATTCCGTTTACAGAATTATTACTTTGAGTAGATATATCAATATCTTCAGGTCTTATTCCTAAATATACTTTTTTATTTATATATTTATTTATATTTATTTTATAGTTATCGAGATTAATTTTTACTTTTTCTTTGTCATCCTGGAAAAATATATTATCATTGTCTTTTATTATTATTCCTGATATAAAATTCATCTCAGGACTGCCGATAAAACCAGCAACGAATTTATTATTTGGATTGTTGTATAAATTTATTGGAGTGTCTACTTGTTGAATTTCTCCGTCTTTCATAACAACGATTCTATCTCCCATAGTCATAGCTTCTGTTTGATCATGTGTTACATAAATCATTGTTGCATTTAGTTTTTGATGTAATTTTATAATTTCAGCTCTCATTTGTACACGTTTTTTTGCATCTAAGTTAGAGAGAGGTTCATCAAATAAAAAAACTTTAGGTTCTCGCACAATAGCACGACCTACAGCAACTCTTTGCCTTTGACCACCGGATAATTCTTTTGGTTTTCTATCCAGATAATTTTCTAATGATAAGATTTTGGCTGCTTCTTCTACTCTTTTTTTTATTTCTTCTTTAGGATATTTTCTCAGTTTGAGTCCAAAAGCTATATTTTCAAAGACTGTCATATGTGGATATAGCGCATAGTTTTGAAATACCATAGCAATATCTCTGTCTTTTGGGGGGACATTATTTACAAGCTTCCCATCTATATATATTTCTCCTTTGGAAATTTCTTCAAGCCCTGCTATCATTCTTAGAGTTGTTGACTTTCCACAACCAGAAGGGCCCACTAAAATAATAAATTCTTTATCTTTTATTTCAAGGTTGATGTTTTTTGCAGCATATATATTTTCGTTGTATATTTTACATACATTTTTTAAAATCACTTCCGCCATTTTGTTCTCCTTTTTTTCATTATATATAAAAATTCTTCATAAAAGTCAATAATGATATTTGAAGAATTTTAAAAAGCTTTTTTGAAATAGGTAAAGGTTTAATATATGGGCTATTTTTTTATTTGTAAAAATATATTTAATATTTACTTTTTATTTTCTCTATATTATATTTTTTATCAAAAAGGAGATTGAACTATGCAAATTAATTTTAATTATCATACTCATACTACATTATGCGATGGAAAAAGTACATTTGAAGATTATATAAAGGTAGCATTTGAACGGAATATCAAATTTTTAGGTTTTTCTTCACATTATCATCTTAATTTTTGTCCTGAATGGACAATTAAGGCTGAAGATATTGATAATTATTTGAAGATTGTTAATGAGTTAAAGATTAAATATAATAATAAAATTGAAATATTTTTAGGATTTGAAGTTGATTATATCCCAGGTTTACTGTATCCATCAAAAGAATTGATACAAAAACATAGTCTTGATTATGTTATTGGTTCTGTTCATTTTGCTGGCAGAAATGAAAAAGAAGAGTATTGGCCTATAGATGGTCCTTTTGATTTATTTGAAAAAGGATTGAATGAAATCTATGGCGGTGATGTGCAAAAGGCAGTAGAAACATATTATAATTTAATTACAGAGATGGTATTAAAATATGAGCCTACTATAATTGGACATATTGATCTTATTAAATTGAATAATAAAAAAGAATATTTTTTTAAAGAATCGGAAAAATGGTATAGAAATATTGTTTTAAAAACACTTGATAATATTGCTAAGCGTAATTCTTTGCTTGAAATAAATACAGGTGGAATTACAAGAAACAAGATAGATTCTATTTATCCATCAGATTGGATATTATATGAAATTTTGAAGAGAAATATTAAAATTACAGTAAGTTCTGATGCACATCAGGCAGAGCATCTGGATGGTTATTTTAAAGAATTGCAGTATATTTTAAAAAATATTGGTTTTAAAAAAGCATATTATTTGACTTATAGCGGAATTAAAGAATGGAAGATATATTAGAAAAATTTAAAATTTTAGGATTGAAACCAACATTAGATTTAAATAAAATAAAAAAGAATTATTATAATAAAATGAAAGTTTTTCATCCTGATAAGGGTGGAAGTGAAACAGAATGTAAGAGAATTATAGATGCTTATAATTTTATAATCGAATATATTAACACAGGAAATATCCAGTATTTACTTGATTATTTTTTTTCTGAGATTTCAAAATTTTATAATAAGAAGGCATATACCAAATCATATGAAATTATAGAGAGTATTGAACCATATTTATCTGAACAGTTGAATATTTTGATAATTGCTTCAATGGTTTGTTATAAACTAAAAAATTATGAAAAAGCAGTTGAAATTTCTAAAAAAGGATTAGAAAAATTTCCTAATAGTATAACTCTTTATAATAATATAGCATGGTTTTTGGGCGTAGGGTTGCAAGATTACAATAATGCTTTTTATTATGCAAATAGAGGGCTTGAATTAGATAATCATAATCCAGTATTATTGGATACAATTGCTTATTTATATTTTTTGATTGATCAATTTGATAAAGCTTTATTTTATGCTAAGAAATCATTAGAAATAAAGCCGGATTTACCCTATAGTTTATTTATACTTGCAAATTTTTATTTTAGATATTATAATAATATTCAAATAGCTTTTAGTTTAATAAAAAAAGCTATATATTTTGAGAAAGATGAAGAAGAAAGAGAAATTTTTATTGATTTTCTTGAAGAACTTAAGTTGTTTAAAAATGATATTGTTAAGAAAAATATTTTTCCAGAAATTTAAATAAGAAAAGGAGATATTGATGTCAGGTGATAAGGTAAGAGTGAGATTTGCTCCTTCTCCTACAGGATATTTGCATGTAGGTGGGCTTAGAACCGCATTATATAATTATTTATTTGCAAGGCATAATAAAGGCAAATTTATTTTGAGGATAGAGGATACAGATAGGGCAAGGTATGTTGAAGGAGCTGTTGAAAATTTAATTAATACATTAAAATGGTCAGGTTTGGAGTATGATGAAGGTCCGGATATTGGAGGGGATTATGGCCCATATTTTCAGTCAGAGAGGTTAGAATTTTATAAAAAATATGCAGATGAGCTTATTGAAAAAGGTGCCGCATATTATTGTTTTTGTACTCCGGAAGAACTGGAAAAGATGCGAGAAGAACAAATTTCTAAAAAATTGCCTCCTAAATATGATGGCAGATGTCGACATCTCACACCTGAAGAAGTGCAGCAAAAATTAAATTCAGGTATTCCCCATGTTGTAAGACTTAAAATGCCTGATGATAGAACTATTTTTTTTAATGATTTGATTAGAGGAGAGGTAAGTTTCCAATCAAATTTAATCGATGATCAGATTTTATTAAAGTCAGATGGTTATCCTACTTATCATCTGGCAAATGTTATAGATGATCATTTTATGGGAATTACTCATGTTATAAGAGGTGAGGAATGGCTACCAAGTACTCCTAAACATATTGTATTGTACGAAGCATTAGGTTGGAAGATCCCGGAATTTGCTCATTTGCCATTATTATTGAATAGTGATAGATCAAAGCTTAGTAAAAGACAGGGAGATGTTGCTGTTGAAGATTATAGAAAACATGGATATTTGCCGGAAGCTTTATTAAATTTTGTGGCTCTTTTGGGATGGAATCCGGGTAATGAGCAAGAAATATTTTCCAAAGAAGAGTTGATTGAATTATTTTCTTTGGATAGAGTAAATAAAGCAGGTGCTGTATTTGATATTAATAAGTTGAAATGGATGAATGCTCAATATATGAAAAAATTATCAGATGACGAATTATTTAATTTTGTTTTGCCGTATTTAGAAGAAAAATTAAGGGTTTTTGATGATATAGAGAAAACAAAAAAAATGGTATTGGCAGTTAAAGATGGTTTACAAATTGCCGAGGATATTATACCTGCTACAGATATATTTTTTAAAGATACTTTTGATATTAAGGCTCAAGAAGCTTTAGATATTTTAAAGAAAGATATTTCTATTAAAGTATTAACAGCTTTAAGGGATAAAATAAATGAGATTGATACAATAGATAAAGATGTTTTTATAAAGGTTATGAAAGAGGTAAGCAAACAGACTGGCGCAAAACGTGCAGATCTCTGGATGCCTGTTAGAATTGCTTTAACAGGTGTTACGCATGGTCCTGAAATCACAGCAGTAGTTGAAATTTTTGGAAAAGAGAAATGTTTGTCTCAAATTAATTCTATTTTGGAAAACTTAATTTAAGGGGAGAGTGTTTATGAAACATTTATTTATTTTTTTGATTTTATCTTTTTTTGTTGTTTCTAATTTTGCAGAGGAAAAAAAAGACAATAGTTTAAGGAAAACTTTTATAAAAGCTTATCATAGCTTTAAAGAGAAGAAAGATGAAGCATCTTTCAAAAATGCTCTTGAAATTGTGAATAAGATGAAAAATAATCCAGATGACAAAATATATGCTACTGCTATGGAAAGTTATCTTTATAAAATTTGGTCAGATGTTCTTTTGGATGAGGTTGTATCTCAAGTAGATAATGCAAAGATTAGAGATAAATTTTTTATTGCGAATTTGTTATTAGATAAAGGAGAGTATGAAAAAGCAATTAAAATTTATGAAGAAATTAATAAAGAAAATCCTAAATGGACTTGTCCATGGAGGCATAAGGGAGAAGCATATTATAAAATGAATGATTATGTAAATGCAGAATCTGCATTTTTAAAATCAATTGAAGTTCAATCAAAGCATACAGATGCTTATTTATGGTTAGCAAAAGCACAAATGAAACTGGGGAAATATAGTGAGGCTTTAGCAAGTCTTGATAAAGGACTTGAGCTTGTTAAGAAATATCAAGAAAAAGAAGAAGAAGTATTCCCTGAGGATTTTTATAAGGTGAAAATAGAGATTTTTGAGTTAATGAATATGCTAGATAGTGTGAAGTTTTATCAGGATAAATTAAATTCCAAGTAAACAATTGTTTTTCAAGAGATAAAAATAAATATTAATTTGTCTTTTTTTATATGTTTTTTTAGATTTAGATATGTTTAAAAGTTATTAATCTATAAAATATTAGGAGATAAATAAAAAATTATGAAATTTTTAGACAAAAATCTTGACATATTAAATTAATTTTTTTATTTTTTAAATAAGTTTAATTTTTTAATGGAGGGGAGAGTATGAAAAAAAATTTGTATGTTTTATTTTTGATATTGTTGTTTTTTCTTAGGGGTTTTGCAGGAACGACAGGAAAGATAGCAGGAAGGGTTATAGATGCATCTACTGGAGAAGGCCTTCCTAATGCTAATATAGTAATTACTTCTGTTTGGTTTGATGATGTTGAGGTAGATTTGGCTCAGAAGTTGGGAGCAGTATCTGATCTGGATGGAAATTTTACAATATTGAATGTGCCTCCCGGGGTTTATACTGTTGTTGCTAAGATGATAGGCTATTCTTCGGTTAGAATTACAAAAGTTAATGTTAATATAGATCTTACAACAAGATTGGATTTTAAATTAACTGAAGAATCAATTAAAGGTCAGGAAGTTGTTGTTGTTGCTGAAAAGCCTATTATAAGGGCGGATATAACATCAAGTCAGGCATCTGTGTCAACAGAACAGATTACAGCTATGCCATCGGAGCAATTTTCAGATATTGTTGAATTAAAAGCTGGTATTGTTGTTGGTGCTGATGGCAGTATGCATATTAGGGGTGGTAGAAGTAATGAAATTAATTTTATGGTTGATGGTATTTCTGTCACTGACCCTTATGCTTCAAATTTTGGTGCTAATGTTGAAAATTCTGCAATCCAGGAGCTTCAGGTTATTAGTGGAACATTTAATGCGGAATATGGCCAGGCTATGTCCGGTGTAATAAATATTGTTACAAAAGATGGTGATTATAATAGATATAATTTTGATATAAATTTGTCTGGTGGCGATTATGTTAGTTCTCATAAAAAAACTTTTTTAGGAATTGACAATGTCAATCCTTTTGATATTAGAGATATTACAGGGGTTTTGAGTGGACCTATTATTAAAGGGAAATTATCATTTTTTTCTACATTACGTTATTATTATAATGATGGTTATCTTTATGGCAAAAGAAAGTATAGAACTGATTCTTATGAGTATAATGCTGATTCTTCTACATGGGTTTTGAGATATGATGATGAAGGCAATCCTTTATTAGGAGATAATAAGATTGTTCCTTTAGAATATTCAGAAAAACTTTCTGGACAATTTAAATTATCCTATCTTTTCACACCCATGATTAAATTTACTTTTAACACATTTATTACCAAAAATGAGTATACCTCCTATTCGCATAAGTTTAAATATAATCCGGATGGAGATTATAAATATTTTAGGGATAATATAAATTTTATTTTTACAATGGATCATACTTTAAATCCAAAAACATTTTATACATTGAAATATTCACATTTGTATAATTATTATAGATATTATGCTCATAAAGACCCAGAAGATACAACATATTATCATGTTGACCCTAAAATATTGAGTGATTTCTTCGGATATAAATTTTATATTAGCGGTACACGAATGGGACATTTTTATAGAAAAACAAATTCTGATGTGTTTAAATTTGATATTACAAGCCAGCTTACTAAAATACATCAGGTGAAAACAGGTTTCGAATTAAAATTTAATGAATTGTTTATGGAAGAATATTCTATTTTATTAAGTAGTAATACAAATTGGAAACCTGTTGTTCCTTCTCCTGAGAATGGGTATCTTACAACAACAAGTTATAACACCTATACAAGGAGACCAAAGGAATATAGCTTTTACGTTCAAGATAAAATAGAACTGAAAGATTTAATTTTAAATATAGGTTTGAGATATGAAATTTTTGATCCGGCAGCAAAAGTAATTGTGGATCTTGAGGACCCCAATATCTATGCACCTATAAAACCAGAACATAAAGCAATGTCTTTAGAGGAAAGGAAAAAAATTTGGTATAAAGATGCTTCTGTGAAACATCAATTGAGTCCAAGACTCGGTCTTGCTTATCCTATTACTGATAAGGGTGTTATCCATTGTTCTTATGGTCATTTTTTACAAATTCCGCCATATTATTCATTATATCTTAATCCTGATTTTGAAGTTCCTGCAGGTTTTTCATCGTCTTCATTTTTAGGAAACCCAGATCTTAAGCCACAGCAGACTGTTCAGTATGAAATTGGTCTTCAGCAACAGATTGGTTCTGATATAGGTATTGATATTACAGGTTTTTATAAAGATATAAGAAATTTATTGGGAGCTGAAATTCATAATACTTTTGGTGGAAGTGATAAGTATTTGTTATATAAGAATTTAGATTATGGTAATGTGAGAGGTATTACATTTTCTTTAACTAAAAGAGCAACTAATTATTTTTCAGCAAGTGTTGATTATACTTTTTCAATTGCTGAGGGTAATGAATCTAATCCTACAGAGCAATATATAAATGCATCTTCTGGTATTGAGAGTGTTAAGCAGTTAATTTATCTTGATTGGGATCAAAGACATACTTTGAATGTGAATTTAACTTTTGGTGATATTAAAAATTGGAGTTTGAGTTTGCTTGGAAAATATGGTAGTGGTTTACCATATACTCCACAATATCAGGGGAAATTAACTGCATTTAAAAATAGTGAAAGGAAACCAGCTCAGTTTAATGTGGATTTAAAATTTTATAAATATTTCAAGTTGAGTTTTGCGAAGATAGGATTTTTCTTAAATATTTATAATCTTTTTGATAGGAAAAATGAAATTTTTGTTTATGATGATACAGGAAGAGCAACATATAGTTTAATTTCAGTATATACACCAGAAGATCAAGGATATAATACATTAAGTGAGTACCTATTAAGACCAGATTATTTTTCACCACCAAGACAGGTGAAATTTGGTATTAGTCTGAAATTCTAAGGGGGAGGGAATATGAAAAGATTATTTATTATTTTGTTATTGATAGCAGTAAATTTATTTGCCGCAGGGCCTTATAAAGATAATAATATGAATAAGTTGAATAAAATAGCAGGGCCGGAAGATAGAAAATATAATATTCATGATGGAAATAAGATTCTTACAATATTTTTTAACTATGGTGATATTGGTGAATGGCAGGGAGTATCAAGAATAAGATCCGGTATTTATCCAAAAGGTTCGGGGCATAGTTATTTTGCAGAATTCAGTCCAATTGTCGGTGGAGAAGTTACAGATGCAAATGGAAATGTTATCCATATTTTTACAGATGGTTTGGGAAGTACTACTCAAATGGATTTATCTCCAGAAGGTAAACCGTGGAGATTTGAGCCATTGCCAGGATATGCAAATCCTAATCAAGATAAAATTGCTATGAATGATGATCAGACTACATGGCCTGATTCATGGCCTGATAAACCAGCAGATTGGAATGGTAAATGGAATGGGCAATATGGTAAATATGCAAGAGCTGATCAAGAATCTTATTTTGTTATGAATGATTATTATAATGATGAATTTGAATTTTACCCTGATCCTGCAGATTCTTCCATGAGAGGTATGGGATTAGAAGTAAAAGTTAGAGGATATCAATGGTCGAATACAGCAGCAGAGGATATTTTAATCTGGACTTATCTTATTACAAATACATCAAAAACAGATTATGAAAAGATGGTGTTTGGTATGTATGGTGATGCTGATGTTGGAGATAATGGTGATCAGCGCGATGATGATGCAAATTGGGATACTGATTATGATATGGTCTTTCAATATGATCATGATGGCAAAGGTGTATGGGGTGGAAAACCTGCCTATTTCGGATATAAGTTTTTAGAATCACCTGGTAATCCCTACGATAATATTGATAATGACAACGATGGTATGGTAGATGAAAGTCAATATGATGGAATCGATAATGATGGCGATTGGAATCCCGAAACTGATGATATTGGAACTGACGGTATTGGCCCAAGTGATCCCGGTTATTTAGGTCCTGATCCTGATGGTACAGAAGGCAATGGAAAACCAGATCCAGGTGAACCTAATTTTGAATATACAGATAATGATGAATCTGACCAAATTGGTTTGACAAGTTTTAGAGCTGATGTATGGCCTAATATCACTGCAAAAGATGATGAAAAACTATGGGATTGGACAAAACCTGCAAGCGAGGAAAGTTTTGAAATACCTGAACAAACTGTAGATTTGACATTTTTATATGGTTCTGGATATTTTCCTTTATCTGTTGGAGATACTAAAAAATTTGCTATCGCAATGTTATTTGGAGAAGATGAAGAAGATATAAAAAGAAATGCTGCAACTATGCAGAAAATATATGATGCTGATTATTCCTTTGCAAAAGCACCTTTGAAACCAAAGGTATGGGCAGTTGCAGGAGATGGATACGTTACACTTTACTGGGATGATAGAGCGGAATCTTCAAAAGATCATATATATGGATATGATTTTGAGGGCTATAGAATATATAAAAGTACAGATCCTTCTTTTATAGAAAGTTGGATTATTACTGATGCCTGGGGAAATAAAACTTTTAATAAACCAGTTGCTCAATTCGATTTAATAGATGGCTTAAAAGGGCCTCATCCTGTAGCTTTCAACGGAATACAATATGATATGGGTAATGATACAGGACTCAGACATCAATGGACAGACTATGATGTACAAAATGGTCAGGTTTATTATTACGCAGTTGTAAGTTATGATAAAGGATATTATCAGGATTTTTACGATAAAGGAATTTGTGACCAACCCGGTTTGCCTGATATTGCTCCATCAGAATGTTCAAAGATAATAGAAGTCGATGCGGCAGGTAATGTATTGAGTACAGATATTAATACTGTTGTAGTAAAGCCAGAAGCTCCTGCTGCTGGATTTGTCCCGCCTTCTGATTTATCTACTGAAAATAATTTAATTAAGCATATTACAGGGATAAGTAACTCCAAAATAACTGTTAGTATTCTTGATCCTTTGAAAGTGCATTCTGATTGGAAGTATTATGTAACCTTTAAGAAAGACAACTCAAAAATATATTTTTCAATTAAAAATGATAATTATTTTTCAGAACAATTTAAAGCAGATACAATGTGGGTTTTTTTAAGTAAGAAAAATATTGATTCTACTACAGTATATTTTGATGAGAGTGCTTTTGTCAGTGGAGTAGATTATATACTGGATCCTGTTGATGGTAAGATTAAAATAACAGAAGCATCTTCTATGGAAATAGGGCAAACTTATACAATTAATTTTAAATATTATCCAGTTTATAATAGTGACATGGTTAATGGAGAACTTAACAATCCTATTTTTGATGGTATGCATGTGATTTTGAATGATTATGGTGAGTTACAAGTTGATCTGGATAATACAGGATGGGTAGAAGGAGATTGTAACTTTGATGTATCTGTGAAGGAATTTAGAAATGGTTCCGGAGAACCTGCAGATTATGAAATTATTTTTAAAGGTGAGGCTGGAGATTCTGTTTCGGCAGATGTTTTTTATAATTATCCAGCTCCTTTTATTATTAAAAATACATTAAAAGGCATAGATGCTGATTTTATTATAAAGGATATAGATAAAGATAAAAAATGGTCTTATGGTGATAATATTTTAATTCTTTTTGATGATACAACTGGCTCACTTTCTCTTACTAAACGAATTTCGTGGAATGTAACTATAAAAGAACCGTCTGATACAACAATTGTGCCTAATGCTCCAGAATCAGGCGATGTTTTTGTATTTAAAACATTACGTCCTTTTACAGAAAATGATACATATGAATTCTCTCCTGAGGAACCTTATATTGATAAGGTAAAAGCAAAGAATGAATTGGATAAAGTTGCAGTAGTACCTAATCCTTATGTAATAGCTGCTTCATGGGAACCTAAACATCTATTTGAGTTTGGAAGAGGTCCAAGAAAAATAGAGTTTATACATTTGCCCAATATTTGTACAATAAAGATATATACTTTAAATGGTTATTTGGTAAAGAAAATAGAACATAATTCTGCTATTACAGATGGTTCAGAATCATGGGATTTGATATCAAAAGAAGGACTTGAAATATCTTATGGGATATATATTTATCATATAAAAGCACCTGGAATTGGTGAAAAAATTGGCAAATTTGCGGTGATTAAGTAGGGGGGAGAGAAATGAGAAAATTTATAAAAATATTGGTATTGTTTTATTTTATGGTTTTAGTGACAAAAGCTTCTAATATCACAAAAGTAGGAACTACTTCTGCATCATTTTTAGAAATTGGTGCTGGAGCAAAAGCAATTGGAATGGGGAGTGCTTTTGTAGCAATTGCAAATGATGCTTCCGCTTTGTATTGGAATGTCGCAGGTATTGCAAGGATTGAAAAAAATCAGCTAATTTTTTCATATAATAAATGGTTTGCAGATATTAAATATAATTATTTTGGTGGGATTTTTCCTGCTGGAAATATGGGAACTTTTGGAGCTTTTATAACATATTTATCAACTGATGATATGGCGGTGAGAACAATTGAATATCCAGAAGGAACAGGGGAAAAATTTAATGCAACAGATTTTGCTATGGGATTGTCTTATGCTATTAATCTGACAGATAGGTTTTCAATCGGATTTACTACAAAATATGTTAGTGAAAAAATATGGCATATGAAATCTCATGCTATTGCTTTTGATATTGGAACTTTGTTTCAGACTCAATTTAAAACTTTAAAAATAGGAATGAGTATCACAAATTTTGGAAATAAAATGCAAATGTCTGGTAAAGATGCCGCTATTACATATGATATTGATCCTAATAAATATGGAAATAATGACAGGATTATGGGACATCTTGATTCTGATAAATTTCAAATGCCTTTAAATTTTAGATTGGGCATCTCTTTTGATGTTTTTGATGCACAAGTTGGTAAAATGACAATGGGAATTGATGCATTACATCCAAATAACAATAGTGAATATATGGCTATTGGCACTGAATATTCTTATAACGATTTTTTATTTTTAAGAGCAGGATATAATTCTTTATTTTTAAAAAATTCTGAAGAGGGACCTTCTGTGGGGTTCGGTATTAATTATCAATTATACCCCGGAATTAAATTCATTTTGGATTATGCCTGGACTAAATATAATGATTTGGGAAATATCAATCGAATTTCTATGATATTAGCTTTTTAAAAAATCAGTTTTTTTTGGTATTAGAAGAGAGGGATACCTGTTTAATAGGTATCCCTTTTCTATTTGATAAGTATTCTTTTTTTATATACTTTTATGATGAGTATTTAAATCTAACAAATTGATTTTTTATCAATAGATTTTAACCTTTTTAATTTGTGGATAAATTTTTATATAATGAAAAAATGGGAATATAATAGAGAAGGTATCCCCTTTAACTAAATCATATCAAAAATTAAAGTATTTGTCAAGTTCATTATCTACGATTATTGGTTTGAAATCTAATATACCAAAAACATCTAATTTGGGATTAATTTCTTGTATTATTTCCATAGGCGTTCCTTTCTTATAACTATTA
>Ga0164318_10001952_pt1 | contig 18815 bp, 17 predicted proteins | sample GuaBasSedimGuay9_FD_113734 | JGI IMG/M metagenome (GOLD analysis project Ga0164318, IMG submission 113734) | Subseafloor sediment microbial communities from Guaymas Basin, Gulf of California, Mexico - Guay9, Core 4571-4, 0-3 cm | ecosystem: Environmental > Aquatic > Marine > Hydrothermal vents... | reverse complement strand
TGTTCATCCTTAACCACCTGCACACACGTGACGAGATAGGCATGCTTGAGCCGTACCTCACGACCGGGAGCCAAACGGAACCACTTTTTCGGTGGGTCCTCGCGAAAATCATCCTGTTCGACGTACAGCACACGGGAGAAAGGGACCTTCCGCGTCCCCATACCGGGGTCCTCGGGATTATTTACGGCGTCGAACCACTCCACTTGGCCCTCCGGATAGTTATCAATAACCATCCGCAGAGGACGCAGCACGGCCATCACACGCGGGGCGCGTTTGTTCAGATCTTCACGCAGGCAATGCTCAAGCAGTGCTATATCCACAAGGCTATCCGCCCTGGCCACCCCAATGCGCTCACAGAAGTCCCGGATGGATTCCGGTGTGTAGCCCCGCCTTCGCAGACCGGAGAGCGTAGGCATGCGTGGATCGTCCCAGCCATTGACGTGCCCTTCCTCGACCAATATACGCAACTTACGCTTACTCAACACGGTGTAACTGAGATTGAGGCGAGCGAACTCGATCTGTCGGGGATGGTGAATGCCCAATTGGTCCAGAAACCAGTCGTACAAGGGACGGTGGTCCTCAAACTCCAGCGTACAAATCGAGTGAGTGATACCTTCGATGGAATCGGATTGGCCGTGGGCCCAGTCATACGTCGGATAGATGCACCACTTGTCCCCCGTGCGGTGATGCGTGGCATGCAGGATGCGGTACATGACTGGATCTCTCATGTTCATGTTGGGAGACGCCATATCAATCTTCGCCCGCAGTGTGCGGGAGCCGTCCTCGAATTCACCGGCCCGCATGCGCTCGAACAAATCCAGATTCTCCTCGACCGAACGGTTGCGATACGGGCTCTCCTTGCCCGGCTCGGTCAAAGTGCCACGGTACTCTCTGATCTCCTCCGGGCTCAAGTCGCAAACGTACGCCTTGCCCTTTTTGATCAACTGTACAGCGTACTCATACAGTTGCTCAAAATAGTCCGATGCGTAGAACTCCCTGTCTCCCCAGTCGAATCCGAGCCATCGCACATCCTCCTTGATGGACTCCACGTATTCGATTTCCTCTTTGGTCGGATTGGTATCGTCGAATCGCAGATTGCAAAGGCCCCCGTAATCGGCGGCGAGTCCGAAATTGAGACAGATGGATTTGGCATGCCCGATGTGCAGGTAGCCGTTAGGCTCCGGCGGGAAGCGCGTATGCACGCGACCACCGTACCTGTCCGTCCTCAAGTCCTCCTCGATAATATCTCGGATGAAGTTAGAAGAAGGAGTAGAAGCAGTCCTGTCCGTTTTTCTCATAGCCCTTTCCCCCATCTGCCGTGCTTGTTATCCTTATGGGCACACTTTTCCCCCTGTTTCCCACTCCTCGACCCAACCCAATTTACGTTTCACGCTCCAGGTATCGCTCCACACCGTCCAGGTGCCAGGCCAATTGGCGCCGGTAAGTGGGATGGGGCATAAAGGGACGCCGTGCATCCTCGGGCGCAACGTTGCCCACTATCTCGATGGCCTCCGGGTCGCCTACCCCCAGCCCCAACCGGCGGCAGTAGTGGAGATAGCCCACCTCATCCGGGTCGAAGCCCATCAGGTGCGCCGTGAGCACGTCCACCGCCAGCGGGTCGCTGCCCGCCAGCGCCACGCGCCAATCCACCGCCCTGCCCGCTGCCGGTCCCTCCCCCTCCATCCCCTGCCGGCCGTCAATCACCGCCAGGTGCGGCCAGACGCGGGGGGCCACCAACGCCAGGTTCAGATTGATGACCGGGAAGCCCTGGTGCATCGCCATCTTGCTCGACCCACCTGACCGTCCCAAGAAAGTGCCCTTGCCCCACTCCGCTAGGTTCGACCGCCACATCCATCTCGGCGCCAATCCGGCCAGCCGTTGCACCAGCCTTGGCGTGCCGCCGCTACGCCGGGTGGCCTGGGGATTGACCAGCGCCCCCATCACCATATTCTTGATGGAGAGTGTGACGATGACCGTGTCGTGGGTCTTGGGCGGGCCGACGGAAATACGGTAATCGGCCTCGACGACGGTGCGGGCCAGGTACACCGTCAGCGGACGCAGGCGGCGGTTATAGACCTGCACCGGCAGTGCATCGTCTGCATTGAGGTCCACCAATTCGACGCCGTACTCCTCGACCAGCGGCTCGTAGCCGTAGTTGCGGAAGCCCTCCCAGGTGGGGGACATTGCCGCTCCTTCGGCCACGACGATGGGGCCATCATAGCGGGCACGCACGAAGTCGAGCACGGCACGGACAGCATCCACGTGCGTCGCTGCCAACTGGCGGTTCACCGAGACGAAGTTGGGCTTGACCAAGACGTAGCGGACGGCATCCAGTTTGACCTGATCTGCGATGCCCTCCAACGCCGCCACTATATTTCCCCGGCGGCTCGGCCCTCGCACCAAGGCTACTTTCGCCCGCCCCATGGATCAAAACTCCAACTTCCGATGGCGCATCGCCACGTTCTCCGCCATCCCAATGCCGACCATCATCGTCAGCAGTGCGGCCGGGCTATAACTGATGAAAGGCAGTGGCAATCCTGCAACGGGCAATAGTCCCAAATTCATACCGACGTTGACGACGACCTGGAATAGAATCATCGCCAGCGTGCCCGTCACCAGCAGTCGCCCAAAAATATCCGGTGCGATCAGGACGATCCGTAACAGGCGGAGAAACAGCACCAGGTAGAGTGCAAACAACAGCATCACGCCGACGAAGCCAAGTTCCTCGGCCAGGACGGCGAAAATGAAGTCCGTGTGGCGCACGGGCAGATAACGAAGTTGACTCTGCGTCCCCTGGCCAAGCCCTTTCCCCAATAGTCCGCCCGAGCCGATGGCGATAAATGCCTGCTCGAGTTGGTACTTGACGTCAGGATTGCTGCTGGGATTGAGAAAGCCCAACACGCGCTCGCGCATATATGGATAATGAGCCATCAAGTCCCATAGAGGAATCAGCGACCCCAGACCCAGCGCCACGGTAAGCACCAGGTACCGCACCTCTATATCCGACTCTAGCAGCATGGTCAGCCATATAAAGACGAACACGGCCGCAGTGGCCATATCCGGCTGGAGGAAGACCAACGCCGCCAGAGCAAGCGCCATAACGGCGGAAGTTAGATAACTCACGAAATCGGGGCGCCTGGTAGTCTCATTGACTATGCTCGTCTTGGGCGCTCCAAAGAGCGGAGGGGCAGGAGAACCGCGTCGCCGCCGCCGATGGCTGAGTACGGCTCCCGCCGAGATGGCGAGCAGAATCATCGCCGGAAACGCGGGCTGGAGCCGAAAGACACCCAGGTCAAACCAGCCGATCATCTGGCCGGTCACCTGGTCTCTCTCACCAAAGAAGAATACAAGCACCAACAGCACAACGGCCAGGAGGTACGCCAGCCACCAGAAGTCGCCGAGCCATTGGTAGTTACGCGGGAAAGCGGCCAGCAGGAGAATCAGCCCTATCCCCGCCGCCCCGATTAACGCCTGCCGCCGCCACAGGTTATGCAGACGGGGATCAGGACTGCCCAGATTGGCGCTATAGATCATCACCACACCGTAGGCGGTCAGCAGAATAGTGACTACGAGCAGCACGTAGTCAAAATGTCGCCAAGCACGCAATCCCGTCATCCTACCTCGCACCGGGTAAAAGGCACACGTGGGGCAGCCCTTCGACAGGTCAGGACGGGCCTCTCTAGGCTGCCAGCAGGCTTCGCCGTGAGCGCTCAGCCGAACGGCTTGCAAGCCTGCTCCACGTCGCTTTTGTCTATCTCTTGCGCCGCCTGCGCCGGGTCAACAGGGGAATGTCGGCGACCAAGCGCGATTCGTGCGCACTCTGGGAGAAGGTCACCTGAACACCCTGGGCATCAATGGCGACGTGACGCGAAATCACGGTGATGATCTCATCCTTAAGCGTCTCCAGCAGTGCAGGGGAAATGTCAGTCCGATCGTGGGCCAGCACCAAGCGCAGCCGCTCTTTAGCAACCTTCCCACTCGATGGTTTATAACGATGACCTAGTAGACGTTCAAAGAATTTCATGGTCAATCTCCCACAGGGCGCACAAAACGAAGACGAAAGGCAAGAAGTCGTTCAAATATACCAGGCTCGTGTAGTGTCAGGAACGGCACATCCTCTCCTCGCAGCCGGCGAGCGATGTTATGAAATGCCCGCCCCGCCAGAGAACTATCGCTGGAGAGGGCAAGAGGCTGTCCCCGATTCGCGGAGATCAGGATGGCTTTGTCCTCCGGCACGATGCCAATGAGATCAATAGCCAGCAATTCGACAACGTCAGCGATGTCCAGCATCTCCCCGCGCCGTACCATATCCGGCTTGATCCGGTTGATGATCAGCCGTACGGGGCCTTTCTCCTCCGCCTCGATCAGACCGATGACCCGATCGGCGTCGCGCACGGCGGAGACCTCTGGGTTGGTGACGATAATGATCTCGTCGGCCGGGGCGATGGCGTAGCGAAAGCCCATCTCGATGCCGGCGGGTGAGTCAATCAGGATGAAGTCATGCTGCTCCCGCAGGCTCCCACAGATACGTATCATATCATCAGGTCTGACTGCGCTTTTATCGCGAGTCTGCGCGGCTGGCAACAAAAAGAGTTCCGCAAGCCGCTTATCGCGCACCAAAGCCTGGCGCAACCGGCACCGCCCCTCAATCACATCCACCAGGTCGTAGACGATGCGGTTCTCAAGACCTAACATCACGTCGAGATTGCGCAAGCCGACATCGGCATCAATAACCACTACTCGCTGCCCCCGCATCGCCAGCGCGACGCCCAGATTGGCGACGACAGTGGTCTTGCCTACCCCACCCTTACCTGAAGTAATTGTAATCACTTTCGCCGACATCGGCTCTCCTTACCCCGCCCTCATTTACCTGCCAGCAACGAGATTCCTCGTCGTGCCGCTCCTCCAGTAACGACAGGCCGGAGCGGGCATGAATATAAATGCGATTGCCCTGCCTCAGCCCATCTTCTTGCCATACCAGGGAACGGCCACAATCTGTCCTTCTTGCACTGAGGCCATCTCCGGTACCGGCTCGCGCCGTCGCTCCTCTGGAGAGCGGGCGATGTATCCGGCAATGCGCAGTTGGGTGGGAGCCAAATCAAGAGCACAGACCACGGCTCCCTCATCCCCCAATGCTCCGGCATGCACCATCCCGCGCAGTCTGCCCCACACCACGATGTCACCGCCCGCCACCACCTCCGCCCCAGGGTTGACGTCGCCGATGACGACGATGTGACCAGGGTGACGCAGGCTCTGCCCAGAACGAAGCGTGCGCCGCACAACCAATCCTTCGACAACGGGTTCCCCGCCCCTTTCGGTCGCGGCTTCCGGCCCACGCGGGCGGGAAAGGCCGAGGTCAATCACCAGCCCCAACTCCTGTGCGGCTGCCTCCGTAATGGGATTCGTGCTGACCACAGCCCACAGATCAACCCCGTGGCGGGCCAACAGCGCGCGCGCATCCTCAATCTCAGAATGATTTAATTCCTGCGCTCCGACATCGAGAGCGACGCGACCACCGCGAAAGAAGGCAGGGTTAGCGTCGAGACGCGCTTCCAACGCGAGCAGCCCTGGGCTCCAGCCCTCCTCCCCCAGTGTGACGAGCAACCCCTGGCGGATACCTTTGATGGTGATCGTATCCGGACTCACACGTTCCTTCTCTGGCACCGGTGACATTATAGCATGGGAAGTGGGATTACAAAAGATGAGTAATTTGTGCTATCCGCTCTGGTGCCTGAACAGCGTGCCGACCAGGGCCGCGAACAACGTCACTGCCGCAAGCCCAACCAGCGTCGGCCAAAGAGGTGGTGCCGGTGTTGCAGGGACGGACGGACGGGGAGTAGGCAATTTGGTGGGTGTGGGGGTGTGGAGAAGCATGGAGATGTGAGTGGGGGTAGCCGTTGGAGTGGGTGAGGGTTGAGGCGTAGGAGTGGGAGTGGGAGTCTCGGTGGGCGTGGGAGTGCAGGTGGGGAGGAAGGTGGATGTGGCGGTGGGGAGCGGGGTGGGTGTGGCGGTGGGGGACAGTGTGGGCGTGGCGGTGAGGAGCGGGGTAGGTGTATTCCCGAGGTTGGTGGCGGCGCGAGGTTCGTCCGGCGCGGACACTGCGGACTCCGCCGGGGATGATGCGCTACCGGCCTCCTCGACGAGCAGGTAGGTGGGGCCGCCGATGATGCAGCCTCTTTTGTCGGCGCAGCGGGCTCCTGGCAGTGTGAGCGTATATTGCCCATCCACCGGCTCGATGAGTTGCTCTGCACCGGTCTGGTCAATCAGCCGTGCCTGGGGGGCCAAAGCAGGCACCGAAACGCTTGCGTCGGCCTCCGTGCGGGCCCAAAGGACGCGCGTGGTGAGGTTGCCTCTGTCGAGCGTGACCACTGTGTAGAGCGATTGGCGGTCCTCGCGAGCGGAGATAGTAGCGGCGTAGTGTGCCGTGATCAGCCGATAGGCGTCATAGGCCGGACGGTGGCTGAAGTCAGGGCGTATGATGCCGAAGGGCTCGAAACCCGGCGGTAGGTCGTTGTCCAACCACTTGTACACGGCAACGCGCTCCGCTCCCGCGCTGAGCGCCAGGGCAAAGGATTGGAGCAAGAAACCGGCCTGTTCCTCCAGGCTGATCTCGTAGTTGGCCGCTGCCATCGGCCACTGAGGATCGGAGTTGGGCGGGGCGTTGGTCTCGTTGACCCAGATAGGCTTGTTCAACCCGTAGGCGGTCAGTGTAGCCCGGGTCTCGTTGATAATCTGGGGAACGGTCTCGCTCCTGAAGTAGATGTGCAGAGAGACAACATCGAAGTAGTAGCCGTGCTCAGGACCTGTGGGGTCCTGCGTTGCAATGGTCAGAAACCGGCGCAGGTAGGAACGGTCGTGCCAGTAGGTCAGGCCGGCCAGGTGGATGGTGACGCTGGGGTTGACCTGATGAGCGGCCAGATAGGCGACCTTGAGCAGTTGATAGTACTCCTCCACCGAGCCGCACCACTCGGCCCCGTAGGTGTCCGGGGCAATATCCGGCTCATTCCAGATGATCCAGCGGTCAATCCGTCCTACGTACATCCCGACGACACGGCGCACAAAGGTGGCCCAGAGATTGCCGGGATCATCCACCGGCAGATACAATCCTCGTGGGACGCCGCAACCGGGCGGGCCGTCGGTGGCCCAGGCGGGGGAGTGCTTCAAGAGCCCAACCACCTCGCGCCCTGCGGCAGCGGCCAGATTCAGCCAATCGTCCGGCACGTGGTAGCCGTTCCAGTCGTCGGGGCCGTTGGGCTGTAACTCCGACCAGTAGAACAGGATGCGCTCCCAGCCCACGCCGGCCTCGGCCGCGGCGACGGGGTCACGGAAAGCCTCGACCGCACCGAAGCGTATGTCGGGCGGCAGCCCCTGTGCGGCCACAGATCGGATGAACAAGGAAACAATGAACAATGAAATAATGAACGATGAACAAAGGGATCTAAGATTGGAGATTGGAGATGGGGGATTTGGGATTTGGGATTTGGTCATTGGGCTTTGAGGATCACGGCCTGGTACCATTCCCAGAAGCGATGCATACCGTCGGCGACGGAGATGGTGGGATTGTAGTCAAGGAGGTCGCGGGCTTTGGTGACGTCGGCGTAAGTGATGGGAGGCTCGCTGGGTGGGGCGGGTGGAGTGGTCATCCGCGCTTTCTCGCCCACTAGTTCCTCGACCAGTTCGACGAAATCGGCCATGCGTACTGGCTCGCCGCGCCCCAGGTTAATCACTTCGTATCCCAGCGGGCGGTCCACGGCGGCCACGATGCCCGAGACGATGTCAGCGATGTAAGTCCAGTCGCGGTACATCTCTCCGGCCTCGTAGAGGACGAACTCCCGGCCGTGGACAATGCAATCGGTGATAATGTAGGGCATCATATCGGGCCGACCACGAGGGCCGTAGACGGAAAAGAAGCGCAGTCCGGTGAAGGAGAGGCCAAACAGGTTGTGGTAGGCGTGCCCCATCACCTCTCCGGCGATTTTGGTGGCCGGGTAGGGGGCCAGGGGGCGGCCCAAGAGATCATCCTCGCGGAAGGGGAGTTGTTCGGTGCGCCCGTAGACGGAGGAGGTGGAGGCGAAGACAAAGTGGGGGATGCCCGTCTTGCGGGCTGCCTCCAGCAGGTTGACCGTGCCGCGCACGTTGACGTCGGTGTACAGCGGAGCACGTTCGATGGAATATCGCACTCCCGCCATCGCCGCCAGATGGATCACGACGTCGAAGCGGCCTGCTGTGCAGATACGTTCCATCGCCTCCGCATCCCGCACGTCGGCCTCGTGGAGGGTGAAGCGCGGGTTGGGTGTCAACAGCGCGACATTGGCCCGCTTGCGGGCGGGGTCATAGTAGTCGTTGAAGTTATCGAGGCCGACGACGTCATCACCACGCGCCAGGAGCGCCTCGGCGACGTGGCTACCGATGAAACCGGCTGCGCCAGTAACCAGAATGTTCATCTCATACCTGCCTCGCGCCCACCTTCGCTCTGGTCGAGCCACAGACGAGGGATGGTCTCCTCCCACCCTGCCGGCCTGACGTCCTGCACGTTCAGTTGGAGCCGTTGCTGGTCGTTCCACTCGTTGATCTCAAGGTGGTAGACGAGATCCACCCGATCGGGTAGTTTGCCGGCCCACTCTCCCTGCCGGAAGGCAATACCATCCCAGACAACCTGCCCATCGGAAAGTGTGAGTTTAAGGTGCCTCCCCTCGTTCCCCACAGCCCGCTGGCCCAGGAGACGGACGTTTCGGCTGAGAAAGAGGGGCTGGGGGTTGGCGTAGCCGCAAGGCTCCAGTTGGGCCAACTCCCGCTCCAGTTCCCACGACATCTGCGCCAGTTTGACCTCCGCGTCCACAGCCAGAACAGGGACCAGTTCGACGCCGGCCAGTTGTTCGGTGGCCAGTCTCCGCAACCGGTCGGCCAGGGCGTCCAGGTGCTCGTTGGGGACGGTGAAGCCGGCGGCGGCGGCATGCCCACCATAGCGGAGCAGGAGATGGGCACATTCTTCAAGCGCACGGGTGATGTGAAACTCCGGGATGGAGCGGCAGGATCCTCGGCTGACATCCTCGCCCACCTCCACCACGACGGCGGGGCGGTAGAATTCATCAACCAGGCGGCTGGCGACCAGGCCCACGATGCCGGCCAGGAAATCGGGGGCGGCGGCGAAGAGGAGCGGGGCTTCTTCCGCCGTGGTCAGGGCCAGTTGGCGGGCCCGTTCCTGAATTTCGAGCGTGAGTTGCTGGCGCTCACGGTTCAGCCGGTCCAGTTCTTCGGCCAATTGCTCGGCCTCGGCGGGGTATTCGGTCTCCAGAAGTTGATAGGCGACTTTGGCGTGGGCCAGCCGCCCGGCGGCGTTGAGCCGTGGCCCCAGCGCGTAACCGATGGCGGTGGCGTCCACCCGCCCGGGCTTAAGACCGGCCCGTCGGCAGAGTGCCTCGATACCCGGACGCTCCATGCGGTTGATGCGCTCAAGTCCTTTGTACACCAGCGTGCGGTTCTCACCCAAAAGAGGTGCCAGGTCGGCCACGGTTCCCAGGGCGACCAGGTCCACCAAATCCTCCTCCTCCAGGCGCACCTCCTGCCTGGTCACTGGGACCTGGTGATGACTGCGCAGCAGGGCCTGGACGAGTTTGTAGGCCACGCCCACCCCGGCCAGTTCGCCGAAGGGGTAGCGGCTGTCGGCCCGCTTGGGGTCAATCACGGCCACGGCCTCAGGCAGTTGGGGGCCGACGGAGTGATGGTCGGTGATGATGACGTCAAGGCCCAGTCGGTTGGCGTGAGCGACCTCATCCAATGAGCGAACGCCGCAGTCCACAGTGACGACGACGCGCACGCCATTGCGCACCAGTTGGGTCAATGCTTCCTTATGCAGACCATACCCCTCGTCCACGCGGTGGGGGATGTAGGGGCACACATGACCCCCGAGCGCCCGCAAGGTCTGGACCAGGAGCGCTGTAGCGGTGACCCCATCGGCATCGAAGTCGCCGTACACGGCGATGGGCTCACCGGCACGCAATGCCTGTCGCAGGCGGGTGATGGCGGTGGGCATTCCCGGCAGGGTGAAAGGGTTGGCCTCGTCGCCTTTGCCCCTGAGGAAGGCAGCCACGTCGGCCGGGTCGGTGATACCACGGTTGTAGAGCACCTGCACAGTGATGGGATGCAGGTGAGGGAAGCGGGCGATGTGGCTGGGTGGAGCAGGCGGTGCGACTTGCCAGCGTTTGAGGCTTATGGACATAGAGCACTCCGTTCCAATGAACAACGTGGTCACAGACTGCGGCTCTGTGTGGGATGTTATCTTACCACAAGGTGGGCAAAAGGAAAAGCCCTTCTCCTCAGCGGGGAAGGGCCTCCTCGTGCCTTACTCTGATGGGTCTAGATCCAACCCTGCTTTTTGCAGAAGTCGGTGATGAAGGGGATGGTGAGCCACTCGCCCTGGTAGGACTTGATGCACCAGTAAATGGTGGCCAGCCATAGGATGAAGACGAGAATGCTGCCCACACAAGTCGGTGAAAGGATGGCGCTAAGCACGGCCAGGATGATGTTCACCGCCAGCGCCTGCACGGCATTGTAGCGAATGAAAGGGCGGGTCTTTTGCGGCTCGATCAGCAGGGCAATAATGGCAAGTATCCAGCCCACCCAAGGGAGCCAACTGAGCAGTGCCCATAACTTGTCATCTTGGGTAACCTCGCCAGTCCCTTCTACCGGAGCGACGTTTTCTTCGGCCATTTCATTTACCTCCTTATCTGTTTGATGCGTGCTGGCTTTGGTGAAGCACCCACGTGTCGCGCTCCACCGCCGGAACTTGCTCGCTATTTTAGCAGATTATGGGGATGATGTCAATCCATCGCGCTGCCTGTTTATGATGGCGCACCTCCTGCCTAATCCCCGGCTGACAGTGGCACAAACCCCAGTTCCCCCACAATCGTCTGCCCCTCCGGCCCCAGAATCCAGGCCAGGTAGTCGGCGATGGTCCCCTGTGGCTCGCCTGCCGTGTACATGTAGAGATCACGGGCGATAGGGTAGGCTCCGCTGTTGACCGTCTCGATGGTCGGCAGCACAAACGGCCCCTCTGGCCTGGCGGCGACGGCGATGGTCTTCTGGTCGGGCGTCACGTAGCCTAGCCCATCGTAGCCAATGGCATTGGGGTTTTGGCGCACCTCGGCACTGATCCCCTCCGACGAGGGCATCAGCAGCGTGGCGGGGGAAAAGAGCGTGCGGTTGTCGGGGTCGCCCAGACGCACCACGTGCTCCAGGAAGTAGACGTGCGTGCCGGAGTTGGATTCGCGGGAGAGGAGCACGATGGGGCGGTCCTCACCCCCCACCTCCGACCAATTCGTGATGCGCCCGCTGAACATATCGGAGAGTTGCCGGAGCGTGAGCCGGTCCACCGGGTTGGAGGGATGCACGACGACGGCGATAGCATCGCGGGCGACGACGTGCTCGACCGGGGTGATGCCGTTGGCCTGGGCTGCTTCCATCTCCTCCGGCTTCATGCGGCGCGAGGCATTGGCGATGTCCACCGTGCCGTTGATGAGGCCGGCGATGCCGGTGCCGGAGCCGCCCCCGGTGACGGCAATGCGCACGTCGGGGCGCAGCGTCTGATATGCCTCGGCCCAGGCCAGCGCCAGGTTGACCATCGTGTCGGAGCCGACGTTCTGGATGGCGACGCCTGGCATCCCCGCCTCTCCTTCAGCCGGACGGCAGGCGACGAGCATGGCGAGCAGAATGCAGACGACGAAGGGTTTACGCATGCTGCGCAGATTATAGCACCGCCGGCTCAGGCGGTCAATCTCACTTGCCCCCGCCAACGCCTTGGGGTACAATTCCAACGATGAGCAAACTCGAAACCCGCGACCTATGGTTCTACTACAACGACTTCGAGGCACTACACGGCATCTCGATGCGCATCGAGGAACGGCGCATCACCGCCCTCATCGGGCCTTCCGGCTGCGGCAAATCCACCTTCCTGCGCTGCTTCAATCGCATGAACGACACCATCCCCGGCACACGCATCGTCGGGGAGGTCCTGCTCGACGGGCGGAACATCTACGCACCGGACGTGGACGTGGTGGAGTTGCGGCGGCGGGTGGGGATGGTCTTCCAGCGGCCCAACCCCTTCCCCCAGTCCATCTACGACAACGTCGCTTTCGGGCCACGGGTGTTGAACCTGGCGCGGGGCAGCGCACTGGATGACCTAGTCGAGCAGAGCCTGCGAGCAGCGGCGCTGTGGAATGAAGTCAAAGACAAACTGCATTCCTCCGCGCTCGACCTTTCGGCCGGCGAGCAGCAGCGGCTGTGCATCGCGCGGGTGCTGGCGGTCAAGCCGGAGGTCATCCTGATGGACGAGCCCTGCTCGGCGCTAGACCCAGCAGCCACACTGCGCATCGAGGACCTGATGCGGGAACTGCGCGAGGATTACACCATCGTCATCGTCACCCACAACATGCAGCAGGCGGCCCGCGTCTCCGACTACACCGGTTTCTTCTGGCTGGGCGAACTGGTAGAGTACGACGAGACGGGCAAAATCTTCACGCGCCCGGCGCAGCGACTGACCGAGGACTACATCACCGGACGGATGGGGTAACGGTTGCTGGACGTCTCGACGGTGGCGTCCAATTGACGGGAGGAAGTGAGAAATGAGCAAGGCCAGAGCATTATTTGACCGGGAACTGACGGATTTGCGCGACAACATCCTACACCTGGGGAATATGGTGGAGGCAGCCATCGAAGGGGCTGTTCAGGCACTCAGGGAACAGGACAAGGAGTTAGCCCATCAGGTGATCACCGGCGATGCAGAGATCAACACCAAGCGATATGACATTGAGGAGCAATGCTTGAGGCTGATCGCGACCCAGCAGCCAGCGGCCGGAGACCTGCGGGCCATCGTCGCCGCCATCCACATCGTCACCGAACTGGAGCGCATGGGGGATTATGCCAGCGGCATTGCCGAACTCGCCACTCGGCTGGCCGACCAGCCACACCTGAAGCCACTGATTGACGTGCCCCGTATGGCCGAGATTGACGGCGAGATGATCCGCGCCAGTCTTGATGCGTACTTCAAGCACGATCCAGACCTGGCACTGGAGACGGCAAAGCGGGACGCGGAGATTGATGGCCTGTACGACCAGGTCTACCGTGAGTTGCTGACCTATATGCTTTCGGACCCCCAGACGATCACCCGTGCCACTTACCTACTCTGGGTGGCTCACAAACTGGAGCGCATCGCCGACCGGGTGACGAACATCTGCGAACGGGTCATTTTTATATCCACCGGCGAATTCCAGGAACTCAATTTCTGACTGACACGATCCACCTTGACGAGCGGGCTGTTTGGGATTACAATGCCCTTCCCGACGGGAGGTGAATCTATGCGCATCGCCATCGGTGCCGATCATGGCGGCTACGAACTGAAGCAGCAAATCGCCGACTTCCTCATCGCCCAGGGCCATCAGGTGCAGGACTTCGGCACACATAGCCCAGAGTCGGTGGATTACCCCGACTTCGCCGCCCCACTGGCCCGCGCCGTGGTCGCTGGGGAGTTTGAACGCGGCATCCTCATCTGCGGCACAGGGATCGGTATGAGCATCGCTGCCAACAAGGTGCGGGGTGCCCGCGCCGCTTTGTGCACTGATTGCTACATGGCCCACATGAGTCGTCAGGATAACGATGCCAACATCTTATGCCTGGGTGGGCGAGTGCTTGGCCTCGGCTTGGCGCTGGACATCGTGCAGGTCTTTCTCAATAGCGAATTTCTTGGCGGCCATCATACGCGGCGCATCGGCAAAATCAGGGCGTTAGATGATGAAAGAGGATGAAGTAATACGCAACCCCTCAGCGTTACTTTGCGCCGTCCTGTTACAACGGAAAGGAGAGAGCAGTGAAAAAGCACACGATCATTCCAGCCCTTGTCCTTATCCTGTTGGGCACCTACTTTCTACTGAACGAACTAGGCGTCGGCATTCCCGGCTGGGATGTTATCTGGCCTGTCTTCCCCTTTGCCGGAGGGCTGGCCTTCCTGTGGGGCTATGTCTTCGGACAACGGCACGACCCCGGCCTGGTCTTCGTCGGCACGGCTGCCACGCTCGTGGGGTTGGTGTTCTTCTTCTTCACACTGGGGGCGCTGGAATACCGTGACCTGGAAACGTGGTGGCCCGTTTTCGTCATCATCGGTGGCATCGCCTTCCTGGCCCAGTGGGCTGCGGCCGGTTTCCGCGATTGGGGGGCGCTCTTCCTGGCGCTGGTGGCCCTCGTGGTCGGTGGCGCAGCGCTGGCCATAACGCTGCAACTCCTGGGCCCCCAGAGCCGCGAACTCCTGCCCAGGCTGTGGCCCGTCGTCCTGATCCTGGTGGGCCTGATGATCCTGCTGCGGGCACTGTTTGGCAAGCGTAAGGCGTAGATGCTGATCGGGATTGACGCCAGCCGCGCTGTCACCGTCCGTCCGACCGGCATCGAGATCTACTCTCAACGCCTGATCCAGGCACTGCTGGCGCTCAAAAGTCCGCACTGTTTTCGCCTCTACTTTCGCAGCGCGCCGCCGGCCGCTGCCTTCTCCGGCGCCGACCTGCGCGTCATCCCCTTCCCGCGCCTGTGGACCCACGTGCGTCTTTCCTGGGAGGTGGCCCGCCGCCCGCCCGATGTGCTCTTCGTCCCGGCCCACGTCCTGCCCATCTTCCATCCGCGTGTCAGCCTGGTCACCGTCCACGACCTGGGCTACCTCTACTTTCCAAGGGCTCACCCCTGGCATCAGCGGCTGTACCTCGACCTCTCCACCCGCTGGAATGCGCGGGCTGCGGCGCACCTCTTGGCCGACTCCCAGGCTACCAAGGCCGATCTGGTGGCCCGCTACTCCACCCCACCGGAGAAGATCACCGTCGCTTACCCCGGCCGCGACGAGAGGCTCGCTCCCGTGCGCGATCCTGCTTTAGTCGAGGCAGTCAAAACGCGCTATGGCATCACCGGCGACTACTTTCTCTACCTGGGCACCCTCCAGCCGCGCAAGAACCTCTCGCGCCTCGTTGCCGCCTTCGCCCACCTGATCACCCAATCTCCTCATCTCCAAATCTCCAAACTCATCCTGGCCGGCAAACGGGGCTGGCTCTACGATGACCTCTTCGCCCAGGTGCACCGTCTGGGTTTGGAGGGGCGCGTGCTCTTCCCCGGCTACGTCCCCGACGAAGACAAGGCTGCTCTGCTGAGCGGAGCGTTAGCCTTCGTCTTTCCCTCGCTCTACGAGGGGTTCGGACTACCGGTACTGGAGGCCCAGGCCTGTGGATGTCCGGTCATCACCAGCATCACCTCCAGCCTGCCCGAGGTGGCAGGGGACGCGGCGCTCCTGGTGGATCCAGGCGACACTTCCGCCATCGCCGCCGCTATGCAGCAGGTCGCCACCGACCCCACCCTGCGGGAGAATCTCATCGAGCGTGGCTTTGCCAACGTGCGCCGCTTTTCCTGGACCGCCTGTGCTCAATCGGTGCTGGGCGTCATTGAGCAGTGTGCGGAGGATGCATCACACGGGGGGTGAATCGAGGAAAAGAAGAGCCCCGGCTTCTCCGAGAGGCCGGGGCTCTCTCCATCGCCACGTAAGGGGCTCTCTCCCTTGTCTACTTGCTCCTTATGTACTTGTCCGCTCACTCAGGCCGGAATTTTGGGCAACTCCGCCAGAGCCTGCTGGATCTTCTCCTCCTCCAGTTCGTAGTCCGGGAGTTCCTTGCGGTGGTAGGCATCGTAAGCCGCCAGGTCGAAGTGGCCGTGGCCGCTATTATTAAAGAGGATGACCTTCTCCTCGCCTGATTCTCTGCAGGCCAATGCCTCATCGTAGACGGCTCTGATGGCATGGGCCGTCTCCGGGGCCACGATGAAGCCTTCGGCCTGGGCGAAACTGTGAGCGGCCTCGAAGACTGCGTTCTGGTGATAGGCCCGGGCCTCGACGAACCCATCCTCCAGGAGACGGCAGATGATAGGCGCCATGCCATGGTAGCGCAGCCCTCCCGCGTGAACGGGGGCGGGGATGAAACTATGGCCCACGGTGTGCATCTTCGTTACAGGGCCGGTCTTCGCCGTGTCCCCCCAGTCGTAGGCGTAGATGCCCCGGGTCAGGCTGGGGCAGGCGGTGGACTCCACGTTGATGACCCGCAGATTCGGTTTGGTGCCGTCCAACCTATCCTTCAAGAAGGGCAGGAAGAGGCCGGCGAAATTACTGCCGCCGCCGACGCAGCCGATGAGGATGTCCGGATAATCGCCTGCCATCTCCATCTGCTTTTTTGCCTCCAACCCGACGATCGTCTGATGCAGGAGCACAAAGTTCACCACGCTGCCGAGGGAGTACTTCCACCCGTCGTGGGTGACGGCATACTCGATGGCCTCGCTGATGGCGATGCCCAGGCTACCTGATGTCTCCGGGTCCACAGCCAGGATGTCCCGCCCGGCCTTGGTCTCCGAACTGGGGCTGGGCACAACGTTGCCTCCCCAGGTCTCCATAGCGATACGCCGGTAGGGCTTTTGGTGGTAACTGATGGTGACCATAAAGACCTTGCACTTCAGGCCGAAGAGTTGGGCGGCGAAACAAAGGGCGCTGCCCCACTGACCAGCCCCAGTCTCGGTGGCGAGCCCTTCCAGCCCTTCCTCCCTGGCATAGTAACACTGGGCCACGGCGGTGTTCGGCTTGTGGCTGCCTGGTGGACTGACGCCCTCCCACTTGTAGTAAATTTTGGCCGGGGTGTCCAGCGCCTTCTCCCAACGGGCGGCGCGGTAGAGAGGAGAGGGACGCCACATCTTAAGCACGTCCTGCACCTCTTCTGGGATCTCGATCCACCGCTCTTGGCTCCCCTCTTGCTCGATCAGCGCCAGAGGGAAGACCGGCACCAGGTCCTCAGGCTTCATCAGTTCCAGCGTCACCGGATGTCGGTACGGGGGTGGTGGCGTCTTCATATCTGGGAGTACGTTGTACCAATGGGTGGGCAAGTCCTTCTCGTCCAACAGATACTTATACCGCATCATTTTTCGTTCCTCCTCGATGTATTTATCTACTTGTTTCCCTATCTACCCGTATACCTGTCTACCTGTTTCTTTCTTCGATAGCATCCCTCCTTTCCCCACAGCAGTGAGTAAGGTGCCTCAAACATCCAGGAAAACACTCCGGTCGGTGAAGAACTGCTTGTAAAGTTTGTAGTGTGCGGTGTCCTCGTATTCCACCTCCTCGATGCGGGGTGAGTCGAAACTGAAGATTTGAGCCCCCGGATAGGCCAGCAGAATTGGCGAGTGGGTGGCCATAATGAACTGAGCATGCCCCTCCGCCTCCAGCCGCTGCAACAATCTCAGGAACTTCACTTGACTTGAGGGCGAGAGCGCGGACTCGGGTTCATCGAGGAGATAGAGCCCCTTGATGTGATAGCGACCGCTGAAGTAACTCAGAATCGCCTCCCCGTGCGACAACGTGTTGAGGAGATGACCACCGTGGTATTTCAACCGGCCGGGATCGCAGAGAGCGACATCGTCGAGAAAGTCAGCGAAGTCACGAAATGTCTCGGCCCGGAAAAGGGAACCCGGCACACTCCCGTTGGCCCACCTCACGGTGATGTAATCCGCCAGACGGGTCTCATAAGGATTGTTGTGAGCGAGGTGGCGCCTGGGCTTGTCCCATATATGGATGCCGCACTTCCTGGTGATGGCATCCAGCAGGGTGGATTTCCCCGTCCCGTTCTCGCCTACGAAGAAGGCGATGGGCTTTCTGAACGTCAGTTCCGGCGTCTCCCTGAGAGCGGGGATGTTGAACGGATAACAGCGGCCGGTGGGGTAGTCGTCGCTGTGAATTCTGACCTTTATGAGATGCATACTACCTCCTCCATTGCTCAGCAGTAGACCAGGCCCGGCGGGGGCACGCTGTGCGCGGTCGGGCCGGGTTGCGCCTCCAGCCCCATCGCCTCCCGCACCAGGTGCATTGTCTCATCCGCTTCCTGACACATGCGCCGGATGCCGCTGCGCAGGATCTCCTCGATCAGGCCGGGCTGCGCTTCGTAGCGAGCGCGTCGCTCCCGGATAGGATCGAGGAAAGCATTGAGGGCGCGGGCCAGTCTTTCTTTGACCTCCACATCACCTACCTTACCCTGGCGATACCGCTCCTTCAAGTCTTCCACCTCATCCTTGTCGGGGTTAAAAGCATCGTGGTAGATGAAGACCGGGTTGCCTTCGACGCGACCGGGGATGTCGGCACGTACCCGCTGGGGATCGGTGTACATCTTGCGTACCTTGCGTTCCACCGTTGCGGCATCGTCGGAGAGGTAAATGGCGTTGTCGCGGCTCTTGCTCATTTTGACGCCATCAATCCCCACTAAGGTCGGCACCTCCCCCAGCAAGATCTCGGGCACGGGGAAGACCGGACCATAGAGTCGGTTGAAGCGACGGGCCAGTTCCCGTGCTACCTCCACGTGGGCCTGGTTATCCTTCCCCACCGGCACGAGGTGGGCGCGGGGCAACAGAATGTCGGCGGCCTGGAGCACCGGATAGCCCAGCAGGCCAAAGGGCAGCGTCTCCAGCCGTGCATCGCGCGCCATCTCCTTGATGCTGGGGACACGCTCCAGCCGCGGCACGCTGACCAGCATCTCAAATATGAGGTTGAGTTCGTAGGTACCTGGAATGGCTGACTGGACGAAGATGACACTCTTTTCCGGGTCAATGCCCACGGCCAGGTAGTCCAGTACCAGGTCGCGGATGTGGTGCCTCATCTCAATGATGTGGTGCTTCTCCGGTCGGGTGGTCAGGGTATGGAGGTCGGCAATGATGAAGAAGCACTCATACTCATCCTGGAGTTGCACACGATTGGCCAGGCTGCCCAC
>Ga0164318_10001951_pt1 | contig 18816 bp, 17 predicted proteins | sample GuaBasSedimGuay9_FD_113734 | JGI IMG/M metagenome (GOLD analysis project Ga0164318, IMG submission 113734) | Subseafloor sediment microbial communities from Guaymas Basin, Gulf of California, Mexico - Guay9, Core 4571-4, 0-3 cm | ecosystem: Environmental > Aquatic > Marine > Hydrothermal vents... | reverse complement strand
TGCCCGGCGACATGAAACGGCAAGTAGTATTCACGACCTCTGGCGGTCGTGCCGTGGAAGGTTGTATGAAGTCAGCAATGGATTTGACAGGACGCCACCGATTCGTTGCGTTTCGACCGGCATTTCACGGACGCACTGGATATGCTCTCTCGCTGACGGCATCCAACTCAAAGCACAAGAACGGTTTTCCACAGGGCGTCGATGTCATTCGCGTCTTCTATCCGTACTGCTATCGTTGCCCATATGGTCAAAATGAAGATGACTGCAATCTTGAGTGCGTGGAGGCCCTCAGATACGCGTTGGAGGTCGAGGGCAATGACATCGCGGCAACGGTCATGGAACCGATCTGCGGCGAGGGCGGGATTATAGTCCCCCCAGCAAAGGCCGTGCAGGAGATTTACAAGGTGACGAAGGACGCCGGAGCATACTTCGTGTCTGATGAGGTGCAGGCAGGCATGGGTCGCACGGGCAAATGGTGCGCCATCGAGAACTACGGTGTCGTACCGGACTACGTATCCATGGCAAAGGCACTGGGCGGAGGCTATCCCATGGGTGCCTCCATTGGTCCGGCCCCGATGTACAACGGCCCCTCCCGACATTCTGAGACGTTCTCAGCCGAACCAAAGATGGCTCTCACCTCCCTTTGGATTCTGAAGCACATCGAGGACGGCGACTTCCTCCGGAAGAATGCAGAGAACGGCAAGTATCTCCTCAGTCGGCTTGAGGAGCTGAAGGAGAAGCATGAAGTCGTAGGCGATGTACGTGGTATCGGTCTGATGGTCGGTATCGAGTTCGTCAAGGACAAGAAGAGCAAGGAGAAAGCACCAAGGCTCCGTCACGAGATTGTGAAGCACCTTGTGGCCAAGGAGAAACTGTGGGTCCTTGGTGCTGGCCAGAACGTCATCCGGTTTACACCAAGCTACGTCATTACAACAGACGAGATTGATGACGCGGTAGAGCGCATGGATCGCGCAATCAGGGCTGTGACATCATAATACGGTCCATGACGATTTGGTGCCGGGGCCGCAACAGAAAAGACGTGCGACCCGCGGCACTATCTCTCTGGAGTGGTCTCAGAGAGCTAGGAGGATTGCGCCAATAATCACAAGGACACCCGGAAGTCCTGCTCCGAACAGGTAAAGGACTATCCCGAGGATGAGCATGACTACCCAGTTCTTGTCCATCTTTAGGGCGGGAATCTTGACTACACCACTGGTTGCCAAGACAATCAGTGAGATTACTATCTGAATCACTCCAATGACCAAGTTGCCAAGGTAGCCTATCAGCCCAGGTCCGGGAAAAAGTATCATTCCCACGTTGAGAACATTGAGGATACCATAGAGAAGCCCTACTATGCCTCCCAGAATGACGAGAATCTCCCCAACTTTGGTGGTGTCTTTTTTCGGCATGTTTCATCTCTCCATCGACGGCTGCGTCCGTAGCCGCAGTGTCATTTGCTATGTTGTCCCTCGATTTAATACCTACTCTCCACCGGCCGAGGAACGAACGCAGCCATCCCAATCCTTATCAACGCCTTTGCACGACAATGACAAAACTACGAAGGAGGTAAGATGCGAAATGGCCACAACCCACTGGGGGAATCATGTTTGCCAGGCGCTCATTCTTAGCTCTACCTCCTTCCGCGAAGTTCCTCTACGTTCTTCTTAAGACCCGGCGTAGAATGTCGCGTCAGGAACTGATTAGCGAGACCTTCCTGCCTCCGCGCACTGTCAACTATGGTCTCAGCAGGCTAAAGGATCTCGGACTGGTCAGAGAAGACGTTCACACCGAGGACTCGCGAAAGGTGGTGTACGAGCTTACGGAGACCCCGTTCTGAGCAACTGAGCGTCGAACCGCCGGACGCGAGTCGCGGCGGTGGCACAAGTATGTGGCGCACTGCCAAAAGCCTCATAATGCGTGCGCCACCGACTCCCCTCAACTGAATAGAGGCATGACAGATGGACTTCTACAAGCAGGCCGGCGTGGAGCCGATTGGTGACAGGAAGAGGACACACCTTTCGTGGCAGATAACCCCCGACATTGCTGGACAGATGGTCACACTGATGGGCTGGGTTCACATTCTTCGTGACAAGGGTCGAATCAAGTTCCTAGTTCTCCGGGACGAAGGTGGCACAATCCAGGTCACCATCCCGAAGAAGAAGGTTTCCGAGGAGGTCTTTGAGACCGCTGGCCATCTTAAGCCGGAAACTGTTGTCGCCGTGACTGGTGAGGTCGTAGAGGCTCCGCAGGCCAAGGCAGGAGTTGAAGTCATCCCCACCGAGATTCGCATTCTGAACACAGCAGAGCCGTTGCCGATTGACGTTGTCGAGGGGAAGGTGTCGATTGAACTTGACACTCGACTCAACAATCGAATCCTCGATCTTCGAAAGCCGCGCGTCAATGCTATCTTCCGCATCCAGCATGCCTTGGTGAGGTTCTCGAGAGAATTCCTTGAGGAACGCGGATTTGTGGAGATTCATACCCCGAAGATCGTCGCCGAGGCCACGGAGGGAGGCGCCAACCTCTTCGAGATTCAGTACTTCGAGAAGAAGGCGTTCTTGGCCCAGAGTCCGCAGTTCTACAAACAGCTTATGCTATTGGCTGGCTTTGGGCGTGTCTTTGAGATTGCTCCGGTCTTTCGCGCCGAGAAGCACAACACCCGCCGCCATATCAACGAGTACACATCATTTGACTTCGAGATGGCGTGGATTAGTGGTGTCGAAGATGTCATGCAGATGGAAGAGGAGATGCTGTGCTATGCGTTCAAGAGAACGGCAGAAACGGCAGCTCGCGAGTTGGAACTACTCGGAGTTGATCTTCAAGTTCCTAAGACTCCATTCCCACGCATCAAGTACGTAGAGGTCATAGACCTGCTGAATGCCGAGGGAAAAGAGATCTCGATACACGATGATCTCGACCCGGAGTCGGAGCGAATGCTCGGCGAACTGTTCCCAGAGAAGTTCGGAACGAGTCTTGTGTTCATCACGCACTACCCACTGGAGCTTCGACCCGCCTACACAATGCCAAGCATGACTGATAAGGGAATGACCGAGAGCTTCGACCTGACCTACAAGGGGATGGAGATCACCACAGGTGGTCAGAGAATCCATCTTCACGACCTGCTCGTCGAACGGTTTCGGGCGAAGGGCTTCAACCCTGACCACTTCAGATTCTATCTAGACCCATTCAGATATGGTGCACCACCACACGGAGGACTTGGTCTTGGTGTGGAGCGACTGACGATGCAGCTCTTGGGTCTTGAGAACATTCGTGAGGCAGCTCTGCTTCCCAGAGACCGCGACCGGTTGACGCCCTAGACCGTTTCGGCGTGGGATGTCGCCGGCTCCCGTCACGTAACACTTGCTCTTAAAGCGCCAGCAGTTAAAATCTTGATTACGACATCAGGCCAGCATGACTGAGGGACGCTCGATGAGTGAAGCCTTTCAATCCGAACTCTACGCCTCCATTGCTACGCTCGACCAGTTGAAGCGCCTCTATGATCTCGGTGCCGTGGACATTCGATCATTCCAGCGCGAGTCACAGGCGTTGATTCAAGATGTTCGCGAGAACATTGAGAGGATGCGTCGACTAGGTTTCGATGTCAGCAGTTTCCTGTACCATGAACAGATTGTTGAGAGGTTTCCTGAGGCCGTCCACTTGCTGGGGCTGAACCCAACCGAGCCCCGGGACCTTCATGGGATGACTGAAGACGAGTACTACGACTACATTGGGTTAGCGGTTCTTGATGTTGCTACGATGCATGCGTCAAAGGGTCTCATGGGCCTCGCAGAGCTCATAGTTGAGGTCGTAAAACGCCTCCCGGAACTGAAGTCTGTTAGCTACAACGATGTGATTGAAGCGGTCAATCGTGTTGCCGAGGCTGGCCTGATTCCCGGGATTCGTAGCCTGCGTGGTGGTGTGAAGGTGGTTGAGCTCAGGCCTCTAGAACTCCGTCGTGATCAGGCTGATGTCATCAACCTCGCGGCCAGCAAGGGCTACGTGTCCCTAGAGGAGGTAATGATGAACCTCAAGTGGTCTGAGGACCATGCGCGTCAAGTACTGACAAGTCTGGTTGATGCAGGGATGGCGGTTGTTGATATGAAATACAGCACAGGTGGCCGATACTACTTTCCGGGCTTGAGAAGCCGGGAGTCCCAGTCAAGCTAGTCACACTATGATTCTGACTGCACCCTTCTTCTTGTCCACCCACTCCGCCAGCTCTCGATCCACCATCATCTTCACAATTCTGTGAAGGTCCTTTTCCGGGAGGGTGGAGAACTCTTGAGCGGTTTCTTGAATCATCAGGGACTTGACATCGATGAGTGTCTGGCCAGTGCGAAGGGCCCACTTGTAGATGACATCCACCCAATCCTCTAGGGGGCGCCAGTATACTCGGAGCCGCTTCTTTCTCCGATCAAGCCATTCCCCGGTTCCCTTCTCGATCAGCGACTCTGCAATTAGTCTGAACGCATCGACCTTTCCGAAGATGTCTTTGAATGGGCTCTCTGTGATGAATGTCCCCAGTGAAACAACATGAACACGTCTTGCCCTCGCCCATTCGAGAAGGAATTCGCCCCACTCTTCACTCCAACTCTTCCGCCCCTGCTCCTGGGGTGGTATGAGATACATCCATCCTGCGTCCTCAGGTCCTCCCCAGCTCGGCTGCATGACAGCCCCCTCTTCGACGGTGGGGACCTGAGTGACTTGAGTTGCGGGTCTGGTTGGTCTTGTGACAGCCGTAGCCGTGACTGGTTTCTCACTCTCCAGAGTGGACTCTCTGGCTGCTGGAGGCTCTTGTACCGCCTCGGTTGCTGTCTGTTTCTTGGGCTTCTTCTTCTCTCGCGGACGCTCCCGCGTACTCACAGATCATGCCACCTCCGCCCACTCCACATATCTTCTGATGTCCTCAGGGGAGGTCGTGGGCTTGATACTGTCAATTGCTCGCAAGAAATCACCACGCTCTACTGGTCGCACATCCAGTATCTCTCCCTCTTGATCCATGCGCCCATCCCGTTGGAGGTCTCGGATTGGTTCCATCGCGGCCTCGCGACAGACTATGCTGATGTCTCTGCCACTGTAGCCTGCTGTAAGGTCAGCGAGTTCGCCGAAGTCCACACTGGGAGAGACCTCTACGTCCTCCATATGAATCTCAAAGATCCTCTTTCTTGCCTCTCTGTCAGGCAAGGGAACAAGTATCCTCTTCTCGAAGCGAGAACGCAGTGCAAAGTCTAGCTGCCAGGGCAGATTGGTAGCACCAATGACTGTGACGCGTTCATCGGACCTGCTGGCAAGACCCTGAAGTTCAGTGAGAAGTTGTGTCTTCATTCTTCTCTCACCGCCCACATCGTCGCCAGACCTGACTGTGCCAATCGAGTCGATCTCGTCGATGAAGATAATAGCGGGCTGATTCTTCCTGGCAATCTCAAATAGTGCGTGAACCAGCTTCTCGGATTCCCCCAGCCACTTGCTGACGATGTTAGCGGCTGAAACGTTGAAAAAAGTCGCATCAATCTCGGCGGCCACCGCCTTCGCGATGAGGGTCTTGCCACAACCAGCGGGACCGTAGAACAGTATTCCGCGCCATGGCTGACGTACGCGGCCTCTGAACAGTTCGGGATGTTTCATTGGGGCAATGATTGCGTCTTGGATGGCCTGTTTTGCCTCTTCAAGTCCTGCAACATCGGTCAGACGGACATCGGGGCGCTCGGTAATGACAGTGTCCAGCATCATCTCATTGAGCCTTTGCGTTTCCTCATCGACCTCTTCGGCGGGGGGTTCCTCGGCTGCCTCGGTCGCCTCCTCGGATGGAATTGGAGCTGGCCGCATGCCAGCATCGGCGGGGGCCGTTGCACGTCTTTTGATCCCGGAGAGCTGGCGAACTCGATCGACGCATTCCTGAGCCCTCTTGAAATAGTGCTTTCTCACCGAGGGCAGCGAGGCCGCGTTTGACATCTTGATCAGTATCTTGCTGGCCTTGAGATAGTACTGGCACGCCTCCTTTGTCATACCTCTCCGGTCTAGGTCTATGGCCTTGTCGAGCATGGCCTTGAGCCCAAGGTCAAGTCTATCTGACATCTGTGTTCAGCTCGCACGTAGTCATCATCTTGTTAAGAACTTCAGTGTTTCCCGGGTAGCAGTGTATGGTCGTATTTCCGGGATGCGGCGAAGGTTTAAACGCCGACGCATCTCACTCCTGAGAGAGCACTGCTCTTTGACATATGGTGAAATCTGTTGGGTCTGTTCAGGAAGGCCTTCACTTGGGGTAGGAAAAAGCCGGACATTGCCGAGATAGTCAGCCAGCTGAGGGTTCTCTCAAAACAACTTGAGCGTGAGCGCAACAAGCTGGAGCGGGAAGCACGGGACACAAAGGCGCGCGCTGTGCGGGCTCGAAAGAGCGGGCAGATGGATGCATACAGAATGTATGCCACTGAGATGGTGCGGCTCCGGCGCTATGCGCTCACTGTGGACAAGTCACGACTTCGTCTTCTCCGGATAATCTCACATATCAATCAGGCACAGACGGGTGCGAAAATCGGAATCGCAATGGAACGGGTTGCCGACATTCTGGGTCTTCTTGGTGAGGCTACGGACGCGAAGAAGATGGTGGAGAATCTGGATGAGATCTCGCGTCGCCTCGAAGAATTCGAGGTTGAGAGCGGAATCATGGAGGAGGCACTTGAAACTACAACCGACAGTCGCGTCACCTCAGAGGACTTGGCGGCGGCGATGGCAGAGATTGATGCTGAGGCTGGCATGGCGGAGGCCCCGGCGACAAGAGTTGCAGCGAGCGAGAGCGAGAAGCTGGAGGATGAGATTCGGTCGCTTGAGGAAGAGCTCGGGATGTGAGTCACCATTCCATGCGGCAGTCCCCGTAGTATTCCATCCTTCTCCTAATTTCGAACGAGTCACGCATCAGTCCGCGATATCTCCTCACGAAGTCTTCGGGCACTATCCTTCCAGTTCGGAGGAGATGAATCGTATCCCGAATTTCGTTCTCGATGTTCTGGGCCGTTTGCCTCAGGGAGGAGGTCTCGGTGTTCGAGGCACCGATGCGAGGGCCAATTCCCCACCCGTCGTTTCGCTGAAGTATCCCTTCCAACTCAGTACGGAACCTGTCGTGGTTGCCGGCGGTCATCGTGGGTGACCTCTCGATAGCGGGCCGTGACCAGCCCGTACGTGCAATCCTACGTGGTGCTCTCTCTGATGGTGAAACATGTCTGTCCCTAGAGAGCAGGCTGTATACCATCTCATCAATGCGCATCCGCGCATCAGTAGCACTGACATCGTGCTGTTCGAGTCTGCGCACTCTCTGTAGGTCGGTCTGTACGTATCGGTCAAATCTCTTGGCAATCTCGACATAATCGGGGAGGACACGTTGCGTCTGCTCGCTGCAGGAGAGTTTGATATCCCCCTGTTTAAGCTTCAGCACCAAGTGCTTCCTAAATCGCCCGTCCTCTTCGATGCCGCTCAGGTAGAGCAGCGGAAAGTCGAATATGACCTCTGTTCGCTTGCGGAGGGTGCCTGTCTTTGCGATGAAGATGAATCGTCTGTTCGTGATGTACAGGGTTCCCGTTGCCTTGTCGTGTTTGAGGAAATTGCTCCCTGTGACGCGTACCCGGGGGAACGCACAGACGGGCAGCTCGTTCACTTCAAGTTCGGAGTGTCTATAGAAACCGGCGAACTCTCTCCTGTAATAATCGAGCCCATTTATGTGGCCCCTCAATTCGTCAAGACGCGCACGGACTGACTGGAGAGTTTCATCAACATGGAGCTTGTAACGTTCACCAAGTTCGGTAATTCTGTTGGTGACGCCTGTGATGAACGGAAACTGATCCGCAGTCCACGAGGGGTAGTCCATTAGGCCCTTGGTTTCAGCGGCCATCTGTTTCGCAACAATCTCTGCCTGACTGACAATTCTATTCTTAAGAGCGGGTATCTCCTCTTGGATTGTTTCAAGCTGGTCTTCAAGCCACTTGTAGTGCAGAAACTTGGCCATCCGGAGTGAAACTAGAAGCTGTCTTGCAGATGTGAAGTGGCGGACGAACTCTCTTAGTTTGAGATGGCCATATTGCAGACTGAGTATTGCTTTTCGCAATTCTTGGGCAAGTTCCCGGCGCCTGTCTTCGACTAATATCAATCGAGTTGAATGACATCGCGGACAGATCTCGACTATCTTTCTTCCAACCCCAATCTGGTCAGAGTCACAATCCGGGCATCTCTCGGGCTTCTGGTTGCTTCTGATGTCACCTAGGTTCCTGTGACAGTTGGTGCAGAAATAGTACTCGGTGGTTATGCTCTCAAGGCAGTCCAGACATAAGACCGCACCGCAGTCCTCACAGAGGTGAGTTGCCTCGCTATCTTGACATGCTTGGCAGGAGTCGTGCGATGCGTCTACGTTCAACTGTCGGCCTCCGGGCTGTGTCCAGCTGTTGCTTTCTCCATCTCACAAGAAAGACCCATGTATTACGTCGGTGTTAGCACAAGTTGTTCAAAGCAGTTATATTAGCAGGTAACGCCGCCCTGATGGCGATTTCAATGGAAAATCTTGCTCAGGCAGCCATAGAGGCGGCGCTAAGGGTCGGTGCCACATTTGCTGACGTACGCATCGAGAATACTACCAGCACAATCATCGAGATGAGTGATGGTGTGACTCGGCGTGCAGTGTCGTCTCACCTCAAGGGTGCTGGAATACGCGCCTTTGTGGACGGGGCATGGGCTTTCGGTCAAACCACAGACCTGACTCTCAAGGGAATGCAAGTGGCAGGAGAGTCAGTTGCCCGTCTTGCTCTTGCAACTCGATCAAAGGTGAGGGAACGATTCGACATCAATGGTCCAGCCTTCAGGGATCATGTGAAACTCACAGTGAAGCGTCATTTTCACGATGTCGGCATGGAAGAGAAGATGGCGTTCGCAAAACAAATTGATAGTCAGGCCCGCGAGTATGACTCACGGATCGCAAACACCAGAACCGTCTACGGCGATTCATGGACGGAGCTATATGTGGCCAATTCGTTGGGAACTTCTGTGTACATCGAGAACTCGTTACCTCGGATAATCTCCGTCACCACGGCAAAGGAGGGGTCGAACCGCCAGAGAGCGTTCAAGTCCGTGGGCGTGCGCGGCGGATTCGAGGCCATGGAAACGGACGAGGCTCAGACCCTGGGTACACAGTCTGCCGAACTGGCAGTCAATCTCCTGTCGTCGGTAGCGGCGAAGGGCGGCGTCTACGACGTTGTCATGGACCCCGTTCTCAACGGTGTCATGGTCCATGAGGCATTTGGTCACGCATGCGAGGCTGACAACTGGCCGGCGCATACCACAGTCCTTGAGGATCGCGTGGGCAAGGAGGTTGGTCCTGAGCATCTCAACATAAGTGACGACCCCACGTTGCCCGGATTGAGAGGGTCCTTCGAGTACGACTGGGAGGGCACGCGCACTAGAAAACGATACTTGGTCAGGAAGGGAGTGTTGACGGAGCTTCTTCACAGCTTGGAAACAGCCTCTCGACTGGGGATGGAGCCAAACGGGGCGGCACGTGCCCAATCATTCATGTACATGCCAATACCACGGATGAGTAACACCTTCATGGAGCCTGGTGACTGGACCTTTGAGGAACTCATTGAGGAGACTAGGCACGGGATACTCCTCTGTAAGTTCAACTACGGCTACACGGATCCCTCGAAGGGACAGTTCATGTTTCAAGCGAGTCATGGTTACCTTATAGAGAACGGCGAGCTGGGACAGATGGTGCGCGATGTGTCACTTGCGGGACAGATTCTTGAGGTGCTCTCGAAGGTCGACGCGGTCGCAAGTGATTTCGAACTCGAGGCAGGAACCTGTGGAAAAAACGGGCAAGGGGTCCCTGACATGAGCGGCGGGCCGCACGCACGGGTTAGAGATATCCCCGTCGGAGGTATGTAGAGATGAGTGAGAGGGGACTGGAGGCTGCCGAGTTTGCTGTAAAAAGGGCTGAGTCACTCGGTGCCGATCAGGCTGAGGCGTACGTTGGAATCTCACGTACGTTCTCGATAGATGTAGAAAACAGTGCTATCAAGAGTGCCGCTGAGAAGCGCGATGCTGGGTGTGGTGTGAGGTGTGTGGTCGCCGGGCGTGTCGGTTTCGCCTACGTTACCACTCTTGATGACAACGACATCACGCAGGCCGTGACAAACGCGCTCTCACTCGCACGGGTGTCCGTTCCAGATCCGGATTTCTCCACCTTACCGTCGGTGACCGGCTCTTCTCCTAGAGTTAATGGGCTATACGATCGGGCAATGGCTGAGATTGACTCGGAGTCGGCCACAGAGATTGTGACCCGAGTGGTTGATTCTACAGCAGCAGGACTTGAGGGCCGTGACTTTGCAATCGAGGCGCAGGTTAAGGTCCATACACGTCACGTGGCCGTTGCAAACTCTCTGGGCATACACCATTCCTATGAGGGTACATTTGGGTACGTATACTCGTCTCCAACCATAAAGGTAGACGGTGAACAGACATCGACGTTTGACTACGAGATATCCAGACGACTGAATCGACTGAATCCCGAGGCAGTGGGCAAGCGAGTGGCCGAGATGGTACTGTCAATGCTCGGCGCACGAAGCATAGAAGGAGGTACTCTGCCCGTGATACTGGAGCCGGAGGCTGTGAGCGTAATCCTTGGATCTGGATTTGGAGCCGCCGTGAATGCAGAGGAGGTCCAGTTCGGTCGTTCGTACATAAGCGACGCGCTTGGAGATGAGATTGCCTCCTTGGAGCTCACGATTGTTGATGATGCGCTACTTGAGGGCGGTGTCGGATCCCGGCCCTTTGATGCCGAGGGTGTGTTTTCACAGAGGACAGTGATCCTAGAGAAAGGGGTGCTGAAGAGCCTTCTTCACAACTCCTACACATCGCAGAAGGACGGTGTCGAGAACACTGCGAATGCCAGCAGAGGGTCTTACATGAACCTACCTAGTATCTCCACCAGCAACTTTGTTGTCCGCTCGGAGCGGGGGAGCGTGGATGACCTTGTGCAGGAGTTTGGTCGCGGAGTCATCTGCCGAGACACAGGGGACAGGCCAAACATGACAACTGGAGACCTAAGCGCCATGATCATGGAGGGCTTCTACTTCGAAAACGGCGACATCAAACATCCGCTCAAGAACACACTCATCGGCATCAACATGCGCGACCTGCTGAAACGTGTGGTTCGGGTAGGCGGCGATGTCCGCCAGACCTCGGGCGCCATTACCCCCTCTATTGTCATAGAATCGGCAACGGTCACATCGGGCTGAGCCATCGGCCGGACTGCGTCACCTACATCCTGTCCACCGCAGGGATGCCCAACAGTCTGAGGCAGTTGCCCATCGTGTCCCTGAACGCACGAACCAACGCCAGACGGGCCAGTCTTGTCTGTTCATCCTCAGCCCTCAGAACGGGGCAGTTGTCGTAGAATCTGCTGAACAATGTGGCCAGCTCGAACCCATAGGTGGTCAATCTGTTTGAGTTGAACGTTGTGCCACGCGTCTGTTTACTCAGACCCTTCACAACCTCCAAGACCTCGTGCGGAAATCGACCGATGGCCTTCACAAGGGCGTATTCGTGGGCAGTAGTCAGAAGTCTAGGGTCGGCACCGTCGACATCAGCGTCCACCTTCTCAAGGATACGTTGCGCTCGTGCGTATGAGTACTGGAGGTACGGACCTGCATCACCATCGAAGTCCAGCGCCTCTTCCCAGCGGAACGTGATCTTTCTGTCCGGTGAGGCATTGAGCATGAAGTACCTGAAGGCGCCGACTGCCACCTTCGAGGCGACCTCGTTCTTGAAGTCTTCGCTGGCCTCTGGGTTTCTCTTCTCCACCTCTTCCTTGGCAAGCCTCTGGGCCTTGGCAAGCACATCGTCTACAGTATAACCCATCCAGGTCCCCTTGCGTCCTGAGAAGTCCGCGTCTTCGAGTCCCACAAACTCGTACGCGATGTGATGGGAGTTGTTGCTCTCCTCCTTGTATCCCAACAGATCTAGGATGCTGTATATGAGCTTCTGTGGATGGGCCTGTGCCGATGCTATTACGTTAAAGACAACGTCAACCTTTCCAAAGTCCCGCTTCTCTCCCTCTAGCGCCGTGCGGTACACGGGCTCACCGTTGGGCTGAATCTCGAACTCCACATAGCGGAATGGATCCTCTATAATTCGATGCTTCCACATCTGGAACGCAACATCTGCACCAGTGTAGGTGCGTGTCCCATCGGAACGAAAGAGGACCTTGTAGGGGTCTCTCACGCCCCTGAACTCATCCAGCTCGTCGAGCTTAGCTACAATGCACCCGGCCTTCTCACCCTCTTCCATCTTGAAGATATGCTTGCATTTCAGCATCATCCGCTTTGCTTCTTCAAGAAGGCCGCTGTGCGCGATTGACGACTCCCATATCTGATAGTGATGGTATATCCCCAGGCGGTATGCTGTCTGACTCTGTGCCTTGACGCACTTTGTGACCATCAACTCGCTCCGCTTGAATGCCTTCGAGTTTGGGTCCTCTAACTCAACAGTGATTCTGCGGACCTCTTGTTCGACCTGCTCGTCATTCTCGAAGGCCTTTTGGACATCAACGTACAGCCTCCCTAGATAATGGTCGTACTTCTCTCCGGGTTCCGGCTGCTCGTCCGAGTGCATAAGCTTCCATGTCAGTTGGGCAATCTGCAGACCCAGATCATTGATGTAGTCGATTCGAATGACTTCATAACCCACAGCCTCTAGCACATTTGCCAGAGTGTCTCCCAGAATGGCATTCCGGCCATGGCCTATATGCCACGGCTTCGACGGGTTCACGGCTGGAAACTCAATCAGTGCTCTCCTTCCGGCGAATGTGTCTGTCCGCCCATATGAGCTTCCAAGTTGCCTGACCGAGTCTAGGACCACACGGGCCATCTCTCCCGGATCAAAGAATATGTTGATGTATGGTCCTTTGGTTTCTACTCTGTTGATCAGTTTCTCATGCTCAACAAGGCGGCTTATGTTTTCGGCGAGAGCTGAGGCTATCTGGACAGGGTTCTGTTTCTTCTGCTTGGCAAGATGAAAGGCTATTGTGGTTGCCAAATCCCCGAGCTTTGGGTCTGGTGGCATCTCAACATACTGCCGCACGACCTCCTCCTGAAGGCCCGCGGCCTGAGAGACAATCTCAACAGCGATGTATTCGCAGAGGTCCCAAGGACTCTGGGCGGCCGTTGTACTCATCTTGTCAGTCACCAGTCTTGTGGAGAGTGCGTAGGTAGTGTTCATAAATGACGCGCTGAGCCCCGTGCGTGATTACTTAAAGCATAGACCGGCGGCGAACTTAGTTTCTCCCCATCTCATAGTTCTATTACTCAATTACAAAACTAAGAAACCCTCGCAAACCGTGCAAACCATTATATATGTTTGTTGCTTGCGGGACAACGATTGTTCTCTCGGCGGAGAGCAGTCGCCCAGATGTCCGCGTCACATTGGTGTTCTCCCACACGCCATGGGGGAGCACACAGCATTGGATCAATGACGACTCTGACCGCAGGTTCCCCGTGGGAACTGCAGGGAGATGATTGGACTGGCCAGCAGACATCCGAAGACCCGGACTCACAGGGAGAGTGGCCTTGGCGCTGCTAGATATGTCTGTTCCGCCTGCAGCTCGACCGATGTCTACATCGACTCCGCACGCGGTGAGGTTATCTGTGCCAATTGCGGACTAGTTCTGTCTGATCACTCAATCGATATGGGCCCGGAGTGGAGAGCCTTCACGGCCGACGAGCAGAATGCTCGCCAGCGGGTTGGTGGGCCCAACGATTGGAGCAAGTTCGACCAAGGTCTCACCACAATCATTGGCAGACAGAATGTGGACGCATCGGGACGGAAACTCTCATCGACACGTCGGGCGCAGATTCACAGACTCAGAAAATGGCAGATTCGCACAAAGGTTCACTCTTCTGACAAGCGCAACCTTGCGGTTGCGATGACGGAGCTCCACAGAATAAGTTCACAGCTGAGCATCCCGTATTCGATTCGAGAGACCTCGGCGGTGATCTACAGGAAGGCCCTTCGCAAGAGACTGACACGTGGCCGTACAATCCTCGGGATGGTGGCAGCGTCACTGTACCTGGCGTGCCGTGTTCACCAAGTCCCAAGACCCCTCGAGGAGATAGTCGAGCAGATTCACATCACACGGAAAGAACTCAGTCTGTGTGTACGCCTGATTCTTCGGTATCTGAACCTGAAGATTCCACACAGCAATCCGATTGAGTTCGTGCACCGTTTTGGTACCGAGCTTAATCTTCCGGGTGAGGCCAAGAAGAAGGCCATCGACATTCTCAAGAAGGCACGCGAACAACGACTCACCATTGGCAAAGATCCAAAGGGTATGGCGGCTGCGGCAATCTACGTTGCCAGCATCCTGACAGGTTCGCGAAGGACACAACTGGAGATTGCCCGCACGGCCCGTGTAACTGAAGTGACCGTGCGGAACCGCTACAAAGAGATGGTCGAGCGTCTCGGCATCTCAACCATGTGAGAGGTCCTCGGATTGATAGGGTGGTCCTCGACAATGGGCAGGGCGTGACCCCTGCCCAGGCCCCTCTTTGTATGTTGTCCGAACATGTAGGTGAACATCACCTTGAAGATACTGGCCGACCTGCTTGTGCAATGTAGAATCTATCAGGACAACGCGTGGAAGGACTTAGGCGAGTGCCGTCTGCGTTTCACACGCGACAGCATCTCGATTGAGGTGCACGACGCCGCCGCCGGGCCCTCTTGCATAGACTTTGCCTTTGATGAGTTGAATGCTGAACTTGAGCAGTCCGCAGTCGGCCCCGTTCTGTTTCTTGTTTGGAGAGTTTCGAGCCGTGAGATGGCCCTTGAGGTTCGAGGTCCGGAATCGCAGCTCGACCGCCTCTATACGGCAGTTCTCTCTCTTGAGAGATAGAATCTCACTGTCAGGTCGTCGGCACATTCCTTATCTTGACATAGTGAGGCATTGCTCACGGAGCGATTGTTGCATTGTCTAGTAGTCGTCGATCCATCCTTGGGATTTGGGTCATTGAACGGGAGACCGGCAGAAACATTGTTGCAAGGGCTTATGCGGGAATCGACGTAGACATGGATCTAATTGCCCCCTTTCTTTCGGCCACCCACACGTTCATAGACAGGGCTGCAAACGATCAGTTGAAGACAATTGACACAGAGGGTTCGCGCTATGTCTGGGTGGGCAACGAGCACCTTCTCCTCGTGATGGTTGTGAGCAAGGCCGCTCGAATCGGGCACATGCGTTTTCTGCTGGAATACGCCCTTGATGAGTTCATGAAGACCATGATTCCTGAGGGGACCGACCTCGGCGCCATGCTCAAGAAGTGGCAGGGGTCTCCTGAAACATTCAGTGCATTCGGGAAGTTCCTTGACGAGCTTGTTGCGCAGTACGAGGTGACAGACGAGAGCCTGATAGCTGGCAAGTCCATGGACTGTCTTGAAGTCTACAATCATCTCTTCAGGGAGATAATGCGTGTGGATGTGGGCAGAAACGTCAAGAAGCGCATAGTCAAGGACATACAGTCCAAGATCGAGCCACTGATTGAGCGATACCCGTTTCTCTCCTCAGTGCCTGTGGACGAGGCAGGCTTGGAGGTACTTGAGATTAATGTTCTCTCCAATGATATTCCCTACAAGATACTTCGTGAGGCATTGGAAGACCTGTTTCGTGTGGTGTCCCAGTGTGTCCGGCAGAATGTGGACCCCGACAAGTATCAGGCCAACATCTTCAACAACGTGATGCGATACGTAAAGGAAGATCTTCGTAGGCTACAGACCTATGCGATTCTGGATGACGTTGTGCGTTACCTGTTCTGAGTTGACTAGGTCTGACTATTGCCTATCCCCGCCCAAGCACGATGACTTCTCTCTGGACGACTTGTCCTCTTTTTCTCTCGGGCAATGTCTGCCTCTCCGGCTTCAGCGCAAGCGCTTTGGGCTTCTTCAAGACCGGACGCAGCACATCCTTTGGCAGCAGCGGGTACACCATCAACTCAGTGTCTCTCAGGAGCTTGGTGATGTCGATACGGTGGGACTGTCCGTCCTCGCTGTTAATGACTGGAAGAGTCATCGCAATCCTGCCCGAATCACCCAGCACCAGAGGTGCAACCTTCAGAAACTCGTTGTACAACTCTGTGAGTTCTCGAATGGTCTGTTGAACCTGCTCTCTGGTGGGTGGCTCTACGTACACCGGACCCAAGTGAGGCTCCGTTGCAATGGCGTCGACTCTGTCGTGGATAATCTCCGGCAGTTGGCGGGCGTCACCCTTTATGATCTCGAAATCAAGGACTTCTTCCATCTCGGCCCCTAGCCACTTGAGATTGGAACGAGCACCCCGGGCAGCATCGCCGTCTATCTCAACTCCTATGCATCGCATTCCCAACAAAGCGGCCTCCATGAGCAGGGTACCTGTCCCACAGAATGGATCAAGTACTGTGCAACCAGGTCTGACTCCCGCAAGATTGAGCAACGTTCTACACATCTTCGGACTTGTGCTAATCTCAGCAGAAACATACGGTCTGGCCTCGTCTCGGTACTGCTGAAGAACGGAGTCGTAGACACTGAGAGTCCTCCCGATGTAAATCCTAGAGTCTGTGATGCCAACCAATACCTCCGCATTCGGAGGATGCAGAAGATTGTGTTTCGCAATGGTCTGAGGCCAGAGTGCAGTGTTTGGTCGATTGGGGTTTCTCCTATCCGGCTCTTCGTAAAGATAGTATGATGCTCTCTTGGCACCAGCATCAAGAAGCTTCTGCTTGACCGCCTCGCTCAGATTTCGTGTCAGTCTAACGATGTCGATAGAGTCATTCTCCCCCACTGGATACGTGCTTATTCCAAAGTTGACACGTTTTCCCGCGATATTCTTCCACACGTGATCGGCCCATGGTGCCGCCAGCACCTCGGTTCTCTCCCTCTTCGAGAACGACCCCCTCACCGGGTAGGCACGGGCGAAGAGCCTGCAGTCGTAGCTTGCAATCACCTCTGCCGTCTTGAAACAGCCTCCGAGAGAAGACTGCATCTCTGCCACGGCCTCATCATCCATCTCTTGATCGACCCTCACGACCACTACATGCTTCGAGTGGTCCATGACGCGTACTCTCATCGCACGGTTCTCGAGGTATGCCACCAATTCAGCAATGGAGAGTATCCAGTTCTTTCCGAGCGCAAACATATACTCCTTCATTGGTTACTTCTCTCCAGCTCATCCAGCAGGAACTTCGCATACAGAGCACCTATCACCGGCTCGGGAGTTTCGGAGATGAATGTCGGCCTGTATCCGGCCTCCCTCACTATCTCAACTAGCGGGAGTATGTCTGGGCCCCAAGAAGCGCCCAGGGGTCTGTGGGCGCGTTCTCCTGCCTCAGTGTACGTTATCCCGCTGATGTGAAAGTGCATATTACGAGTGAAGAGTTCACCCAACGTTTCCTCATAGAGGTTGAGGATGCGGAGGTAATCGTCCCTCGTCTTGATTCCGCCCTGTGTTCTTGCGTACAGATGAGCCCAGTCAATGGTGGGTATGCAACCCTCGACCTCGACACACAGACGAAGTATCTCTTCAGCAGACCCAAACATATTGATCTTTCCTGCTATCTCGGGAGCTAGGAACGCGCCGCTTTGAGGACCATCGCCCCGTTCCCAGACCTCGCGAAGCGCATTACGGATGACGGTGAATGCCTCCTCGCGCCCAAGTCCGCCGTAGCCACCAGGATGAAAGACGATTCTCCTGACCCTCATGAGTGGCGCGAAGTGCAGACCCTTGATGAGTCGTGCCTTGGAGCGTTCTCGAACGTCGAGATTCCGGGATGCCAGACTGATGTAGTAAGCGCCATGCATAGTCATGAACACGTCAGACTGATGAGAGAGCTCTCCTATTCTCTTCGCTCTGTCCTCGCTGAGTCTGAGACCTCTCACTGCAGCGTATTCGAGTGCGTCCAAGCCCAGTTTCCTCAGTATTGCAAATACGTTCTCCAGTTTTCCCTTTGCACCATCAGGATATCCAGCGGGCCCGAATCTGGTTCTGTCCAGTGACTATTCCTCCAGTGTGAACTCCCACGAACAGTAAGCATCGTCAGGGTGGTCATCTGGCGGACAGAAGAGGCATCGTGTCTTGATTCGCGGGTCAATTGTCTTGGCGAATTCGGTGTATTCAATGATTCCGACGGACTTGCACGGAAAGTCTGGAAGGCCTTTCCTCTTTCGAGCGACCTGGACGCGGCATGTGTTCATCGTGAACACCAGCCTGTTGTCACCGTCCCATTCAATGGACTGCTTGTTGAGCGCAGCGTACACACGGTACTTGAGTGCCTTCTCAAGTGCCTTCAGACCTCCTCCCTGTTCGATGTCAAACAGCCGCATAATCCGCCGCGCCTCGATAGGTGAGAAGATTCTCCATGCCTCACGATCCATCTCCATCGCGACATCCATGCCGTACTTCTTCTCGAGAGAGAGGAAGTATGCGCCGTCCATTGCCTGCCATGCCTTGGCGTAGGCATCTACAAGCTTCAGAAGGGTTTCCTTTGGAAGCTCCTCGAAGTTCATCTGGAACCACAGGTTCCGTCGTACATTGCCCACGCTTAATCATTTGGGTTCGAACGGAGGATGTCAACCTAAGGCCTCCGCGAGTCGTTTGATGTGGTACAGGGCGACGAAGGACTCTATCCACCACTGCGCCTGCGCAATCGTCGCGTTGTGTGGCCACCTCTTGTAGAACCTCTTGATCCGCTGCTTCAAGATCCCGAACCACTGCTCCACTGGGTTCCGCTCACCGAAGGTCACGTGTTCCCACGGCAGCCC
>Ga0164318_10001950_pt1 | contig 18817 bp, 10 predicted proteins | sample GuaBasSedimGuay9_FD_113734 | JGI IMG/M metagenome (GOLD analysis project Ga0164318, IMG submission 113734) | Subseafloor sediment microbial communities from Guaymas Basin, Gulf of California, Mexico - Guay9, Core 4571-4, 0-3 cm | ecosystem: Environmental > Aquatic > Marine > Hydrothermal vents... | reverse complement strand
TCAAGGAGGGGCTTGAGGTGCTCCTTCAGGGCGTAGCCGGCATGATCGCTCGCTATGGCCAGCTTGGGCATCGTCCTCCCCTGGGGAGAGACAATTATATAAAAAAAATCTGCATTTCGCAAATGTTTTTTGTGTACTGCACACCAACAGTTGCGAAAGCAACAAATGGGAGATACATTTTAAGTATCCGCTGGAATTCGAGGCTGAAGTGGCCCTTGATTTCCTCAGGTGTAGCTTCAAAAAGCCTCCTTTGCTCTGTCCTGGATGGGATGCACTTCACCGTGTTGAACTGGCTCGTCTTAGCCCTGGCGATGGGCTCGCAGGGGTCCGAGGCTTCCTTAGGTTCCGCCCTCAAGTGGCAGCTCGGCCGTAGGGCCCTGGCCCTGAGGAGGGGGAAGGTGGTCCCGGCGACGGTCGAGGTCTCCGTCCGCTTCCGCAGACCTCCCACCGAAGATGAACTGAGGAATTTCGAGGATATGGGGGTCCGCTTCTTCAGGTGGAGGGGGAAGGTGCTCCATGTGGGCAGGATATACGGGGCGGACGTCCCGTGGGCCGTCCTGGAGGATTTGGCACGACATCCGCTCGTAGAAAGGCTCGAGGCCGCAAGGAGGGTCAAGGTTGTGCCGCTCTTAGATGTGAGCGGAGCACAGGTCGGGGCGAGGGAGGCCTGGGATATGGGGGGGTGGCCGGGTTCCCTTACGGGGAAGGGGGTGAGGATAGCCCTCTTCGACACCGGGGTCGACCTACACCATCCCGCCTTCTGGAGGGCCGGTGAGCCGGTTTCCTGGGTGGACTCCGACGGAGATGGGGTCCTCACGCCCGGGGTGGACGGGATAGACTTGGACGGGGACGGGAGGCTCACTTCGGACGAGGTCCTGCGCCTCTGGAAGGCCGAGGTGAGGGACCCGTACGGGAGGTACAAGGTGGAGGAGAACTTCGACCCCTATACGGATTGGCTCTACTTGGACGAGAACGGGAACGGCAGGAGGGATTCCGGATTCAGGTCCTCGGGGGGAGTCTTAATCCTCGGCGAACCTGCCTTCGTGCCGGAGGATGAGGATGGGGACGGGGTCTTAGAGGCTGGGGAGCCTTTAAGGCCCTTGAACACCTTGAAGGTCGTGGCCTCCTTAGAGGGGCTCGAAGGCTGGCCGGTCGAAAGGGAGGGGCCTCAGCTCGCCGACGACCCAGGGGACCCCGACAACCACGGCACTCCTGCGGCGGGGATAATCTTGGGAGGTTTCCCGGGAAGGAGGTGGGTGGGGATCGCACCCGGGGCGGAGCTTTTGGTTGTGCACAGGGAGGGCCTCGTACCCGAGCAGTTCGTCCCCTGGGCGGTCGAGATGGGAGCGGACGTCATGGTGTACGCGTTCGGGGGATGGGTCTTCGAATTCTTGGACGGCTCCTCAAATTTGGAGCGGACGATAGACGAGCTTGCGAGGAAGGGCATAGTCCAGCTCACCGCAGCAGGCAACCTCGCAGGGCCTACAAGGAAGAAGCACTGCAGGTTGCGAATTGAGGAGGAGGGGAGGACCGTCAGGGTCAACGTGCCGGAGGAGTATGGGATAAGGACCATCTACCTCACCTTCCTCTGGAGGTCGCCCGAGGGCCTCGATGTCGAGGTCATCGCTCCAGGCGGCCTCAGGTTCAGGATGGTCCCCGACGGCGAGGTGAGGGAGGTTTTGGGCCTGGAGACCTTCGGGAACGTGGAGACCTCCCCGAGGGGGACGCACAAGTTCGACGTAGCCCTGAACGGGGAGGAAGGCCTCGAGATCGGGGTGTGGAGCTTCGTGCTCAAATCTGAGGGCACGCCCTTCGTGGTCGAAGGTTACCTGGCGGACGACGTCTCGGACTGGAAGGGAGGTGCACAGTTCCTGGACTTCGTCACGGACGAGGGCACCGTCGCCTGGCCCGGCACTGCGGACGAGGCGATAACGGTGGCAGCTTACGACCCATCGGGCCTCAGGAACCCCAAAGGCGAGATAAACGACTTCAGCGGTAGGGGCCCCAGGATAGATGGGAGGAGGGTGGTGGACATAGCAGCTCCCGGAAGCGTAGTCTTTTCGACGTGGACCAAGGAGGCCTCGGGTTCCCCGGGATGCTACGGCCCCTTCGAGGGCACCAGCTCAGCCCTCCCACACGTGGCAGGGGCCGCAGCCATACTCCTCCAGGCATGTCCTTACCTGGGGCACGAAGGTGTGAAGGAAGCCCTCTGTAAGGGGGCCAGGAGCGACGAGCACACCGGAAAGGTCCCGAACGACACGTGGGGCTGGGGGAAGCTCCATATCCCGGGGGCGCTCAGGGCCGCTGGCTTTTCGGGGAACCTTCCTCCGCTCGTCCACGATGTCAGGGCCGGGTGGAGGGAGGAAGGATGGAGGGTGGAGGCGGAGGTGGAGGACCCGGACGGGATAAGCTCGGTTTGGCTTTACTTCGAGTCCAGGGGAAACTCGGGGAAGGTGCCGATGGCCTGGAAGGGAGGGGGCATCTATGGGGCCGAGGTGGATGTAACAGATACGATATGGTGTTACATAAAGATGCTCGACGGAAGGGGAGCCGAGGGCTTCTGGCCTGCTGGTGCTCCCCTCAGGAGGCGCATGTTCCCCCCTCCCGCCATCCGGGAGGTCGGAAGGATGGGAGGCTTCTGCAAGATGTCCTTCCCCGGGGATGTCGATGGGGACCTGCTCCCAGACCTGTTCGCCTGCGGCTCGCTGTACCTCAACACGGGAGGGTGGAACCTGGAGAGGATACAGCAGGTTTCCTCCCCCCTGTCGGCCTGCTGGGGAGATTACGACGGGGACGGAGACCCAGATCTGTACGTAAGTGGCTCCCTGTATCGAAACGAGGGGGGGAGGCTCTTTAAGTTGATCGGCCTGCCAGGCGGACGAGGAGCCTGGGTGGACTACGACGGGGATGGAGACCTCGACCTTTGCGTGGTGAGGGGCTTGAGGGTCCTCCTGTACCGTAACCTCGGGGACGGGAAGTTCGAGGAGGCCGAACATATCGGTGTGGGAAGTCCTATAAACGACATATCCTGGGGCGATTACGATGGGGACGGCGACTTCGACCTCTGCGTGGCACGGCTCGGCCACGTCGACCTGTACCGAAATGCGGATGGAGGCTTCGAGGAGGTGAGCAGGGAGGTGGGCGTAGATGTAAGGACCTGTCAGCATGTAACTTGGGTGGACTACGATGGGGACGGGGACTTGGACCTATACATCATGCGTCCTGCCCCGAACTTGCTCTACCGCAACCGTGACGGAACCTTCCAGGAGGTCGCCTCGGAAGTCGGGGTCAACATTCCGGGCTGTGCCATGTGGATGGATTACGACCTGGACGGAGACCTCGACCTCCTCGGGATATCCTCACGGGAACTGCTCAGGAACGACGGAGGGAAGTTCCGGAGGGTATGGAGGTCGGAGGAACCCCTCCATGGGGCTTCCTACGCCGACTGGGACGGGGATGCAGTCCCAGAAATTATCTTGGTGGGACGAAGGCCGCCGGGCCACATCTACAGGAGTCCACTACATGGAAACTGCGTAGCCCTGCGCATATGGAAGGCATCCGGTGCTAAGGTGAGGTTGACCTCGGGAGACAACCTCCAGGTCCGCCAGATCGTAGCGGACGACGGCCTTCCGCTGTACTTCGGCCTCGGGGAGGCGGATGGGGCGGAAGTTGAGGTGACATGGCCCGACGGGAGGACCCTGACTTGGGGATGCCTCAGGTCCGGCAGGGCCTACATCCTCGGCCCCGAAGGTCCCCTGGACACCTTCGTCTGGCCGGGGGACGTGGACGGGGACGGCGAGGTTGGTGGGGGGGACATAGAGGCCTTGGCCGAATACTGGGGTCTATCGGGACCGCAGAGGCCACACCCTTCGCCCGCCTGGGCCGGACAACCTGCGAGGTTCTGGGACCCCGAGGAGGCCACATATGCGGACGCAGATGGGGACGGGAAGGTCGACAAGGAGGACCTAAGGCTCGTCCTAAAGAACTGGGGGAGGGCGTTCGGGGAACCTGCACCGAGGCTCGAAAGGAGGGAGGTCATCTCCGAGGCTTATAGGGTTGCCTCCAAGGTACACAACCCCGAAGTCAGAGGGAAGATGTTGTCGGTCCTGAGGCCCGAGATGGCGGAACTTGGAATCCCCAGCGAGCTTGGCCTCCATGCTCTCCCCAACCCTTTCCGGGACGGGACGACCTTCCGTCTCAGGTTGCCCTTCGGCGGGAGGGGCTTCCTCCGGCTGTACGATGTGCTCGGCAGGCCCGTGCGGACCCTGTGGAAGGGGACCTGGCGTCCAGGGGAGATATTTCTGTCCTGGGACGGAAGGGACGAGGGGGGTAGGAAGGTCGCAAGCGGGGTTTATATAGCGAGGCTGGAGGTCGGGGGAGAGGCCCGTGCCACGAAGGTGCTGCTGGTCAGGTGAGGGCAACTTGCTTTAATGTGATAAAGTTCGTATATTCTAAGTGGAAACTTGTGGGCTTCGCCCTTCGAAGGGGGTGAGAGATATGAGGACCGGAAGGCTCGTCGTGACGGTGAGCTTCCTCCTGGCCCTCTTGGGATGTTATACCGTGCTTAAGCATCCCGAGGTCAGGCCCGAGGGGGAGGCGGAGGCAGGGAGGGAGTGCTGGAGGTGTCACGAGGATTACAGGCTCGAGAGGACCTACTATTACCCCAGGCTTTACGACTACTGGGACCGCCTGCCCTACTACTCCCGGGGCTACTACGAGCGGTGGTGGTACTACAACGAGTACCCCTGGTGGTGGGACCGTTACTATTATTACGACTCCAACACCCAGACCCAGCAGGAGGAGCAGAAGCCCCAGGAGCAGAAGGTCGAGGAAAAGCGTCCTTCAGGCCGTAGGGAGGGATTCTACGACCTGGAGCCCAAGGTTGGCAGGGAGCCCCAGGCGCCTCAGGTGCGCTCCAAGCCGGTGTTGAGGAAAGCCCCGAGCCAGACCAAGTCCTCCGAGGACTCATCCAAGAGTTCCGGTTCGTCCCGCAGGAAGCGTCCATCCCGTAGGAAGGGGATGAGGTGAGGAAGGTCTGGTTCACCGTGGTTCTCGTCTCCGTCTGGGTGGGTGAGGCCTCCCCTTGGGAGGAGATAACTGTGGATCGCTTTTCCGGCCTCGGGGCCAGGGCCATGGGGATGGGGGGAGCATACATGGCGGTGGCGGAGGACTTCACAGCCACATACTGGAACCCGGCGGGGCTGGCCCAGATAAGGAGGTTTGAGCTCTACGGTGGCCTGTGCCAGAGGCAGGACGCCGCCACGGTGAGCTTCTACGGTTCCCCCTGGCACGACAGCCTCACCCGGACGACGTCGGATCCCTTGGGTATGGTCCTCCCGGTCCCTACATACCGGGGAAGCTTAGTGTTCTCGGTGGGTTACCTTCCGGTTAAAGTTTTCGACAACCTGTTCGGCGTAAAGGGGGTGAGTCGGGAGAGCGGGAGATATAAGGAGGGCAGGGCGGAGGACGAGGGAGGGCTTGGGGTATACACGGTTGCCGGGGCGATAGATATATCGCCCTCAACTTCCTTAGGAGCCACATTAGAGATATGGAGGGGGTCGGATTCGTTCTCGCAGGAACTCTTCTCCCGGAGCTTGAGCTCAGCTACCTGGAGCGAAATTAAACAGGGTTTAGGTTCTCCACAGGATACCTCTGTAAGTTATTATAAACTTGAATTTGAGGACAGGTACAGCTCCTTCGGCGTGAAGGTCGGGGCGCTGTTCAGGATGGTGGGGGGTTTCAGGGCCGGACTTGCGGTATCGTCGCCCGTCCACCTTAAGGTGGAAGAGGATTGGGAGGAGGCAAGGGACGATACGGTGGACTCCGGGAGCTTCTCTTATCATGTCCACCTCCCGTGGACCATAGATGGAGGAATATCCTGGACCGCTCCCGGGTTGGCCACCGTGGGCGTCGGGATTTCGTACTCGGACTGGACCCAGACCCGATACGACGAGTCACCTGAGGAGGGGATAACTAACGAGGACTTCAGGAGGAGGTACAGGGCCACGACCCGCCTCCACCTGGGCGGGGAGGTGTTACTTCCTATAATTCCCGTCAGGGTGAGGGGAGGGTACTACAGGGACCCGATACCCTTCTTAGGCCCGAGGGAGGAGGGGGGCCCGAAGGTGGAGGTGGTGGATGAGAGGGACTACTGGACCTTCGGCGTGGGGGTCTTGATAGACAAGGTCCTATCGTTGGACCTGGCTTACGTCCGTGGGAAGTTCGCCCAGGAGGAGGGGAGCATAACCGAGGAGCACAAGCTTACCAGGATATTCCTCTCCGCCGCCTACAGATTCTGAACCCTGCCCGGATTTCCTCCCGGAGCTTCTACCGAGATGGTCCCGTTATGGAAACTTATTTCCACTTAGGGGCGTCCGAACGGACGCCCCCTTATAGATTCCGGGGAGGGTATATGGGACACGTGAGGATGCTCAGGGTGGATTATCCTCAAAATTGGGGGAGGCTCAGGGAGCTGGACTTCGGGAGGTTGGCCAAGTTCAAGAGGGAGAAATACTGTTGCAACATGGAGTGGCTTCCGGGGACGTTGGGATCGGAGGGGGGAGGGCACTTGGTCACCTTCGACACCCCCCACTTCGCCAAGGCTCCGCTTCTGGAGGATATGGACCTCCTGAGGGAGTACCTCCCCCATGCGGAAAGCCAGGCCATAACTGTGATAGCATACCTCAACCTGCATTGGTACTCCTACGAGTTCGCAGAGGAGCACCCCGGATGGGAGCAGGTCCTGAGGGACGGCAGACCGTACGGCAGGGTGAGGCCCCTGTACGGGAACGGCACGACCATGTGTCCCAACAGCCCCTGGAGGGAATGGGCCTTCAAGCTCATAGAAGAGGCGATGAGGACCGGGATAAAAGGGGTGTTCTTAGACGGGCCGGCGGTGTATCCCGGCTGCTGCTACTGCGAGCACTGCAGGAAGCTCTTCGAAGAGAGGACCGGAAGGGAGCCGCCCGAGTGGGGGGACTGGGAGAGTCCCCTCTGGAGGGAGTTCGTGAAGTTCCGCTCCGAGACCATGGTCAGGTTCCTGAGGGATGCGAGGGAGGCGGCCAAGAGGGTCAGGGAGGACGGGGTCGTGTTCATAAACTCGGGGGCATGGCCCAACTGGGAAGTGCCGAGGGATGTGAGGGAGCTCGCCCCCTACCAGGACTTCAGCGGTGCCGAGGCCTTCTTCCACTTAGGCGTAGAGGTGGACCCCTATTTCCAGCTCCGCACAGGGAAGTACCTCAGGGCCTCCGGCAGGCCCTCAGTGGTCTTCGTGCACCACGCACAGGGGGTCTGGCACTACCTTCCGCTCCAGGGGGACGAGATGAGGCTGGCCTTAGCCCAGACCCTTGCCTCAGGTTCCAACACGTGGACGGCGCTTATAAACGGGGAGCTGTTGGAGAGGGAGGAGGCCTGGGGGCCTGTGAGGGACGTGCTGAAGGTAGCGGACGAGCATCCCGAGGCGTTCGAGGGGCTCGAGCCCTACGCCCCCGTGGGGATATACGTTTCCTCGGAGACGGCCTTATTCTACCGTTCGAGGGAGTCCGGGGTGTATCGGAGGGTACAGGCCGAGGCCGAGGAGGACCTCGTGGCGAAGGGAGGTGCTGGGGCCAGGATATCGGAGCTTTCCGAGCAGAAGGCCACCTCGGATGCCTTGGCACGGGGGGAAGCCTACGGCGTCTTCTCCATGTTGACCCACAGCAGGATTCCGAACAGGTTCGTGCTCGGCCCCGACTTCCGGGACCTCCAGGTCCTCTTCCTCCCCAACGCCGCCTGCCTGGGCTGGGAGGAGAAGGATAGGATCAGAAAGTTCGTGAGGGACGGAGGAGCGGTCGTGGCGTCCTTCGAGGCTGGAAGGTACGGGCCCGAAGGGGAGCCCGCCGAGGACGATTTCTTCGGAGAGTTCTTGGGTGCGGAGGAGGTCCACGGCACCTTCCCCTTGGAGGTGAGGGAGGAGTACATAAGGCTAAGGCAAGGCTTCGGCTCCTTCCGTCCCGGCGACCTCGTACCCAGGCCGACGTACTGCCTCAAGGTCGTACCGTCGGAGGATACCGATGTCCTCGCCTCCTTCTTGGAGGTCACCGGCCAGCACTATGCCCCCCTCAAGGGCGAGAGCCCTTACCCCGCCCTCATCGTGCGGAGCTACGGGAAGGGGAAGGTGGCGTACCTTCCGGCCCTGTTCGGGGAGTTCTACCGGAGGTACAGGGACGGGACGGTCGAGAGGTTCGTGGTTGAGGTGATAAGGGAGCTTCTGGACGGGGAGCTTCAGGTCGAGGTCGAGGGACCCAGCTCGGTGGTATGCGAGGTTTACAGGAAGGAAGGGACCTGGGTCGTCCACCTCGTCAACTGCGGGGGGGACATGAAGAGGCCGGTGGACCTGGTCCCTGCGACCGGGGTGAAGGTCAGGTTCGAGAAACCAGAGGTGAAGAAGGTAAGGGCGCTGGTGGCGGGGAGGGAGCTTGCGATCGCAGGAGGCCTGGTCGAGGTTCCGAGGATAGACGTCTACGAGGTCCTGATGGCGGGATGAGCGCGGATTTCTGGAACGGGGTCCTGGATTCCCTGGAAGGTACAGAACACTTCGCCGAGGTCCTGAGGGGCATAAGGGAGGGGGACGTCCAGGTCCACGGGCTGAGGGGCTCACTCGGGGCCTTCCTATGCGCCTCCCTCTTCCGTAGGGGGCTCAGGCTGGTCCTCGCCCCGGAGGAGGAGGCCGGTAGGCTCAGGGACGACCTGGAAGTGCTACTGGGGGAGGATGCGGTATCTTACTTCCCTCCCTTGGGGCTCGTGCCCGGCGAGGAGGAGGTCCCCTCCCTGGAGGACATGGGGCTCAGGACGGAAGCTTTGGCCAGGCTGGCATCCGGAAGGCCGGGGGTTGTGGTCGTCCCGGCCAGGGCCGCCTCAGAGATCACCGTGCCTCCGGACGTCTTCGGACGGTACACGACGAAGCTTGAAGTCGGGGAGGAGGTTGACAGGGAGAGGTTGCTCCTCAGGCTCGTGGAGGGTGGATACGAGAGGGTCCTCTCGGTATCGGCCCCTGGCCAGTTCAGCGTAAGGGGTGGGATATTGGACGTCTTCCCCTTCACAGAGGAGCTTCCCATAAGGGTCGAGTTCTGGGGGGATGTGGTGGAATCGCTGAGGAGGTTCGATGTCTCGTCACAGAGGTCGGTGGAGGGGACGGAGGAGGCCCTCGTCCCACCTGCAAGGGAGCTCATCCTGAACCAGGGGACCTGGGAAAAGATCGAGGAGGAGGCGGGAAGGCTCGGGCTGGAGGAGCTTAGGGAGAGGGCCTCCAGAAGGGCGCCCTGGGAGGGGATGGAGGCCTGCCTTCCCCTGGCGTACCCCGAGAGGGCCACGGTCTTAGATTACCTCGGACCCGGGGACTTAGTTTTCCTGGAAGACCCGGACGGGATATCCGAGGAGGTCCAGGGGGAGCCCGAAGCCTTCCGTGCTTCGGACGAGGAGGTACGGAGCAAGCTCAGGAAGTTCCGTAAGGTGAGCCACCTTAGCTTCGCATCCGAAGGTGCGGTGCGCTTCTCCTCTCAGGAGCCTGTGGTGGACATCTCCCGGGCGAGGGGTGAGGTGGGAAGGTGGCTCGGGGAGGGGTACAGGGTCGTCCTGACTGCAGGAAGCAGGGCGAGGGGGGAGCGCATATCCGAGCTTGTGGGGGAAAGTGTAGAGGTCGTCGAGGGGAACCTCAGCGGAGGCTTCGTCTTCCCGGGGGGAAGGCTCGTGCTCCTCACTGAGGGAGAACTCTTCAGGAGGCCCTCAAGGAAGCTCGAGCTACCCAAGTTCAAGGCCGGCACCCCAATACAGGACATAAGTGCCCTGAGGAGGGGGGACCTCGTGGTCCACGAGGACTACGGGATAGGGGAGTTCCTCGGCGTGGAGAGGATGGAGGTGGGTGGTGCTAAGGGCGATTTCGTGGTCCTGGAGTACAGGGACGGGGACAGGTTGTACGTTCCCGTGGACCAGCTCGTAAAGGTCACGAAGTACGAGGGGCCCTCGGAGGTCCGTCCGTCCCTCACGAAGCTGGGAGGTGTCGAGTGGGAGAGGGTGAAGGAGAGGGTCAGGAGGGCGACCAAGGAGATGGCGGGGGAACTTCTGAAGCTCTACGCTGCGAGGAAGGCGAGGCCGGGACACGCTTTCTCGCCCGACACAGCATGGCAGGCTGAGCTCGAGTCCTCCTTCCCGTACGAGGAGACCCCGGACCAGCTGAGGGCCCTCAGGGAGATAAAGGAGGACATGGAGAGGCCGGTCCCGATGGACAGGCTGCTCTGCGGGGATGTGGGGTTCGGGAAGACGGAGGTGGCCCTTAGGGCTGCCTTCAAGGCCGTGATGGACGGAAAGCAGGTTGCGGTCCTCGTCCCGACCACTATCTTAGCCGAACAGCACTTCAGGACATTCTCCGAGCGACTGGGGAGCTTCCCGGTCGTGGTGGAGATGCTCAGCAGGTTCAGGAGCCCATCCCAGCAGAGGAAGGTGTTGGAGGGCCTCAGGAAAGGGACCGTGGACATAGTTATAGGCACCCACAGGCTGCTTTCGGACGACGTCAAGTTCAAGGACTTAGGGTTGGTCATAATAGACGACGAGCACAGGTTCGGGGTTAGACAGAAGGAGAAGCTCAAGAAGCTGAGGCTTGAAGTGGACGTGCTTTCTTTAAGCGCTACACCCATCCCACGCACCCTCTACATGGCCCTTTCGGGCATAAGGGACATGACGGTCATATCCACCCCTCCCAGGGGGAGGCTACCGGTGGTCACGAAGATAGTCCCGTTCGACCCGAAGAGGATAACCGAGGGGATATACAGGGAGCTTGGAAGGGGAGGTCAGGTCTTCTTCGTGCACAACAGGGTGAGGACCATATACTCCATGGCCGATTACCTCAGGAGGCTCATGCCGGATGTAAGGTTCTGCGTGGCCCACGGACAGATGAAGGAGGGGGAGCTTGAGGAGGTGATGCTCTCGTTCCTCAGGGGGGAGTACGACGTCCTCGTGTGCACGATGATAGTTGAGGCCGGAATAGACATGCCCAACGTGAACACGATGTTCATAAACAGGGCCGACAAGTTCGGGCTCGCACAGCTATATCAACTCAGGGGGAGGGTCGGAAGGTCGGACGTGCAGGCGTACGCCTACCTTCTGGTCCCTTCCCTGAGGAGCCTCACCCCCGAGGCCAGGAAGCGCCTGAGGACCTTGGAGGAGTTCACCGAGCTCGGCTCGGGGATGAGGCTAGCCCTGAGGGACCTAGAGATAAGGGGAGCTGGGAACATCCTCGGGCCGGAACAGCACGGCTTCGTTCAGGCCGTGGGGGTGGAGCTTTACCTCAAGCTCCTGGAGAGGGCGGTTAGGGAGCTGAAGGGGGAGGGCGGGGAGGTACCCAGGGAAGTGGAGCTTTCCTTGGGGCTCGACGCTTTCCTCCCAGAGGACTACGTGCCCGACGAGGCCCAGAGGCTCTCGATCTACAGGAAGCTTTCGGAGGCGGGTCCCGGGGAGGTCGAGGAGATAGAGGAGGAGCTGAGGGACAGGTTCGGGAGGCCTCCTGAGGAGGCCAAGGCCCTGATAGAGGCGGCGAGGCTCAGGGAGATGGCCAAGAGGGCCGGGGCCAGATCCCTCGGGCTCGAGGACGGGACGCTCGTATTGGAGTTCCCGGAACCTCCGGGGAGGGAGGCCCTCTTAGAGCTCGTGCGACGCTCCGAGGTCGTGCCGAGGTTCGAGCTTTCGGGAGGGCTCAGGGTCGAGGTCCCCCTGACCTCAGGGGAGCACCTCGAGGAAGCAAGGAGGATATTAGAAATTCTGGCCGGCGAAAAGTCTTGACTGGGAGGAGGGTTTTGGCTATATTCAGACGCCGAACCGGGGGTACCATGCACGACCTTATAAAGGTAACTTTGCCCGGTGGACGGGAGGCAAGGTATCCCAGGGGCACGACGGCAGGGGAGGTGCTGAGGGACTGGGGGAAGGTGCCCTTCGGGGAGATCTTGGCCGCAAGGGTCGACGGCAGGCTGGTGGACCTCTCCTCCCCCCTTATGGAGGATACGTCCGTGGAACCCTTGACCTTCGGGGACCTGGAGGGGAGGGAGATATATTGGCACAGCAGCGCCCACATCCTCGCCCAGGCCGTACAGCAGCTCTTCCCCGAGGCCAAGCTCGGGATAGGCCCGGCCATAAGGGAGGGGTTCTACTACGACTTCGACGTCCCAGAACCCTTCTCGGAGGAGGATCTGGGAAGGATAGAGGAGAGGATGAGGGAGATAATACGTCAGGACCTGCCGTTTATAAGGGAGGAGGTCCCCCGTCCCGAGGCCATAAGGCTCATGTCCGAGAGGAAGGAGAAGTACAAGGTGGAGCTCCTCGAGGAGGACATAGAGGAGGAGACCGTAAGCCTCTACAGACAGGGAGAGTTCGTGGACCTCTGCAGGGGCCCCCACGTCCCCTCCACGGGCTACATAAAGGCCGTGAAGCTCCTCTCGGTGGCGGGGGCATACTGGAAGGGGGACGAGAGGAGGCCCATGCTTCAGAGGATATACGGCATCTCCTTCCCCTCCCAGGAGGAGCTGGAGGAGTTCTTGAGGCGCAGGGAGGAGGTAGAAAGGAGGGACCATAGGAGGCTCGGGAAACAGTTGGACCTCTTCAGCATACAGGAGGAAGGTGGTCCCGGACTCGTGTACTGGCACCCGAAGGGGGCGAGGATAAGGACGATAATAGAGGACTTCTGGAGGAGGGAACACTACAGGAGGGGATACGAGCTTGTCTACACCCCGCACATAGCTAAGGTGGAACTCTGGGAGAGGAGCGGGCACATGGCGTGGTTCAAGGAGAGCATGTTCCCCCCCATGGAGGTGGAGGAGCAAGGATACCTCCTCAAGCCGATGAACTGCCCGTTCCACATACTCATGTACAAGTCGAAGACCAGAAGCTACAGGGACCTCCCCATAAGGTGGGCCGAACTCGGAACGGTCTACCGTTACGAACGTTCCGGGGTCCTCCAGGGGATGCTTAGGGTGAGGGGCTTCACCCAGGACGACGCCCACATATTCTGTCGCCCCGACCAGTTGGAGGACGAGATATTGGGGGTGCTGGACCTAGCGGAGTTCATGCTGACCACCTTCGGGTACACCGAGTACGAAGTGGAGTTGAGCGTCAGGGACCCCGAGGCCAAGGAGAAGTACATAGGTGACGATGCGGTCTGGGAGCAGGCAGAGGAGGCCCTCATAAGGGCCCTTGAGCAGAAGGGGTGGTCCTATTCCCGGAGGGAGGGGGAGGCGAAGTTCTACGGACCTGCGATAGACATAAAGATGTTGGACGCCCTCGGGAGGGGATGGCAGGGGCCCACCATACAGGTGGACTTCAACGAGCCCGAGCGCTTCGATGTGACGTACATAGGCGAGGACGGGGCTGAGCACAGGGTCGTCATGGTCCACAGGACCGTCCTGGGCTCCATGGAGAGGTTCGTTGGAGGGCTCATAGAGCACTACGGGGGGGCCTTCCCTGCCTGGCTCGCCCCCGTCCAGGTGGTGGTGATACCGATAACCGACGCACAGGTGCCCTACGCGCACGAGATAGGAAGGAGGTTGCTGGAGGAGGACTTCAGGGCCGAGGTTGACGACAGGAACGAGAGGGTGGGGTATAAAATTCGGGAGGCCGAGCTTCAGAAGGTGCCCTACATGCTCGTGGTGGGGAAGAGGGAGGTGGCGGAGGGCACGGTCTCGGTCCGCAAAAGGGGCGAAGGAGACATAGGAAGGATGAACCCGGAGGAGTTCATAGATCGCCTCCGGGAGGAGGTAGAGGCAAAGCTCTGAAAGGAGGTAGCTATAAAGAGGACGCTAAGGGTCAACGAGCAGATAAGGGTCCCGAAGGTCAGGGTGGTGGGACCGGACGGGAAGCAGATAGGCATAATGGACACGAGGGCCGCCCTCCGCCTGGCCGAGGAGTACGACCTCGACCTCGTGGAGGTGTCGCCCAACTCCCATCCTCCCGTCTGCAGGATAATGGACTACGGTAGGTACAGGTACGAGCAGGCCAAGAAGGAGAGGGAGGCCCGGAAGAAGCAGCACACCTTCACGGTCAAGGGGATAAGGCTCACCCCCATAACCGAGGACCACGACTTCCAGTTCAAGATGCGCCACGCAAGGAACTTCCTTCTGGAGGGGAACAAGGTGAGGATAACGGTCAGGCTGAGGGGGAGGGAGAAGGGGCGTCAGGAGCTCGGCTACAGGATGTTGGAGAGGGCGTTGGCCGAGCTTGCGGACGTGGGCTCCGCCGAGGGGAAGATAGAAGTTCAGGAGGGCGGTCAGATGACTGTTACCATAGCTCCCAAGAAGTGAGGAGGGACTATGCCCAAGATGAAGACCAGGAAGAGCTTCGCCAAGAGGTTCAAGATAACCGCCACGGGCAAGGTGAGGAGGTACCACGCATATGCCACCCACCTCCTCACCGGGAAGGAGAGGAAGCGAAAGAGGAGGCTCCGTCGCACCGCACTGGCCTCCCCGGTGGACACTAAGCGCATAAGGAAGATATTGGGCGTGTAAGGAGGGAACATGCCGAGGGTAAAGACCAGTGTGCCTAAGAGGAAGAGGCATAAAAAGATCTTGAAGGCAGCTAAGGGCTACTGGGGCAACAAGAGCAGGAACTACAGGAGGGCCAAGGAAGCCCTGCTCAAGGCCTGGTCCTACGCATACAGGGACAGGAGGCAGCGCAAGAGGGACTTCAGGAGGCTTTGGATATCCCGCATCAACGCGGCCGTAAGGCTCCACGGGCTTTCCTACAGCCAGTTCATGTACGGGCTGAAGAAGGCGGGAGTTGAGATGGACAGGAAGGTACTGGCGGACATAGCAGTCAGGGACCCGGGAGCTTTCCAGGCCGTAGTGGAGAAGGCCAGGGCAGCCCTGAGCGCTTAAGATGGAGCTTGCGGAGAGGATAAGGCAGGTCGCCAGGGAGGCCGAGGAAGCCCTTATGGCCTGCGACGATCCTGGTGAGCTTGAGGCCCTGAGGGTGAAGTACTTAGGGAGGAAGGGGGCCCTGACGCTCCTCTTAAGGGAGATAGGGAAGCTACCCCCCGAGGAGCGTCCGGAGGCGGGCAGGGCGGGCTCGGAGGCCAAGAGGAGGCTCGAGGGGCTGCTCGAGGAGAAGAGGGAGGCCCTGGCTAAGAAGGCCAAGAGGAGGGCCCTGGACGTAACCCTTCCGGGACGAAGGCCGCCCTTAGGTAAGCGCCATCCCCTGACCCAGATCATAGACGAGATAGTCGACATATTCAGGGGGATGGGGTTCGAGGTCGTGGAGGGGCCGGAGATAGAGACGGAGTACCACAACTTCGACGCCCTCAACACCCCCCCCGACCACCCTGCGAGGGACCTCCACGATACTTTCTACGTCGAGGACGGGAGGCTACTCAGGACCCACACATCGCCCGTGCAGATAAGGGTGATGGAGTCCAGAAGGCCACCCCTCAGGATCATATCTCCCGGCAGGTGCTACAGGAACGACACCCCCGATGCGACCCATTCCCCTATATTCCACCAGGTCGAGGGGCTCTATGTGGACAAGGATGTGAGCTTCGCTGACCTTAAGGGAGTAATAGCCGCCTTCGCGAGGCAGATGTTCGGGCCGGACGTCAAGGTGAGGTTCAGGCCCGACTTCTTCCCCTTCACCGAGCCAAGCGCGGAATATTCCTTCTCGTGCGTGTTCTGTAAGGGGAAGGGCTGTAGGGTCTGTAAGTATACCGGATGGCTGGAGATATCCGGTGCGGGGATGGTGGACCCCGAGGTGTTCAAGAACGTCGGCTACGACCCCGAGGAGTACACCGGCTTCGCCTTCGGAATGGGGGTCGAAAGGCTCGCCATGCTCAAATACGGGATAACCGACATAAGGTTGTTTTTGGAGAACGACCTGAGGTTCCTGGAGCAGTTCTGATTGCATTCACACACCCCAAGGCACAGCTTCGCCACGCACCTACTGGAGGCTGGAACGGATTTGAGGTATATTCAGGAACTACTGGGACACGGCAGTCCTAAGACGACCGAGATTTCGGAAAGAGCTTGGACGAATCCGGAGTCCGTTGGATACTCTTGGATTATTGAGATTTACGTTGCTATAGGAGCAGTTCCCTGTTTCTTAGCTATGGAAGAAGGCCAAACTTAGCGATGTTCCATTTGCTCAGCAAAGCTCAATAAAAGAGAACGTCTCAGGGAGAACGAAGTTCCCTTCGTCAAAGTCGGGAATAAACGAAGTATTTCGTAATAAGTCCCAATTTGGGAGGATAAACGAAGCTCTTTGTTTATCCTGTAGTTAGGCGACATTGCCAAGAATAGCTGTACAGGAGGTATATAATGCCACCAGTAAATGACTATAAATGTAATAAATGTGGATATTCCTTACCATCAGGCTGGGGTGGATACATGTATGTTATTGATAACAGTGGTAAAAGAATAGTTTGCCCACATCCAGGAGAAATGTGGACAGTTTTTAAAGTGCTTGGAGAAAACGCTTCCGAAGAGATCATTAAAGCAAGAACGGGGTTTAATTCTTACTGTGTGTGTCTAACCTGTCTACACCAATTTGAATTGGATATAGGCGACGACGAGAAAGCCGACAGATCATGGAGATATTACTATGGGGCTACGATGAGACGTGATGAAAGAAGATGTCCACATTGCAAATCACCTAATGTTAAGACAGTGTCTGAACTAATTGGAGAACCTTGTCCGAAATGTAAGGAAGGAACGATAATAGAAATTGAAACAGGGATAATCACTTAACGCTATAGAACGGTAACGCCGCCTAACAGCGTGTTTGCGCCGCTTCGCTAAATGCCTTCGGCGCTTCGCAAACACGCAGAGCATCATATGACATCGGGCTTTGGGCATTTCATGAAATGGTGAAGCAAATATGATCGATATTGACTATAAAAACGGGATCAAAATCCTTTTGGATGAATATAAAGATGTTCTTGACGAAGAAATCAAAAAGGGATTGATATGGAGATACAAAATAGAGGATAGAAAATTGTCTTATGAAGATCAACAAGGGTTATTGAAAGATATAATTGTTCAATTACTTGTTCAAGGAAGAAGTGCAAAAGGAATAGAAACCCAACTCAATAACATTAAGGAAATAATTGGGGAATGGAGTATAGAAAACATTGAAAAAAACTTAGATAGTTTGGGAATGTCAGATAGGAAAATACAAAGATTGACAGAAATTTTACAGCATTTAAAAAGCAGCTCCATTGATGATTGGATAATTGAGCTACATGAAGATAATAATCACATACCTCGTATGGGATTAAAAAGTGATGACGATTTTCTTAAAACCCATGGTTTTTATGAACATATACCTGTTGACAGGCATACTCAACGTTTCTTATTTAGAACGGGCATAATTCGGTGGTATTTAAAGAGAAATAATGATGATGTGTTAACCTTGTTTGCGGGAGCATATGAAGGGAAATATAGATTATTTCAGAAAATTGTAGTGGCATTTTGTAAAAAATTCTGTAGTGATGTATATATACAGACCCCCAACGGAGAGTTGAGATTGGCAGAAAATCCTGGCATTCTTGACATTGTAATATGGCGTCATTGTGGAGAAAATGAAAATCTGGGTTGCAGAAATATCTGTGGAAATAGACCAAAATGTAATGAATGTGTACTTAAGGGGGCCTGCTTATGGTATATATTGAGATGAGCCCGGCGCCTCGCCACTATCGTGGCTTGCCCTCCCTTCGTTCGGGTCATATAACACGGGCTATACGGCTCACTCCGTTCGCCCAAATTCCGCCAAAAGCGGAACTTCGTATAGCCCGAATACGATGAACCGAAATGACGCTTCGCTTTCCGCCTTCGTCGGGACATTTCGGTTCATCGGGAGGCGGATGTGCGATGCTTCAGCCTAAGGACTAAAGGGAAGAAGTTCTCCAAAGTAATGGGTTGAGCGAAGTGTCACTTCGGCTATCAAGCGGATGGACGGCTGAAGCTGAAATGCCCCTTCGGGGCACTTCGCCCATCCGCCCCCCGTTAGGCGTAATCGTGGACTGCAGCGGAATTAGAAACTATAAAAACAAAGGGAAATATGCTCACTAGGGGTCACTTTTAGGTAGCTAAGAGTAAGGAGCAAACCCGACCTTGATAGGCTGGAAGCAAGATATGGCCTGAGTAATCCAGTCCAAGCCTAACCGGAAAAAGGAGAAAGAGCGCTTAGGAGCAGCATCAAGCTGCTTTCTCCTTCCAGTACGGAAGACCCATCTTCCCACATGATACATCCATACATATGCCACAGCCATAACCAAAAGAAGCTTATTGAGGCGATCGGAATGAACCAAGCGAGTAGCCTCAAGGTCAAACCCTTGGGACTTGTAATCCCTGAAAGTTCCTTCTATCCAGCTTCTGGTCTTCCCCCATCTGAAAGTCCTGTGCGTTGTAGGAAGGTTGGTAGCCATGAAGCGGGCTTCTTTCTTTTCCCTGTCCCAGTAGCATATAAGGTTGACAGGACCGAAAAGGTGAAGGTCAGTAAGATAAACTCCCTCAAAGAACCTCACCTGACCAGGCTTAGCCGCAAGGTCCCGAAGTTGACATCTTCTTCCTTTGGGAAGAATGACATATGTATCTTCAGCTTGACCAAGACCAAAGTCCCAGCCGAGGCTTTGGAGATATCTCATAAGCTCTACGCTTCTGAATTCTCCATCTCCCAAAAGCCCGACTTTAAGGGGTTCTTCGTCAAACTTTGTGGAACCAAGTAGGGGCAATCGGTGGGCATCTGAGACTTCATTGCTTCAGAGGGGCCTGGAGCTGTCCCCATACCCCTGCTGGTGGACATCAGTGGACGAAGG
>Ga0164318_10001949_pt1 | contig 18817 bp, 21 predicted proteins | sample GuaBasSedimGuay9_FD_113734 | JGI IMG/M metagenome (GOLD analysis project Ga0164318, IMG submission 113734) | Subseafloor sediment microbial communities from Guaymas Basin, Gulf of California, Mexico - Guay9, Core 4571-4, 0-3 cm | ecosystem: Environmental > Aquatic > Marine > Hydrothermal vents... | reverse complement strand
CTTCATCCAAGTTAGATGAATCCATCGTTAGAGAGTTTTTATTCAAGCAAATTACATGGAATATCATGAGACTTTGAGTGATTCTGGGTGATTCAAGGTAATTTAGACCAGATTCAGGGGTTAGTTATACAACAACACCTATAGTAAGCATGCCGGGAAAAAACATAAAAAATTGCACTGACCAACAAAAACACATGGAAAATCCACTTGCTACCATTGGCATACTCCTGATATTCGCAGGTATAATCTTTCTCATAATCAGCGCAGCACAATCAACCGACATAAAATCCGGCGGTGGCGCAGTAATCTTCATAGGTCCAATCCCTATAGCGCTTGGCACAGACAGAAAATGGGCGCTGACAGCCCTCATCACAGGAATAGTCATCTACCTTCTGTTCATCATCTATAGAAACAAGATATATTAACTCAAAAAAACAAAAAAGCAATAATGAACCATTCCACGAAAGTAGGGCTAAGCTTCGGTCTGACATCCGGCATAGTCACAACATTGGGGCTGATGATAGGACTCTACTCAGGCACCCAATCAAAACTCATTGTCCTTGGTGGTATATTGACAATAGCAATAGCAGATGCATTTTCAGATGCACTGGGCATCCATATTTCCGAAGAATCAGAAAACAAGCACACAACAAAAGAGATATGGCAGTCAACAATAGCAACCTTTTTATCAAAGTTCGTCTTCGCACAGACATTCACTATTCCCATCATACTATTCAGTCTTGACACAGCAATCATAGTAAGCATAATCTGGGGGCTGTCAGCACTAAGTATCCTTAGTTACAGTATAGCCAAAGAACAAAAAGCAAACCCATGGAAAGTTATAGGAGAACATCTGGCAATCGCAGTAATCGTCATAATCCTGACACATTATACCGGCGACTGGATATCAAAAACATTCAGTTAGCCTTAACTAACTCGCTCAATCACATTCGCAGAATGATCCCCAATCCTCTCAAGATTATGCAAAACATCCGTAAAAATAATCCCTGCAGCCGGGTTGCACACATTCTTCCTCTGCTACAGTTCAGCGCGAAGGGCGCAGGGATTATTGCGCGTGAAAGTGATGGTAATATAGTGGCAGTTGGTGCGCTTGCAAGGGATTATGTTGGGAATTTGAGGATTGTTTCTAAAAGTTGTGGATAATATGTAATGATGAAAAAGAAAGAACATATAGCGGTTCTTTTAAGAGTGAAGTTTAAAGTGTATGGTGCTTTATTCAATAAGTTCCTTGTGGAGCATGTTCAAGAGGGCGCCTGCCAGTCTCGTGAAAAACACCCAAAGATACTTAAAATCATTGAAATTGTTACTAAAACATAGTAAATAATGGATAAATATAAATACTTTTGCATGGATGTATATTATTCAATTAACCTGTAAAAAGGCTAACACACACTATTAACCTATGATAATTTCCTTAAACCGTCGAAAACAAAAAGAAACTCGCGCCTACCATAATTCCCCACATAAGGAAATTATACCAGATAATCTTTGAGCCGTCAAGCGGCGGGAACGGCAGCAGGTTAAAAAGGGCAAGGAAACTATTAATATAAACAATAGTACTATAAAAAATATTCTGATTCGCAATCGGCAAAAACAGAAGAGCAATCATAATATTCATGGCCGGTCCTGCTGCAGAGATGAATGCGTTCTGTTTTGCGGTAAGAGTTATCTGGCGTACGCCATGCCCGTCACGAAAAGCAGTATATATCATAACCGCCCCGGGTGCAGCGAATACAAACCCGCCACCTGTAACTATCGCAAGGAAAAGCGCAAACATAAGCCCGCTCTTCCACATCTGGTATCTTGCGAAGCAGCCGTATTTCATTGCAACATATTTATGCGCAAGTTCATGCGGGATAAAAGAGAGTGAAATAATCGCAGTAATCATAGCAATATTAAAAAGAGTAAGTCCCGGTCCAATTGAAAAAATAAACCCCAGTGCTGCAGCAGAAATAGCAAGTTCCTTGACTTCCTGCCTTGAAAATGAAAAATTCATAATATCTAACCTCTTATCTCTTTCCAATAGACTCTCTTATCATCAACCATCTTTTTTATACTTTTCTGTCTTGGCGAAAGCACAGAATTGTTCAGCTTAATCTCGCAAAATATGATTTTGTCGTCATCGAATACTATTCCGTCTATCGGGTTTCCGATGAAGCGAAATTTCTTGGGATCAAACGGGAAGTCCTTTGAAAACGGAACCACCTGCTCAAATATCTGCCCGTAGCGCGTGGACTGGCTCTGCTTCCTTGATAATACATCTTTTAATTTTGCCTCAATCTGGTTCAGGCGCATGTACAGAACTACAACAACCAAACTCAAAATAAGTATAGCAAGCACTTCAATCATTTACAACACCTAAAACAATGAATGGATATCATGTATGTATCCTCGAAAGTATTAGCCAGACATCATTTTTGCTTGTAGTAACATACGTCTCAGGCTGCAACTTCAATGACTTCGAAAGCTGCGCAATCATGTTCTTTGCATCTTCAAGAGATACATCAACCTTGACCCTCAAAAGTATCTTTGAGTTAGAAAGAAGTGCATCAACATACTTCTCAAGAATCCCGAACACATGAAAGACACTTATATCAAGCCCAATCACAAGCATATTGAACCTCTCGCTAATATTCTCTTTGCCCTTGCGATTGTCGATAATGACTGCATCAACCTTAATGCCTGATAGATAATTGATTTCATGAGCAGAAAGACCAATGCATAAAACATCATTTGATGCCCGGAAAATACTGGTTTTGTCCTGAATTTCTTTAAGTGCCATAATGAGTATTAGATTTCAACATATATATTTATGATTCAATTCATCCAAGAAATCTTCGAATCCACGCTGCTTTGGTAATATTCTCAGGTAAGGCATCAGTATGCTCCTTGCGAAACCCATCCATAATAATCCCTGTAAGCTTCTTGTGCGCTTCATCAATCTCAAAATCAACAAGCGCGCAAGCGCGCTCAATTGACTTATGTACAGAGGGTGGAAAAAATCTTAGATTATCCTTATTCAGGTACTGCAAAGAGTCCTGCAAATCAACATCAAAATGAGCATACACTGAGCGTACAGCCTCAATATCAGAAGAAGTTAGCGCACTTAGTCCTAAAACCTCTGGCGGCAGCCCAAGGGAATAAAGCGCAGCTGTAAACTTAATTGCGCGCGGCAACTGGACGCCGCCTGACTCGCGAGAATACCCGAAAAGCCCTATGTGGAGTTTTCTTTTGCGTCTTGATGGCACATATCTTGAAATCCTGTTAATCATGGGGGCAAGAACTTGTATATCTTTCTGGTATTGTGAAGATACTTTATCAATAATCGCAAGAAGCCGCTCTTCATCAACACTGACTGGCTTCTTTCTTTTTGAATTATTAAGATCATAGACTGCTTTCTTCACGACATCCTCATCGAAATCATACTTAAAGGCGGATTGGATTGTGTATGTCTGGACACTTGGGTAGCCACTCATACAGTTATTGATATTCGTCGGCTTAAAATTGCCTCTGAAGGGTGCAGAGCCAACACCAATCATGACCGGGAGGTCGATTGACACTTTTTCTTCTAATTTGTGTATTCTTTGCATGGCTATTTTTCCGATTAGAGTCGCTGCAAGAGACCCATAGTTCAGCGCAGGATCACTCCTTGCGAACCATACCCTCTGGTAATCATCAATCTTCTGGGACTCAATAAACTTCTGAACAATGTTGTCCGCCCCGAGCATTGCCTCCTTAGTCTCAAAAAGTGGCATCACTTTTATCTTTTCCGGAAAAAACCTGCCGATCCATTCAGAAAGCGCAATATCTCCCTTAATGAGGGAAACAGTCTGTTTTCCTGAAACAAATCTCTTATAATACTCAGCAATCCTGATAAGGGTCTTCTCAGACGACACCATCGGGATACTCACCTCGAAAAGCGGTGCAACATCATCACGAAACACGGCACGTGAGATATCATAACTTCTGGGAATAGATTCAAGCACTTCCAAAAGCAGTTTCGCCTCGTTTTTCTCAACTGTAGGATTTGGTGCCCTTAAAAGCATGAAAATATCCTTTCCAAGCCTCCTTTTATCAAAATAATCCGGATACCTTGTAAAAAGCTTCTTAATGACAAAATTATCAACTTCTTTCCCCTCGCAATCCCACAACTGCTCCTTTGCTTTCAGATGCGAGAAAGCATGAAAAGCTTCCTTAATCTCATCATCCCCACCGATAACTGTGTTATCTGCAAAGAAAGGCGCACTTACATTGTCCGGGTGCTGGGTACTCATGCAGCGTGCTATATTGTATTTTGTCATTGTTACCACGTTTCCTTGCGTATTATTTTTGCGCTTTTGTTATCTATAAGCAGTTCTTTTGGTTTGGGGCGCGAATTGTAAGTTGATGTCATGCTATATCCGTAAGCTCCTGCATTGAGTATTGCGAGGATGTCACCTTCGTGGGGTATGGGTAGCTTGCGTAATGTTTCACGATTCTCAGAGAACACGTCTCCTGATTCGCACAGGTTTCCTGCAACCATGAATTCTTTTTTATTTTCTGATGCAGTGTGATTGCATACGATCATCTCATGATAGGAGCCGTAAAAGGAGGGTCTTGCGAGGGTGTTGAATCCGCCGTTTACGCCGATGAGAGGTATGTTTTTATCTTCGACTGTATTGATTCCAAGCAGGAGTATTCCTGTGTCGCCGACAATATATCTTCCCGGCTCTATTGCGATTTTGGAATTTTTTAGTGGCGAAGAGTTTACTTTGCGACAGATGCCTTCTGCGTACGCATCAAGTGGAAACTCTTTGTCTTCTGCCCGGTAGGGTATTCCCGGGCCGCCACCGAAATCAATAAACTCGAGATTATGACCTATTTTATCTTGTACCTTTGCTGCTGTGTCGATTGTCCTGTCGACTGTTTTGAGGAAGACGAGTACGTCGTCTGCAAGCCAGCCGGATCCTATGTGCTGGTGCAGGCCGACAAGGTTCAGTCCTGATTCTTTGATGAGTTCTACAGCGTGTGCGAGATTTGATTCAGGTATCCCGAATTTGACATATTTGCCTGCGGTAATAGTATGGCTGTGATGCCCTGCGCCCATGCCAGGATTCCATCTGAGTGAAACATTTAGATTGTTGCCTGCGATTTTTCGGAGGCGCCTGATTTGGGACAGGGAATCAATGTTGATGAAAATGTTGTCGTCAACCAGCATCTTTAGGTCATTGTTGCTTACGCTTGTGCCTGTGAACATGATTTTTTTTTGAGGGTAGCCTGCATCCATTGCAATCTTTGCTTCGTACGGTGAAACTGCGTCAATGTTTGCTCCTTTCCTGTATAATATCTTAAGAATCTCCAGGTTGGAGTTTGCTTTCATTGCATAGTGTATCCTGAAGTTGTCAGTGTGTTTTTGGAACGCGTTCTTTATGGCAGTAAAATTGTCGATTATTCTTTGTTTGTTGTACACATAGAGTGGTGTGCCGTATTCCTTTGCAAGTGTGCATGCGTCCAGTCCGGCGATGGATAGGTGATTCTTATCGTTTATTTCCAGATGTCCTTTTTTCTCCCACCACATGTCATTCGCCTTTGAGGTTTAAGTCTGAGATTACTTTATCTATCTGTTCTTTAGTGTCGTCTGTCACATCAATCAGAGGGAGGCGTGGCACACCTACAGGAATCCCAAGCTTCCTCAGTGCATAATGAGTAGGTTGCGGATTCGTCTCAATGAAGAGTACACGATAAAGCTCTTTCAGCTTCATATCAACAGCGTGGGCTTCATCATATTTCCCTTCGCGTGCAAGTCTCACAACCGCGCACGTGCGCCGAGGATCAATATTGGCAGCAACAGAAATACCGCCTGTTCCTCCTGCCTTGATAATATCAAGATTCATATTATCATCGCCGGACACCACAGAAAAATCAAGATCCTGTGTACCCTCAATTATCTTTTTAATCTGCGCCATATCACCCGAAGCCTCTTTAATAGCAATAATATTCGAAAACTCCTTTGCAAGCCTGATAGTAGTCTCAGCCTCAATATTCTTAGCAGTCCTTCCAGGCACATTGTAGAGGATTATATCGCCGTCTATCTTTGACGCAATCTGTGCATAATGCTGGTACAGACCTTCCTGCATTGGCTTGTTCTGGTAGGGACTGATCTGTAGGTGGGTGGTGATTCCTATGTCCTCTATTTTTTTTGCAGCATTAATCGCTTCTCTTGTGCAATTGGAACCGTCGCCGGCAATTACTTTTGTCTTGCTGTTGACATGCTCAAGGCAGTTTTTCATGAGTACAGTCTGCTCGTCCCATGTCATGGAAGTTGCATGTCCTGTGCATCCTGCAACAAGAATCCCGTCTACACCACCTTTGAGAACATAGTCTATCAACTTATTCATAGCCTCCTGATTAACAGGACTTGTTAGCCCGTCCCCGTCACTCAGGGGTGTTACAAGCGCAGGGTAGCATCCACTAAATATCTTACTCATTTTGGTCGTCTCCAATGATTTCGTCCATCATGTCTTCAAATTTGTAGTATCCTTTTTTTCTATTTATCCATTGCGCTGCTGACAGTGCGCCGTCTGCGAATCCAGTTCGTCCTCTTGCAGTGTGCTTTATCTCGATTGTGTCTGCAAGTGAGTCGAATCCGATTACGTGGGTGCCTGGGATGGTTCCTGCGCGTACGCTTGCAAAGTGCAGTTCGTCTGGCTCAATTTTGCGGTCGAGGCGTGCTGTCACAAGTTTTTTTTTGCGGTCAAGATTTTGGATAAGCACTTCGCTGAGTTTTACTGCTGTGCCTGAGGGGCTGTCTACTTTTTGGTTGTGGTGTAGTTCGTATGCGAATTCATCGTATTGCGGGAAGTTGTTGAAGAGTTTTGCTGCGTGTGCTGTGATTCGGAATAAGAGGTTTACGCCAATTGAGAAGTTGTGGGCGTAGATAAATCCTATCCCTGCATCATCCACAATTTTTTGGACCTGTTCTTTTTTATCGTACCAGGCTGTGGTTCCGACAACCATGTTTTTTTTGAGGGCTGAAACTTTTTTTACATTTTCGATAAGCACATCTGGCTGTGTAAAGTCAATGCAGACATCAACTCCGTTCAGGCTTTCTTTGTTGATATCATTGTAGATATTTCCTTGTTTTTTAATGAATGGGTCTATGATTGATTTGACGTTAATGCCTTTTTCATGCGCGAGACTTTCAAGGGTGTGTCCCATTTTACCGTATCCGATTATTGCGATATTCAATACCATATCATCATCTCCTCCAAGCCATAAGCGGTCTGGCAATTAGACTATCTATATTATCTTTGTTGACGTTCTCAGAATCACATAATGTATTAAAATGGCTGAAATCATTAAAATTATTGTGGGTGCTGAAGATAGTAATGTCACTAAAATCGTGAAATCTATTGTGGGTACTAAAAATATTGAAGAAACAGTTTTTGTAGATGAAGGCAAAAAAAGATGCAGGACAAATAAGATTAAAAAAACCAGGTAAAACCTTCATATATTCAACGGAGTTTCCGATATCCACCCATTTCCATTTAATCACGATGAGTTATGGTAGCGCAATATTTATAAGTTTAATTGTCTAATCACATTATAAAAGTGATATTAGGTGATTGATATGCATGGTGATTGTAGGATATTAGCTGGAAAATATAGCCCAGAGATAGACGGCAGTGAAGTTACAGAATACAAAGAACCTGACGGCTCATCAACCTTTTATCGTTCCGGTGGCAGTGAGAGTTGTTTTGCTGGGTGTTCTCTTCATTGTAATGTACGTTGATAATCCATATTTACCACAGATATGACTTTATAAGTCCATTCTATATAGTTCGCACCGTGCCTTGATTGATTTTATCCCATCATGCGCACTTGATGCAATACTGCGCTCCACTAATGCCTAAACTACACCCCGGAGAAGATAACTCCTTAATCTCACCAAGACTCCCGCACTGTCCCTGCCAGTCACAACATATCCTGCATCAGTATCCGGACCCGAACGTTTCATCGCAATCCACAATATACTCTGCCCTCTGCATATCATTATTGAAACCACACTCAAGAACCAGACACACACCAACACCAACCATATTAGGAAACATCACAATATCAAGCCACACATGCTCACCGCAATGCACTACAACAGAGTCATTTAAAGCCACCAAAACCTAACCATAGCACACTAACAACAAACATCATGCGCTTTGCAGCAAATGCGCCTGTAGCCGTCAGCCAGAGAATTAAGCCCTGCGCACGTACCACTGTCCTCTGCATCCTTGCAGTCTGAATAATAAGGCAGTAACATATCTGCTTTCTCAATATAAAACTTGTTTGACTCAAGCGTAATCGTGTAATTAATCGGAGAGACAAGATTATCGGGATAAGGCATAAAATTCTGCATGTTAAACGCCAGCGCGTAGCCATTCTCAGTTGCAATATCTTTTTGCATTTCGATAAACTCATCAATACGATTTCGGTCTGTCAGGTTATTCTTCGTTATTTGATATAGTCCTTTTTCAGTCTCTTCAATAGTCCATATTGGATTATTATTCTGTACATCTGCGCAGTCAATATGCGTACTCTGGCTAAGAGCATTGCTCAGCATATATAATGCAAGAACAATCATTATCGTACCTACTATAAAAAACTGTCCTTTCTTGAGCTTTGTTTTCGAATCCACAATCATCCCCCAACCCTGAAATACGCCCTATAGGGCTGAAACATGTCCATATCTTCAATGAATGTACTTTTTACAACTACGGACTCAGATGTTTTTGAGCTTCTTACCAGTTCAGACTTATGGCTTGAAGACCACAGGATAGTTGACCGGAGAATATGATATTCGTCATCTGAAGTCATATTACTTCTTATCCATGCCGTTTTCCTTAATCCGTCCTTATGGTTTACAATTGCTGATGGAATCTTCCAGCGCTCTGTAAGCGTCCAGTTCACCTTAGAGCCATCTTCTGCAATGTCTACTCTGTAGTATTCCGGTCCGACCCGTACAATATCCCCTGTATAAAATGGACCTTCTCCGGGTTCATTACATGCCCCGTTCGAATTAAAATCTACGTTCAACATATTAAAACTCTGTGAGACATTCGTTATTGTAAACGGAAACCACATAGCCCATGAGTTATTATGTTTGTAGCCGCTCCCTGCAAACAAGCCATTAGTACAGGTACCCACACCCGCCGAAGTGCTTGCCTGAACCATATCATCAATATCATAAGCTGTCACATTATATTCCGTATCCTCTGCAAGTACAATATATTCTGTATCATTATGTATAGAATACAACTTATCATGATGTGCGCTGAGAAATTTATGCTCTGATACAGGCCTGATTTCAAAGTACCTCCCTCTTTCATCTATTTTCTTTACTGTAAAATTTGTATGACCAATCTTAATAATATCATCTGCAATTATTTGCCCGTAATCATTAGTAAGATTGTGGTCGCGGTTTATATCAATATATATCCGATCATAACCAGATCCGGTTGCATTCACTATAAGTATGAAGTGCTTTTCTCCCCGTATATTAACTTCACCATAAAAATAAGTGTTCTTCGTATATTTTGTCCCAATCCTGCAATACACACTTTCTGAGGAGTTGACATAATTTATTATTCCGTCAATGGTATGTGTTGTACAGGGATCAGTACTTGTCAGATTTGTACAATTGACATGTCCCACATAGTAATTCGTGCTTCCAAGATAGCAATCATACTCATAACCTGGAACAGTCCAAGTATGATTCATAAACTGAAACCTGTTTTGAGTATCAATCTTTATATTAGTAAAATAGAATAATTTTTCAATCTCATAAGCAGATTCTGTAGGTTTTCTGGAAATGATAGATATGTTTTCATCGCCAAAGGGCATTGTATCTAGATTTAGACATTGCAGGCCAAATATATCCCTCTGTATCTCATCCAGATTGTCACATGTTATATTTGCAACCTCAATAATAGACTTTCCTGCATCCAGAAATTTATCCAAGTTGGGTTTAATATTTGTAAGATCCATATATCTAGGTATTATGAGGATGTCAAGATCCATAATGTCCGATTCATTTGTCCTTGCACGAATAGATATGTTCGTCTCGCGATTATTAATTTTCAGGCTATTTATCTTTCTCCTGTATTCTACAATATCTTCACCGCGAATAAATTCAACTACTTGTGTATCATTATCAATTGACGAAAAAATCCAGATTTCGCCACTCACATTTATCGTACTACTCAATGTTCTTGGACCTTCATATTCGTCATAAGTGCCATTATTATCTGAATCAAAATAAATTGAATCATAATCTTCCTGTCCATTTCCAACACCAGTATCATTATCAGTCAGGACAAACTTATGGCCCTTAAATGTGCCATTATAACACCCAAATTCTGACGGCACCCCCGTACTTGCACACGTAGCAGACACAGTGCCATTCTTCACACTCTCATTCGAAAACACTCCGATAACTATATTCTGTGAAACAAGCCCTTCAGTATACAATCCATATGAATTCCTGACGCCCAGAAAATATCTTGATATCTCCACAAACTCAGAAGGCCTGTTCTCCACAATCAACCACGAAAGACCAGCATCATTAAAAGAAGATAAATACTCCCGAGATACCTGTTTTTGCTTAATCTCAGTCCATGTCGAATAGACTTGTGGATATTGAATAATAGTCATACCGTACGTCAAAAGCAGGAGAGCTGCAATGACCCCCTCCATAGCATGCATAAACCCCTTTGACCTCATCATATCCCATTGCCTCTACCAGTAGACCACATCAATTGAGGTTATCCAATTATTATAAGTTATAAATCGTGTGATTTTCGAACTCATTCCTCTCATAGGAGCATACTTTCCACAGTCAACAAAATCCATACCCAAAATCACAAATTTCCCCCGTGAATCTATTTTCTCCACTGAAAAAGTATCACCACCCAATTGAACTATCCCGTTCTCATCAGGTATCACTACTGTAGCACCGTCCGATACGGATACAGAATCATATCTTGATGATGTCGTGTTAAACAATTCAAACTCATATTCTATGCCTTCAATAGTCATATTGCCTGTTTTATTCTGTCCCTTGGCATTATCTGTTATGACTACAGGATTACTCTTAATAGTAATACGAAAATTATTTGACCCATCAACATTGAACAGGCTCTTAAAATAACTATAATTCGCCTTACTGGAAGCATCAAAGTGATGATATATGGTACAGCGGGACAGAGAAGTCAACGACTGATTATCAACCTTTGTACTGTTTTTCAAATAATCCATGACCTCCACACTCAGAGTCCATGCCTCTTCACGATTAGCATTTTCATTTGACTCGTCAAAGTATTTCGGAAACACCATAATAGCAGTATAGATAACATAGGTAACGACCAGCATGAACAATCCAAATCCTGCTATGAACTCTATACTAATCTGTGCTTTGGAGTCTTTTTTTATTGTGCTTAAATAGGTATTCATTCTTGCATCACTAAATAAATATTACAAATACACACAATGTCACAATTACCATTATTGCCGCATGTTTTATGCCTGCAGCCATCTTACCTTCCCCGATAACCCCTGCAAGTATCCCGCTTGAGATGCCTTGTATTAAGCACATGAACAGAAAAAGGCTCACAAAATATACATATTCACAACCCAATCCCATCGCTCTTCCTATACCGCACATCAACTCAGAGGGCAGGCCCAGCTCTTTACAGTTCGCAGCGGGGTCTAACGGTGTAGTTGGATCCGAAATGTTTATCCCCAACATCGGCACAATCATTTTGTAGAGCATCACGATAATACCAAGAAACATGAAGAATATGAAATACATAATATATATCTGCTGTGACATTATAGATTTCCTCTCATCTTCTATTTCTTTTATCAGTCCTACATTCATAGCTATTGAATTCATTGTATTTGCAATATCTCCGCCGGATGTAAATGATTCATTGATTATGGTAAATGACTGTTTCATAACAGAACTACCCTTTATCCTCTCTGCAAAACGCTGCATGGCTTTCGGGAAAGGAAGTCCCCACGACACCTGATGATCCGCTTTCTTTACCTCTTTTGAAAGGGCACCATAGTCAATTTTGGCTACCATTGTGAGCGCCTGAGGTATAGTCATACCTCCCTTCACTGCTTCAGAAAAGTCCTTCATAAACCGCGGAAAACTGTCCTCCATCCGCTTGAACTTCGCAAACCTGAAATACTCGTACGCAGAAGTCGGCACCACACCAATAAGCATACCAATAACCATTAATATAATGCTCAAAGTCTGCCCCAAACTATTGCAATCACTGTCTACTTTAGATACATCTTTAGTTCCACACTTGCAATTGCAGATACCATCTTCCCCGCAGCCAAGAGTATCACTGGACTCTGTTTCTGGTGCGCTCACCATCAGCAAGATAACACTAGTTATCAGTAGCAAAAACCCTAAAACAATGCTGCCTATCTTTATCATATTCTCTTTTTTCAAAGCTTTCTTATCTTCGTCCATTTAAAACACACACTACTTATCTAAGTCTTGGTCGATGGAGATATACCCTTTATAAGTATCATTAATCCAAACGATGCTATGGGCAGGAACAGGAACGTTATAAGGAATTGCAGAAGCACAATCAGCTTGCTTGAACCGGAACTCATAGATCCCATTATCGTCGTAAGCACCATAAAAAACACAGAACCGACTATTACAACAGTGATATACATTTCAATAAACATGGTAAGTTGCTGGGTAAACTGAGCCAGCCTGCGCTTATATTCCATCATAGTATTTCCTGCTTTCTCATGCAGAAATGTCTGGATGTCACCGCCGACCACAATAATTGATTTTATGCCCCAAAATATATCTCTCAGGCGATCCGATGGTGTCCTGTTTGCAGCATTCTCAATAGCAAGCGCCAGATTCACACCCAATACATCCGTCTCTTCAATAATCCTCTCTGATTCCTTGGAAATTTCACCATACTCCTTAAAATTCGCAAGCGCACGAAACATTGCAATCGGCGGTGTGCCGCTCCCGGAAATTGTCGCAAGGTAGAGAGTCGCAAACGGCAGGCAATCATCAATCTTTTTTTTTCTGTCAGCGACCATAACAGAAGGATAAGTATAGTATAGCATAAAAATTCCACCTGATGATACTACTCCAAAAAGAAACCCCAGAAATAATCCAAGCAAAATGGCACTGACACCACTAACACCTTTAGCAACAACACTCAATAGCAGAAAAGCAATCACTGTTCCACCGATAGACATTGCAACAAAAACAGCCAATGAAATTGCCATAGCAACAGACAGGTACTCCACAAGAGTCAGGGTAATATTTGCTCGTCTGATATCCTTATAAAGATCTTTGAATGTAGATACAAGATACTTTCTGGTAAAGCCGCAGAAATATTTATACGAAATCCGTACATAAGCATCATTAGAATCCATTTTATTCTGCCTCTATAGCATTTATCACTCTCTGGGGGCTGGAATAATACTGAGAGATTACATCGCCCACCTGCCTGTAGTTCTTCACATCATTCTCTTTCATCCACTTCAACACTTTAATCCTGTTCACAATCTCTGATTTAAGCTTGGACTCAGTAATACCCTCATCCCTGCAAAGGCGTCCCAGCAAATCAGAATCTTCATCAATATTGAATGTATCAAGCGAAGCACCCCACCTAAACACCCTCGAGCTGTCCAGATACTTATCATCTGAATCATAAAAATTAATCTCATGGACCTCAGTCGTACGCCGCACATTATGATTGCGATACCTCATGCGCTTTGCAAACACAATCAAATCAAGAGTCTCCAAAAGCGATGCAGGCAACTGTATCGGCGGCGTTGTGAGCCTGTCAATAACCTTATCGAGCGAGTCCGCATGCATTGTCGACAAGCCCGCATGACCTGTCGCCATTGCCTGGAAAAGTATAAATGCTTCCTTGCCCCTCACCTCACCAACAATGAGATAATCCGGGCGCTGTCTCAACGCAGCCCTCAAAAGATCAAACATACTTACCTCCCCTAATCTCTTATCACCTGTTCCATAGGAACTGATGCCTTCCCTTGCAATCTCAGGTATCCAATGCACATGTGGTAGACGCAGCTCAGGTGTATCCTCAATCGAGACTATCTTCATACTCGGTCTTATAAAAAGTGACAGGGCATTCAACAGTGTCGTCTTACCTGACGCAGTAGGACCACAGACAAGTATAGACCTATTATGCTCAATAACAAACCAAAGGTATGCAAGCATCTTTGCATCCAGTGTTCCATATTCCATCAAGTGGATAGGAGTCATCGGCTCCTTTGTAAACTTCCTTATCGTGAAATTTGATCCTCTCTTGGCAATATCAGTCTCAAGTGTTGCCTGGACCCTTGACCCGTCCGGCAAAGCACCCTGCAGCACCGGCTCTGCAACAGATATTGTCTTCCCGCATCTCTGCGCCAGCTTCATCACAAAATCATCAAGTTCTTCTTTTGTCTCAAACGAAACACTTGTCGGAAGAGATCCGAATTTAGGGTTCCTGTGATACACGAATATGGGGATATTAATGCCATCACAGCTTATATCCTCAACATTAGGATCATTTAATATCGGCTGGAGTTTGTCAAGGTCTATAAAGTTCCTTAAAAGATAGTAATTATACTTATTTCTCTGATCAATAGTTAACCTCATTTCATACTGGCGTACTATTTGCTCAATCATCTGGCTGATATATTTCTCTGCTGCCTGGCGGTGTACTGATTCAAAATGAACATTTATTTTTTCTTCAATCGCATTCTTTATTCTGTTTATAGCTTTCTTATCAATCTCTGTAAGCTCTGGCTCCAATACATTATACTTGAGCGCTTTCTCATCAGGCATCCATACAATATTTGCCCATGCATAAACCCGCTCGTTCCCATTTACCTGAGCAGGGGTAAGAGTATACTTCAAATCTATGCTCTGAAACTCCGCATAATCAACTTCAATACCATCGCCCGTACTCTTTTCCAGATTATGAAGATTAACAATTTTATAGTCCTTTTCACGAATTTTATGTTTTTTCTTACTTGATTGTTGACTGAACTGCATGCCTTTCAGTGCAGGAATCAACTTGTTGACAATATCGATATCAACACCCCCTCCAGAGGGCAACGAATCCACTTTTTGTCTTGCAAGATGGTCCCGGTATCGTGATTTAAATGTCTTAACGCTCTTCCTTAAACTTAATGTCTTTGTCTTAGTAATCATTAACACCTCTCATCATTATTACGCCCTCATCATACTCAAGCCTCAACATTTTGCTCCCGGAAGACCTGCCACTGATATCTGCGGACAGATTTTTCTCACACCATATTCGGCCATTATTATGAATCAGTAACCTTCTTTTGCTTTCTTCACCGTAGATTGTATAGTCCTGCCCGCTAATCGTCTCAGGAATTTTAATTGTGACATGGCATCGTGTGCAGTTCATACTCTTTAATGACACAATATGTGCTTTAATATAACCATTGACTTCCTCTGTCTGCCCGTCCTGGACAAATTCAAGTATCCCGTCATTGACCTCCCTGAAAATAAATATTATCCCGATAATAATCAGAGCACCTAATGCAAACATCATCATCTCTTCAATTATCATGACCTGACCTTTTCGTTTTCTTTGATTACGAGACAAACTTCGCCCATCAATCAAAGAGCTTGGAAATTGAACCAATCTACATATAAATTTCCTGGATTTTGATTGTAACATAAATTGCACCTGAGGAATCAAAAAGCACGGAATTCTCCAACTTCACCACATGTTCCAACGCTTCTTTGATTGATACTATTGGTTGGAAAAAAGCGTGGAACCAGTCAATATCCCAGAATCCATAACTTATTTATATAGGAGACATTACGCCACCATCATTCACGACATTGAGATGAATATCTTTGTACCTATCAAATCTCCACCATGCTTTGACGCGCCGATTATCTTTGAGTTTTCATCACGTCGAATAGTAATTCTGTGCTGTCCCGGACCTAAAATATTATTTCCTTCCCGCGTTAGCTGTATCCTGTAACCATCTTTGCTCGGAGTGGATATATCATCAAGTTCCCTGTATGCCAAACGATATATTGTCTTAAATCTGTCTCCGGCAGGCTCGCTTTTTGCAATCAGAACACCTGCCTCATCAATACCAACAATGCCTGCCTTCTCTCTTTCAGGACCTACTATCAGTGCCTGGCCATCAATGTCTCCGACGCAGTCGATATGATGCACAAGATAACTTTCGCCATTAATATCATAAGTCCCTCCCTCAGACCTTACTCCTCCTGCAAAACCGCCCGTACAACTTAATAGGTTTACATTTGGAGATGCACCACAAGTAGAGGTCATAGTACATGTCACGTCATCGTTGATATTCACTGTTCCCGTACCGCCATCCGCCGCAACAGCAGCCATATCCTCCTGCACTGGTGACATACCGCCTGCAAGTGGAACCCATGCCGTAGTTGCAATATTCAAGCCCCTCGTGACAATAGTATATGTCAAAGAATTATCCTCTCTAAGTTCAAGATCACCTATAAGCTCAACAGGTAATGTCCTCTGCTCACCAGTCTCTGCCACATCATCTACCTTTTCCTTCAGAAGAAGCATAAAACTCTCAGCAAGCTCGTTATCTGAAGAAGTCCGCCCCTTTTCAATCAACGGCACACCCCACATATAGGTAGCACCAACAACAGTAACCAAAATACCGCTTATAAGTATTATGGACAGCACCTGAGATTGCGCCTTCCGGTACAACTCATGATTATTACTCTTGTTATTCTTACCATTCCTTGACAAAAACATATTCTATCACCTTCCTTTCTTCAATTGATTATTTCACTTTTACAACCACGATATACTACTGCAAATTCAGTATTGCATAAGCACTAACTTCAACACTAAGTTAAATACTAACATACTAACTTAATATGTGTATAACATGATATATAAAATTTTCCAAGAATATATAGGTATCGTAAAAAATCCGTAAAAAATCCCGGCACAAACAAAAACTATTTATGATTTCCAAGTCAAAGATTAATATATAAATGTAGAAAAAAATAACCAAAAAATACAACTGAGGTGCTTCAATGAATATCAATTTACAGTTACAATCACAACTCCCATTAAACTACACAAAAAGAGATATCCTGACATCACCCTGCCAGACCAATTCCTGCAAAATCCTGCTCCTTGGTTCAGGGGAACTGGGACGTGAAGTAATTATCCAGGCCCAGCGCCTTGGCATGGCAACAGTCGCTGTCGATCGCTACGAGAACGCGCCGGCTCAGCAGGTAGCGCACAAGTCGTATACAATAGATATGCTTGACGGTGATGCCGTGCGCCATGTTGTGGAGCTTGAAAAACCCAGTGCAATAGTCTGCGAAATAGAGGCGATAAACCTCGATATGCTTATGCGGCTCGAAAAAGAAGGCTGGCCAGTAAGACCAAACGCAAAAGCAGTCTGGATAACAATGAACAGGGAAAGAAGCAGGGACATGATCGCAAAAGCAGGAGTGCCAACAAGCAAGTACATTTATGTAGATACTGAAGACGCCGATGAGTTCAAAAAAGCAGTCGAAAAGATGGGATATCCCTGCGTAAGCAAAGCAATAATGAGCTCATCAGGCCACGGCTCATACTTCATCAAAACCCCAAAAGACATAGAGCCTGCACGGCTTACAGCTCTAAAGGATGCAAGAGGCTCAGGCACAAGAGCAATAATTGAAGAATACATAGACTTTGATACAGAAGTCACAGAACTTGCAGTAAGGCATTTGGATGAAAACGGGAAAATAGTCACATCTTTCCCAAGACCAATAGGACATTACCAGATAGATGGTGACTATCATGCTTCATGGCAAAGCCCAAATGTCACAGAATACCTGCCATGGAAACCAGAAGATGTCGGCTCTAAATTCAAGCCGGACGAGGACCTTGCAAAAAAAGCAGAAAGAAAGATATACAAAGCAGCAAAGAAAATCACAGGCGTGCTCGGTGGTCTCGGTGTCTTCGGTGTCGAACTCTTTGTAAAAGCAGAAGACGGAAAAGTACAAGTATTAGGTAACGAATGCTCGCCGCGGCCTCACGATACAGGTATGGTAACTTTCATGTCGCACATGATCGGCATGAATGAAGGTGCACTCCATCTGCGTGCGATAAGTGGTCTCCCTGTTCCCGCAAGAACAAATGAAGATGGCTACAGGATAATAGACCCGATTATGCCTGCTTCCTCTCATGTCATCAAAGCTGGCTGCGGTGGCTGGGATCCTGAATTCAGAGGTATATGGAATGCAGGAAACACACCGGGGGTAAACGTCTATCTTTTCGGCAAGCCAAACGTATCATACGACCCAAAAGCGCCAAAAGACGTACATCGGCGCCTCGGTATAACTCTAGCTATGGGAAAAAATGTACTTGACGCGAAAAATAAAGCAGAAGTATCAGCCCACAAAATAGAGATGAGAACGAGACAGTTCAAAAAATGGATTACACAGGATAACACACTTGACGCAAGAAAAAAGCATCTCCAGTAATTGTAAAAAATCAAAGGAGGCGAAACGCAAATGATAGTAAATAAAGGTCCAAAAAAACGAAAAAAAATGAAAGTCAAGGGAATGAAAAAAAAGTAACTCCCCTTAACAGAATAAGATTACTTATAGTTTTGACTTATACCCTGCCTCTTGGTGCTGTTGCACAAGCCATTACCAAAGGATTTGCTGATATCGTTTAGCGAGTTTTAGCCAAAATATTAAAAACAATAGCAG
>Ga0164318_10001948_pt1 | contig 18824 bp, 22 predicted proteins | sample GuaBasSedimGuay9_FD_113734 | JGI IMG/M metagenome (GOLD analysis project Ga0164318, IMG submission 113734) | Subseafloor sediment microbial communities from Guaymas Basin, Gulf of California, Mexico - Guay9, Core 4571-4, 0-3 cm | ecosystem: Environmental > Aquatic > Marine > Hydrothermal vents... | reverse complement strand
CGCAGTCACAACCATATTTACGATTAAAAAAAGTTTCAATAGGATAATTTGGATATTCACTTGAGCCGTTTATAATCACATCCTCTTTATACTCAAGGTTTTGTACAAAATCTGCAATAAAATCTATTTTTTCATAGTCGCTTTTTGCATTAAAAGCCGTCTCACCAAAAGTTAAAGCTGAAATTAATCTATCAATAAATAGATCTATGTATAAATCGTCATAAGGATCAAAGACATAATAACTATAATCATTTTCAGATATCCTTTCAAGATTACTATAATAATTATATAGAAACTCTGGATAAGGGACACTAATCTTTTTCGGAACACCTTTTGTAAAATATTTTGTAGATATGCTATTTTTAACATCAAAAGCAAATGAAGAGGATGCAATCATACGACCGTCGATATCCTTAATTTCTACAGTAAAGCTATTTGAGGCGGGTGAGCCTTTTTTATAAACAACACAATCAATGGATTTGGCCTTGCCTGAGGCGATAGTTGCAGGCAAAACAAGACCAGAAAATGACTCGCTATTTGTTTTTATATCAATAGAATATGGATAGATGGGAGTGTCTCCACTATTAAAAACAGTGAAACTAAGACCAATCAATATTGTATCGTCTCCGTTGACCCACCACTTTTGATCACATGAACTGATTGAAAGATCAGGGCCATCAAAAGAAAAAGATTTTGAAAAAAGTTCATCCCCATCTTTATCATAAGCTTTTAAAGTGTAGCTACCAGGTGTAATTGTTTGTTTATAAGACCCGAAACAAATAATTTTGGAATCTTCTCCAGCCAGAAAATTGTCAGTATCAACTAAATTTGAATTTAAATCGAACATCTTTACAACAACATAATCGGAACAAGTATAGTTATAAGATAAAGAAGGGAAACCTTCATCATCCATCACATTCCATGATTTTATTTCAAAGGCAGATCCAAAAAATATATTTAAGACAAAATATGCTGAAACAAAAGAGGTGATTAATACAATAGTTGCTAAAACAATTGTGACTGATTTTTTTAGAGGCATCAGTATTATAGAACAAGTTCTTGTTTTTCAAGTTTTTTCTTTATGACGTTTCCAAGTCTCTTCATGCCTTCATCTATTTGCTGGTTGTTTGAATATGAAAAATTAAGACGCATGGAGCGCTCTCCGCCGCCATCCACATGAAAGGCTTTTCCATGAACATACGCAACTTTCTCTTTAATTGCGTCTAGAAACATTGTTTCAGTATCTATTCCCTTGGGCAAGGTTACCCATGCAAACATACCGCCTTTAGGTTTGTAACAAGTATACCCATCTGGGAAGTATTTTTTCATTGCATTCATCATCAGGTCTCTTTTGGGCTTATAAAGTTCACAAATTTTCATAATGTGCAAATCAAGAGAGCCGCGTCTCATAAATTCTGCTGCAATAAATTGTGTAAATGTGTTGGTACATAAGTCAAGTGCCTGCTTACAAATTATCATTTTTCTTGTTAATTCTGGGCTAGCTATTGTCCAAGCAAGTCTAAAACCAGGAGATAAAATCTTCGAAAAAGTAGACATATATATTACTCGTCCTTCATCGTCAAGTGATTTTATTGGTTTAATGTGTGGTACATCATACGCCAACTTGCCGTAGGGATCATCTTCAATAATTATAAAATCATAATCGTTTGCTAGGTCAACAAGTTTTTTTCTACGAGATTCTGACATTATAACCCCTGCAGGGTTCTGAAAAGTTGGAACTACATAGACAAACTTTGGGAAGATATCTTCTTTCTTTAATTTTTTAATTGTATCTTCCAATACATCTGTTTTCATACCATCTTCGTCTAAAGGAATACCTGTCAGATTTGCCTCATAACTTCTAAAAGCATTAATGCCACCTAGATAGGTAGGTAAACCACAAAGTGCAGTGTCTCCTGGGTTTAAAAAAACCTTTCCGACAGTATCTAATGCCTGTTGCGAACCATTTGTAATGATTATATCATCAGCGGTTGCGTCAATACCCTCTTTATATGATCTCTCAGCTAGTAATTCTCGAAGTTGCTGCAATCCTTGTGTGGTTCCATATTGAAGTGCAGTTTTACCATGGTTCTCCATAACATCTTGGATGCATCCTTCTAAATCTTTAATTGGAAATGAATCTGGATTTGGTAAGCCGCCTGCAAAAGATATTATTTCGGGATCCTGAGTAACTTTAAGTAACTCCCTGATTACAGATTTTCGCATTTTTCCGGCTCTATCTGAGTAAAACTTATTTGGATCCAACATAAAAGCCACCAATCCCCCGAATTAAATTTTGTTTTATATTTATTTCGCAAAAAATTTCAAATATATGTAAACCCATAAACCAATATTATTTTTCTTTAATTTTTGAGAATAATGGTCCCATGTGCTCATCAAAGGCAGGCATTGTTTCTAAAGTATCACGACAAATGTTGAATTTATGTATGATATGAATTGCTAGCTCCTCATCCGTCATATCTCTAAACATCTTAGTGGTTTCACTTTCTGGATTTAAATCTTCTTCTCCCATGCAATCTTTAATATTTGTTTATTGTTTATAAACCTTTGCTTAAGATTAGATAAAAAGAGAGAAAAAGGTGAAAATATTAAATCGCACCAGTAACTTGTATTACTAGTAACAAAATGATAATTATCGAGATAAAACATACGCTTAATACATCTTCTTTGTTGTTTTCGCTAATTTCCATCCCATCCCTAAGCAAAATATCAAAGTAGTACTTATGTACCTTTTTTGTAGGTAAATATGCATATACACATGCAAAGGAATATTTACTCGAAAAATTTATTAGTAAATCACAAGCTACCCCAAAAAACCAGGCGAACATTATGGAAGCAATTATACTAGCTGGGGGGTTCGGTACACGACTGAGGCCTCTTACATACACTAGAGCAAAATCATTAATTCAAATTACGAACAAGCCGATGATACTTCACGTCATTGAAATGTTGCCAAAAAAAGTAGATAAAGTAATTCTTGCTGTAAACTACAAAAAAAATCAAATTGAAGATTATTTTAAAGAACATGACACTGGAAAAGAGATTATAATAAATGATGAACCTGAACCTCTTGGGACTGGTGGCGCCGTTAAGTTTGCTGAGAAGCACATTACAGATAGTTTCCTTGTTTTAAATAGTGATATTATCTGTTCTTTAAATCTTAGAAATATGATTGATTTTCATAAGGAAAAAAATGCTGTTTCAACCATTTCATTATGGCCTGTAAAAAATGTTTCAGAATTTGGAGTTGCTGACGTTAAAGAAGATGGAAAAATAGAAAGGTTTGTTGAGAAACCAAAACCAAAAGATGCTCCTTCAAATTTTATTAATGCAGGTGCCTATTTTTTAGACCCAATGATTTTAGATTACATTGAGGAAGGTAGACTTGTTTCAATGGAAAAAGAAATCTTTCCACAGATAATTAAAGATACGAAGAAGTTTTACGGGTTTAAGTTTGATGGATATTGGATGGACATAGGTAGAATATCTAGTTATCTTGAGGTTAACAGATTTCTACTAGCAAGAAATAAGTTGAAATATATTAAAGGCAAAAATTGCAAAATAGATGGCAAACTTGATAAATGTAGCATAGGGAACAATGTAGATGTTGGACATGCCTCCGAATTATATTCAACCATCGTCTACAACAACTCTTCAATTGGAAACAAAGTTGTTTTAAAGAATTGTATCATTGGAGAAAAATGTAAAGTTGGGGATAATGCATTTCTATCAAATGTTGTGGTTGGAGATAACGAATCAATCAAATCAAATACTGTTCTAAATGATATAATTGTTTGGAATCAACCCATCCCAAAAGGATATCCAGACAAACAGATAGGTAATGCTATTCCTCAATAGTATCAGAATCTACATACCAAAATCTAATTATTATGTTCTTAGTTTACTAAAATTAATAATTGGTGAGATTTAATGGGAAAATTGTTTGGCACAAATGGAATTAGAGGCGTTGTAAACGAAGACATGAATATCGACCTTGCTCAAGGAATAGGTAAAGCCTGGGGAACTTTACTGAAAAGAACAATTGAGAAGCCAAAAGTTGCAATTGGTACAGATGCAAGACTTTCCAACCATATGCTTAAAAATGCCATTTCTGCTGGTCTTTTGGCAACTGGATGTGATATCGTCGATGTTGGGCTTGTACCAACGCCCACTCTTCAATATACAGTTAAAATGAAAAGATTTGATTCTGGTGTAATAATTACTGCATCTCACAACCCACCTCAGTTTAATGGCATTAAAGGCGTAGCCTCAGATGGAACAGAATTTACAAAATCTGTCGAAGACGAAATTGAGAAAATATACTTTGAAAAAAGTTTTAAATTAGCAGATTGGAATGATGTTGGAAAAGTAACATTCTGGGATGGTGCAATTGATTTGTATATCAATGGAATTTTAAATGCTGTTGATGTAGATGCTATAAGAGAAAAACAATTCCATGTAGTATTAGATTGTGGAAATGGTGCCGGATCTATTGTTGCTCCAATTTTACTTAAAAAATTAAACTGTAAATTAACTGAATTGTATTGTGAGCCAGATGGGACATTCCCGGGACATAATTCAGAGCCTTTGCCTGAAAATCTTACAGAATTAATTAAAAAGGTTCCAGAGGTAAAAGCAGATCTTGGTGCAGCTCAAGATGGAGATGCAGACAGGGCGATATTTGTTGATGAAAATGGAACCTACATATGGGGAGATAAAAGCCTTGCACTTGGTGCAAAATATGCTACAAAAGACAAAGGTGGAATTGCAGTTACACCAGTTACAACATCAAGTTGTTTTGATGATGTTGTAAAACAAAATAATGGAGAAATAATACACACAGCAGTTGGCTCACCTATTGTTGCACGAGTAATGATGGATAAAAATGCGGTTTTTGGCGGAGAAGAAAATGGCGGCTTAATCTTCCCAGAAATGCAATATTGTAGAGATTCTGCAATGGCCATAGCAAAAATTTTAGAAATAATGGCTAAAGAAAACAAAACTCTATCACAACTTATAGATGAAATACCAAAATATGAAGTATACAAAACAAAGATGCCTTGCCCGCATGATAAAAAAGAAATTGTGATGAAAACTTTAGCAGAACAAACAAAAAAGGACAATAATGTTTTAAAGGTCGATGAGACAGATGGAGTTAAACTTTATCTGAATGAAGGGTGGGTCCTGATGAGGCCTTCTGGAACAGAACCGATTTTTAGGGTATATTGTGAGTCAAAAGATAAAAAACTTGCAGAAGATATTGCTTTAAAATATAAGAAAATAGCAGAAGAAATAATTAAAAAATCTTGATCAGGCTCTTGTTTGAAGGATTGGTGTTAGATCAACCCCATTTTTTGAAGACATTGTTAGGGCATATTTTGTACGACTATGAGAGGTACCTCTCATCTTTATAACTTGGAGAGTTCTAATGAGATCGCCCTTGCGTTCAATATCAGACAAAAAGAATATCCCATCCGATATAAACTCTTCAATTTCGTTTTGAGAGAATTGAAAAACCATTGGAGGGACCTCAGAGGTAAGAAATGTAGTGCAATTCAATATAGTTAAAGATGAACCCAATTTGAAAATAAAATCTCTAATTCCCTCTCGAGATTTTATTCTATAACAAAGGGATGTAATAGAGTCTAAAACTAATCTTTTGGCACCAACCTCTTTCACAATATCTCTTATAACTTCAAAAAGAATATTTGCTTCTTCAAAAGTATAATGATCTGGGCTAAGACCAAGTTTATCGCTAATACTCCATAAATCAATAACAATGAGATCGCCAGATTTTATGTATTTTTCATCAAAGAAATCGAAAACACCTTGATATTTTTTAAGTTTCTGAATAGTCTCTGTGGCAGTAAAAAAGACGCTTTTTTCTCCTTTTTTTACACCGTCTATTAAAAATTGCATAGAAAATGTTGTTTTTCCCACTCCACTGGCGCCAGATATCAGAACAATATTGCCACAAGGTATTCCTCCACCAAGATCCAAATCTAGTATTTCGACACCAGTAGTACAACGAGGCCTATTTTCCATGCGTTCTCCCCAACACCAACAATAACAATAAATAGTTAACTAGTTAAAATGATTTTTCTTTCTTTAAAGAAATACATTAATACCCCTTTATTTATTGAGGGTTAAAATTGAGGTAGACAATGTCTAAAGATGAAGATTTACAAAAATATATGATACTGCTTGAGCAATACAAAGAACAGATAAGTCAATTAGAAATGCAGTCTCAATACTTACAAGCCGCTGCTATGGACTATGGTAAGGCAAAAATTACATTGGAAAATCTTAGCAAAACAGAAGAGGGATCTGAAACTTTAATTCCGATTGGCGGTGGTGTCTTTGTATATGCAACACTGAAAAATACTTCAAAAGTTCTTATTGATATAGGATCAGAACTTGTGGCTGAAAAGAATTTGGAAGATGCAATAAAAAAAATTGATGTAAGAATAGAAGAGTTGCAAAAAAATCAAGATAAAGTAAATGCTATGACGGAGCAATTCCAGGCAGAGGCTGCTGACATCTCTGCCAAAGCGCAAAAGATTGTTAACGAGCAACAAAAATAATTATTGGGTATGAGTAATGTTTAAATTTTTAAAGAAAAAACTCAAAAGATTCGAAGAAAAACTTGAAGCTGAATTAGAAGCAGAATTAGAAAAAGAAGAAGTTAAACCAGAGCCAATCCCTCCAAAACCTGTCGAAGAGAAGCCTATTGAAAAACCTAAAGAACCTGGAAAGCCGGTTGAACCTGTAAAAAAAGAAGTCTCTAAACCTCCTAAAAAACCTATTGAGAAAAAAATTGATAAACTTTTAAAAATAGAAGAAAAGGAAGTCAAAAAACAAAAAATCGAAGAAGAAAAATGTAAAAGACAAGAAGAAATTGATAGACAAATAGAAAAATCAATTGAAACAGAGCTTGAGCATACTTTGCGCACACGTAAAAGTATCGAACAGGTTGTAAAAACAGAAAGGAAACCCATTCGTACAATTAGTGACGAAAAGCTAGAAGATCTTTTATGGGATCTTGAAGTAGGACTTTTAGAATCTGATGTTGCTTACTCTGTAATCGAGTCCATCAAAAAAGACATTAAAGAAGAGTTAAAACATGTCTCTTTTGAACGCGGGAAGATCAGTGAAGTTGTTGAAGAAGTTTTAAAAAAGGCTATTGCTCACGTGTTAGCATCCAATAAAATTGATTTTAATAAATTAATTAAAAATGGCAAGAGACCTTTTGTAATTATGTTTGTTGGCGTAAATGGTAGCGGTAAAACTCTAAGCATTGGCAAGATTGCTACAACGCTAAAAAAACAAGGATATTCTTGTGTGATGGCTGCTGGTGATACGTTTCGCGCTGGAGCCATTGAACAATTAGCAATTCATGCTGAAAATGTCGGTGTAAAGATTATAAAGCATGGTCCTGGTGCAGATCCTGCCGCTGTTGCTTTTGATGCCATAGATCATGCCCGTGCCAAACATAAGGATGTAGTCTTGTTGGATACTGCTGGAAGAATGCAAACAAATATTAATTTGATGGATGAAATGGCTAAAATCAAACGTGTTGCTAAACCTGACCTGATTATCTTTGTTGGAGATGCCCTTGCGGGCAATGATGCTGTTGAGCAGGCTAAGCGGTTTAATGAAGTTGTTGGTATAGATGGTGTAATTCTTACAAAGGTTGATACAGATGCAAAAGGTGGTAGTGCTTTATCTGTTGCTTATACTATTGGCAAACCTTTGTTGTTTATTGGTGTTGGTCAAGGGTATGAGGATCAAATTCCTTTTGACCCACAATGGATGATTGATAATATTTTTGGCAAAGAATCGTAAAAAACCTAATACTTTACTTATTACTATTTCACGCATCTCTTTCAATATGAATAGGCTAAAAATTTTCTTTTCTAATTTTTCATTTTTTATCTTCGGATACAACTGTAAAGAACCTGGGCTATAATTGTACAACAACTCCTTTTAAACATAACTAACAAAAACAATACTTGAGGAGCGATAGAATATGAAAATTGTTGGTCAAATCTCAAGCCCACAAGAAGCCCAAGAAATGGAATTTATAGTAAAAGTCTTAGTAGTAAGAAACCGAACGATAGTATTAGCCGAACAGGCAAAACAGGGGATGTAATAATGGATAAGAAAAACAAAAATAAGAAAAACGTCCCACAGGACATTCCAATCTATTGGGTAAATATCTAGTCTTTCCAAACAGGTTTTACCCAAGATTCAATAAATCGTTTAGATAAATCTGGACGGGCTCTCGAAATATCTGTAACAGTTAGTATCCCAACAATACCCTCATCAACAACAACAGGTAATTTTTTAATATTGAATTCCTTCATGATGCTCAATGCTTTTTCTACAGTATCTAAAGCGTGAATTGTTTTAATGTCTGTAGACATTATTTCATCAATTTTAGTTAATTTTGGATCTTTGTTTTCACAGATAGTTCTTTCTATAAGATCGCGCTCGGTAACAATTCCAACGCACACACCATCTTCAATTACAACGAGACATCCGACCCTATGATCCCTATATTTGTTACAAGCGTCAAAAACAAAATCATTGACATTAACCGTGATTACATTTTTTTTCATTATCTCCCTTACCAGCAAGAAAAATCACCTGAATCCATCACAGTAATAGCATACATACTTTATATATCAAATGCACTATTTATTAAACGATAAATGACGAAAGTAAAAACTAGAAATGAAATTTTAAACGATGTCATAAAAGATGGTAAAAAACATCCAAAAAATTGGAGAGCTGTTTTTGGAAAGGATAAAAAGTTACTGTCAAATGATTATTACGTCTTCAACCCAGAGATTGGAGTATATTTTTTAAAAGAATATCAGAAAAATCCGTTTCAAATAAAAGGAATTGGAAGCAAAATCGCAAGAAAGGTGGATGAGGATATCGAAGCAGAAATATCAAGACATAATGGAGATTTTGGAATAGTGCAAGGGGATTTCAAAAAAATTTATAAGAATCTTGAAAGGGGAGTGCATCCAGATAAAATATTTGATGCAGCAGTCAAAGGAAAGAAAGACTATGGGTTAAAAATGCCAATAAGGGGGAAAGCAACATCTTCGGAAGACACTTTTGGCAATCTAAAGAACGAACTTTCTTCAAAGCAAAAAAAGGTTGATAAAAGATTTGAAGAATTAGCAGAAGATGATGGTTTGTACAAATCATATGATTAATCTAAATATTTTTTAATATTCTTTTCAGCTTTTTTTCTTTTTTCTTGTAGATCTGACAACATCTTTTCCATTAGTTCAGAAGCATATTTTTTACAAGTACCGCACATCTGTTTTCCACTTTTACAAGAGGTGTAAATCTCATGTAGCTCTCTATCATCTTCTATTAAATGATATAAAAATAGTTCATAGACGACACATTCATCTGGCTTACCGCCGTGTTTTTTTTGCTCTTCAAGCGTAACTGCTCCGCCTGTCTTAGCATGCATAATCTTCTTAGATGCTTCTTTTGGAGAATCAGATAAAAAGATTGCGCTTTCTGGTTTTGAGGAGGACATCTTTTCCCCAGTTAAACCAGTTATAAAACGATGAAATACTGCAGCAGGAGGATAAAAGCCATATCCTCCTTGTTCTACTTCAAGTTTTAAGAATTCTTCATCTATTCTTTGAATGTCTTTTTCAGAAGCATCTTCCATATATATTGCTTTATATTCAGTAATTCTTTTAAGTTTCTTTAATCCTAGTTTTTTAAGTGTTTTTTCTGCTTCATCCAACAGTTTTTTTACATTTTTATCAGGTTTTACAAACACTCCTATTTTGTTATCTTTAGTTTTAGTAACATTATAAAAGCGATAAGCCTGAGATATGTCCCTACTTAATCTTATATGAGGATCTTGATCCACCCCAACTGGGACAAGTGTTGGTCTACTACCACCATATTTCTTTAGCTGAACATGCAATATGTCTCCAGTTTGAATAAGTGGCGAAAAAACATGAGCCATATTGGTTTGACCATTGAAACCATATGTTGCTTGCATTTGAGACCAATTAATTTTTTTACCTAAAAGATAAGCTAAATCTTTAACATCTTCACATTTAGATTGAAAGTATATGCGACATTTTTCAGATCTTAAACCCAACGCGATATAGTTTGGAATGTACTCTTTTAAAGCATATTCCTTTGTTTCTTCCATTGTATATCCACGTGTTGCATAAGCTTCTATGTCAGCTACTGCTATGTTTATATCTGCACCGATACTTTGATAGTAAATTACCTCATCAATTACCATCTTATGGCCAAGATGCATTTTACCAGATGGCATAAGGCCTGTAAGGACTGCCCAAGGTTTCTTTGATTTTACAGATTTATTTATCTGTTGAAAACCTCTATGGCCAAAAACAACTCCTCTTCGCAATAGTTTATGTGGATTTGGTAGCTCTTTCCACAGTTCTTCTGAAAATTCCTCTATTCCAAATTCATCTCTTAATCTTTTATAATCTTGGTAGATTGTTGAGCTCCATGGATCTATTTTCATTTTTCAGTATTGTGAAACATTGAATGTTTCAAAAACTTACCGTTCTATAAAAGCAGTAAAATTACTTTATAATTTTAATATAATAATATTTATATATTCCTATTTATTGTTATACTGGCATGTTATTTGCTCTAGTAAAGAAATCCATTATATTTTTACTGATAGCAAGTATGATTCTTTCTGTCACATCTCAAGGAACCGTGATTGTTACCACAAATCATGAAAAAAAAGATGCCAACGAAGAAAATAGTTTTTCAATTCTTAATGAAAACAAAGTATTAATTCTTGTAGATGAATCAATATATCCTGATTTATTAAGTGAATTATCAAGATTTTCGGATGACATCACATCTGCAGGATTTGTATGCGAAATTTATCACAAGAAAATAAGCTATCGTATATGGGATAGCCCACAGGCAGTAAAAAAATTTATTATAGCACATTCATCGAATTTAGCAGGATGTATACTCATTGGCAATATCCCTATTGCTGAATATCGGGTAAAGGGGCATATGAATATGTACGAGACATTCCCATGTGATTTTTACTATATGGATCTAGATGGGAAGTGGGATGTTTACGATGAAGGTGGTTGGCAAAATGGCTATCCTTATACTGTATTCTGTAATCACACTAACGGGAACGGTAATGTAAAACCAGAGATATGGATTGGAAGATTATCACCAGATTCATGGATTGGGGATAAAACAAATCTTCTTCGAGAATACTTCGAAAGGAATCATGCATACAGGACAAGAAAAATGATTAGATCTTCACGTGCATTGTTGTATATAGATGATAGCTGGTACAGCTATGCCAACAACCTTAAGAAGCATCTAAAGAATGTTTATCCTTCATCATGCATCACTGTTGTTAAAAACAAAGAGACAACTAGAGCAAAGGATTATCTAAACCGATTAAAAGACAATAAATATGAATGGGTACAACTTCATGTACATTCCGATCAATGGCAACATCAGTTTAGATATAACAATGATAACAGCTATGATCTTTTGACGTGCCGAGATCTAAAAAAGAATTATACCGGTGCATTATTTTATGATTTATACGCCTGCTCGGCTCTTGATTTTTCTGTTCAGTGTCTTGGCAATTTATATCTATTTGGTCAAACCTCAGGCTTAACAGTTATTGGTTCTTCTAAAGTTACCAACATTGGCGATGAGGGTAAACGTCTATACGATAAATTAGGTGAAGGAAAATGTATTGGTGAAGCTTTCAAGTGTTGGTATTCCGAATCAGGTGTTCGATTTCCTTCAGTTTATTATGGTAAATTGATACTTGGGGATCCTACCCTTGCCCCAATAAAGGATACAACACCCCCTGATGTAGAATTTACATACCCTAAAGAAGGCTCTCTTTATTTTGGAGATAGGGAACTTACTAAAATTAATCCTACTAACGACTATGATTGTATTGTTATAAAACCAGATAATTTAAAAATTCAAGTCACCGATACCCAAACAAACGTTAAAACAGTTAATGTTATTTTTGACGGAGTGGAGCATCCTGCTGAAAAAACTAGTTTTAATAACATCTGGAGCTATCCGATTATAAATAATAATTATTATATGCCTGAAATTCACAGTTACCAGGCAAAAGCCAGTGATACATTAAACAACATGGGATACAGTAAGGAAAGAAAGATATGTTCAATTATGGGCAATAGTCCACCATATCTTTATGGAGAAATCATAGGTCCAACTTCTGGTAAAACAGGCAATAAGTATTCCTATTCAATCAAATTGTTTGATGTTGAAGGAGATGATGTTTATTATCGTTTTAAATGGGATGACAATACGGAACCAATATGGGAAGGACCGGTAAAAACAGAACCCATCTATCCCAACTCATTTGATCTGATTGAGTCACAGTTGGTAACAGTTGAGGAAGAGCATAAATTCAAGGAATCTGGAACTCGCAGTATAAGCGTCGAAATAAAAGATTGCCATGGAAATCAAGGATTATATAGTATTAGTTTGGATATAAAAATTGATAGAAACCGCTCAAATAAACTATTGACAATACAACAATTATTCAACAATTGGGATTTTCCACTACTAACGAGACTATTAAACTTCCAATAGACCTAAACATTATCTGCTTAAAATACAAACACGCTTTTTAATGATTTTAATACGCTGAGGGGGAGATTCGAACTCCCGCTCCCCAGATGGAGAACCGGCTCTCAAGGCCGGCGCGTTAGGCCGGACTTTGCTACCTCAGCATAAAAGATAGAATGTGTAAACCAAAAAGACGTAAAAAAGAGTTTCTAATAAAACTATGATCTTAAAACAATTTCAATATTAACGCCGTCAGGAACTTGAATCCTCATAAGTTGACGTAACGCACGATCACTGGCATCCAAATCAATCAAACGCTTATGGATACGCATTTCCCAACGATCCCAAGTTTCAGTACCTTCACCATCTGGAGATTTGCGACATGGTACCTTCAAATGCTTAGTTGGCAATGGTACAGGGCCACTCATACTAACTCCGGTACGCTCAGCAATCATTTTTATCTGTGTACAAACTTCCTCTAGTTTTTTTGCATCAGTGCTTACCAGCGATATTCGTGCTTTTTGTGCCATATTTTATGTTACTCCAAAACTTATTAACCTAACTTTCAAAAAATAAAAAATTTAGAGGCTTATTTAGCCTCTTCTACTTCAAGACAAACACCAGCAGCAACAGTTTGGCCCATATCACGTATAGCAAAACGGCCTAGCTGTGGTATTTTCTTTGATGGTTCAATAACCATTGGTCTTGTTGGTACAATCTTTACTATTGCTGCGTCGCCTGTTTTTATGAAATCAGGATTCTCTTCTTTTACTTGACCAGTACGTGGATCAAGTTTTTTCTGAATCTCTTCAAAACGGCAAGCAACTTGTGCAGTATAACAGTGAAATACCGGTGTGTACCCTTTGGTTATAACTGAGGGGTGATTCAAGACCATTATCTGGGCAGTAAATGCTTTTGCAACAGTAGGTGGGTCGTTTGTAGGTCCTGCAACATCTCCACGTCTTATATCGTTTTTAGCTACTCCGCGAACATTTGCGCCAACATTGTCACCAGGTTCTGCAGAACTCAATTGTTCATGATGCATCTCGATGGTTTTAATTTCACCAACAATTCCACCAGGTTTCATACTTGGTTTAAACATAACTTGCATACCTGGCTTCATGACACCTGTTTCAATTTTACCAACTGGAACAGTACCAACACCCTTGATTGTATAAACATCTTGGATTGGCCAACGTAGTGGAAGATTTGTTGGTTTTTCAGGCAATGCAAATTTGTCAATTGCTGTAAGAATAGTGTCTCCAGTCCACCAATCAAGTTTACCTTTTTCTTTTACGTTGTCTCCAGCAAAAGCAGAGCAGGGTATATATTGTAGTTGCTCATCTTTATAACCAACACTCTTTGCAAGTTTGTCAACCTGTGCTTTAACCTCTTCGAATTTTGCTTTGTCATATGGTGGTTGTGTTGCATCCATTTGATTTATTGCGACAATCATCTGTTTAACACCAAGTGTACGGGCTAAAAACATGTGCTCTTTTGTTTGTGCCATTACGCCATGTTGTGCCGCAACTACAAGAATTGCTGCATCAGCTTGTGATGTACCAGTAATCATGTTCTTAACGAAGTCACGGTGACCTGGCGCATCAATGATTGTAACATAATACTTATCGGTATCGAATCTCTTGTGAGCTACATCAATTGTTAATCCTCTTTCTCTCTCCTCTTTTAATTGGTCAAAAACCCAGGCAAGTGCAAAACTTTCTTTACCTTTTGCTTTTGCTTCTTCTTTAAATTTTTGAATCATGTGCTCTGGAAATTGTCCAGTATCTAACATAATTCTTCCTACAAGTGTAGATTTTCCATGATCGACATGACCAATAATTACAAGATTCATGTGTGGTTTATTTGCCATAATATATTTCCTCCGTTTTAATCAAATATTTTATTTTCTATATAGTTTTTTTCATATATTCTTTTTTTAAGTTTGATAGCGTATAGGCTTCCTATTTATAAGCCTTATCCTAAATTTATCTTTAAGTTTATAGGAGAAAAAAATGGGCTCGAGGAGATTTGAACTCCTGACCTCCGCCATGTCAAGGCGACGTCATAACCACCTAGACCACGAGCCCTTTTGCTTGCATGGGAATAATGTAACTGTTTTTGTATTTTACTGAACAAAAATCTTCAAAATAATGAGTGATTTGCACCTACATACTCTCTTGCATATGTATATGCGAAAAACGCTATTAAATTCAAATGTTATTAAGAATAGTTTACCAAGAGGAGATGGATGCATATGAGGAAGTTCTTAGGCTTATTAATGGAAGAAGAAAATTTGTTTTTAAAAAATAGATCAGATCTTGATGAAACGACTTTTGATGTATGGAAGTCTGAACTTGAGAAGGAGTTGCCTACATTCTGGGCATCCATGAAAAGATAGAACTCTTTGTTAAGTATTAAATATTAAACCTTTTATTCCTTATTTTATGAGTTTTAAATCTCCTAGATTAACTACAGATGGTGTGATTATAAAAGACAATAAACTTCTTCTAATTAAAAGGAAAAATGAACCTTTTAAAAACAAATGGGCACTTCCAGGTGGTTTTGTAGAATATGGGGAAAAAGTCGAAGACTCCGTAACCAGAGAAGTTTTTGAGGAGACTGGTTTGAAAACAAAGATAAACAATTTTTTTAATGTGTATTCTGATCCAGATCGTGACCCTCGTGGTCATACAATCACTTTAGTCTATAGTTTAGAAATTGTAGGTGGCAATCTAAAAGGTAATGATGATGCAAGTGAAGCTAAATTTTTTGAATTAGATAATTTACCAGAATTAGCTTTTGACCACGGCAAGATAATAAATCAGATTATAGGAAGGGATAAGTAAATGTTTTGTCCAAAATGTAGAGGATTAATGTATCCTAAAGGCGATTTTATCATTTGTAAGAAGTGTGGATTTAAAAAGAAAAAAGAAGGGGCAAATATCATTGTGTCTCAACAGGAAAAAAAAGAGGTAACCTTAATCGAAGATAAGGAAAAAACAAATGTTTTGCCTAAAACTAAAATCAAGTGTCCAAAGTGCGACAATAATGAGGCTTACTGGATTCTTAGGCAGATGCGAGGCAGCGATGAGCCTGAAAGCAGATTTTATACTTGTACAAAATGTGGATATAAGTGGAGAGAAGATTAAAGATATTTTAACTAGAAATATTTAAATATGTTGTATATTATAATATTATTACATATAACTAGTTGAGGTTAAACTATGAAAAGAACTATTAAAACATCAATTACTATGGTAGCATGTCTTCTAATATTATTTTCATCTGTTGGTTATTCGTTGGCAGAAGAAACAAAAAAAGATGTAAAACTGCAATCAATGACAATAACTCTCTACAGATATGGAATTGATGGTTCTGTTACACCAATAGACACAGAGATTGATATCGGTGAGGGGAAAAACTTTGAAGAAAAACTAGCTAACAAATGCAGTGAACTTTTACAGAATGATGGGCAATTACAGAACTTATTAGAAAATTTAACCTCAAATCTTACAGCTACTGCTGGTTTTCTATTTATAAAATCAAGTGGAAAAGGATTTCATTTTGAATCCAAAACTAGAATCAAATTACTCAAAAGACCAAAAATACTGAGCAAGTTATTGAACAAAATTAAATTTTTCAAGATTAAGTTACCGAAAATCAAACTTTTTCACAAAAAAACATATCTTTTCTGCAAATATTCCAAAGACCCTACGGCAAATACCACAATTATACCGCTCATAAGATCAGCAATAAATGAAAGTTATATCAAAAATGTTCAGGGAAATCACAGTGTGTTCGTCTATGATTTTGTGGGTTATACAACATGGTGTGGGCGGTTTTCATTCTCACCATTAGACATACTGCCACGGGCATTTGCTGGATATGGTAGAACAGCAATATACAAAAATTTGAGCTGAATAACGGCTAAATAATACCGTCAGTGTTATAAACACAAAATGTATTTAATTTTTCTACTTTATTAGAGAATTAATATTAATTGGGGAGGAAAATATATGTTCAATGCAAAAGTAAAATCAGATGTACTTAAAGGCATAATTGATGTAACTTCACCACTCGTAAACGAAGTGAAATTCAATATTTCTCCAAAAGGGATTTCTTTAAGAGCTGTTGATCCTGCTCACGTTGCAATGGTTGATCTTAATATTAATAGTAACGCCTTTGAAGAATTTAAAGCTACAGAAATGGAGTTAGGAATCGATATGGACAAACTCGCAAGCATTATGAGGCTTTCTAGCTCTGGCGATATGGTGTCTCTTGAATATGATGAAGACACAAATCGTTTGATAGTAAAAATTGGCAATCTCGTACGAAAAATGGGTTTAATTGATACTGCAGGAATGCCAGACCCGAAAATGCCCAATCTAAATTTGCCTGCAAAAGTAATCTTGAAATCTTCTGAGCTAAACCAAGGCGTACGTGCATCAGAAGCAGTATCCGACCATCTAGCAATATCTGTAAACAAGGATAGTTTTGAATTATTTGCAGAGGGAGACACAGACACTGTAAATTTAAAATTACCAAAAGATTTGTTAATGGAAATAGATACATCCTCGAAATGTAGAAGCCTTTTTTCGATAGATTACTTTAGCAATATGATAAAACCAGTTAAAAGCGAAGATCCAATAACAGTAATGCTCGGAAATGACAATCCCATTAAAGTGGAATTTGACATAGCTGAAAAGAAAGGACATGTAACTTATCTACTTGCACCTCGAATTGAATCTGAATAAATTAAAAACTTAGAGGTGTAATACTATATCTGTAAAAAATACGCGTAGAAGATATATTGCTTTTGTTTTGTTAAATAACACTAAGAAGCAATTTAAAAAAGAAGATTTAAAAAGAGAAATTCATAATAGATGTAACATTCTTTTCGATAAAAACTACAGAGAGATGGGTATCCGTCTAATAAAATTTGATGGTGAAAAAGGAATTTTGAGATGCAATCACATAGAAAAAGAGAATGCAATAACTCTTCTGAAATCTATCAAAGAGATTGATAGTGAAATAGTTAATTTTGAAACAGTTGGAACCTCCGGTACAATAAAAAGTCTTATGAAGAAACATATGTGATGGATTGATGAAAATTCCATAAAAATGCAGGTAGTTATGCAGATGAATGTGCAGGTGAATAACTACATTAGCGATAACTTATTAAAAGAGCAAAATATTTCAAATACAGTAGTGGATGGGATGCAGAGTGGAGATGAAACAGTTATTTCTCCAGAGGCTCTAAGACCACTCATAATGAGGTCCCTAAGGAGAAGTAGCGTTAGAAAAAAAATTGCAGATTATCTTTTTGAGATAAGCCCTAGTGGTAGTTATACTTCTGATATCGCATATAACGTTAAAACCACACCAACAAATGTTATTGGTGCTCTCAGAGGCATGAATTCTCGTTATAGGGATGACGAATCTCTTTTAAGTTTAAATTTAGTTGAAATGATTAAAAGCGGTAAAAATGTAAAAATCTACAAACTTACAGACTTGGGCAAAGATATAATTCAATCAATGAAGGAAAGAAAATAAACGTAAGTGTTTATAGGTATTTTTTAGTACTATATATCAAACCCACTGCATCCATTGCTCTTAATAAATCATCCATTTCTTTCTTTACTTTAACAATATCTTCTTTAGACATCATCACATTTTTATTGTGCTTACATGGAAGATCTGGAACAACCCCTTGCAGGCGACATACGATTGGTCTAACTTCGTAGATGCTGCATCTGCCTTTCTTTAGATATGGGCATTTATTTTTATTTCTCTCAAATTGTTCTTTAGACCATTTTAGATATTTCATATTGTGTTTTTTTAGATAATCTCGTATCATTATCTCCTCAGGCTCAAACCAAACAATAGGACCTTCGCATTGATGACAATGTTTACAATCAAAAGAAGGGATTTGTGAATATATGTCTTCAAGACGTTTCTTTATCTCTCGTTTGCTAAGCATTTAATCATCTAATCAATAAATAAGTTCCAAAAAATCATTAAAAATCATCTGCTTCATCGCCTGGTTCTAACATTGGGGTTTCCTGTTTATATTGATCATAGCTGTCTCTTTGTTGTGGTTGTTCTTTTTTCTTTATCAATTTTTTACAAACCTTACATCTGCCTTCTTCGTCATACTCTCGCCAATCCATGCAATT
>Ga0164318_10001947_pt1 | contig 18825 bp, 12 predicted proteins | sample GuaBasSedimGuay9_FD_113734 | JGI IMG/M metagenome (GOLD analysis project Ga0164318, IMG submission 113734) | Subseafloor sediment microbial communities from Guaymas Basin, Gulf of California, Mexico - Guay9, Core 4571-4, 0-3 cm | ecosystem: Environmental > Aquatic > Marine > Hydrothermal vents... | reverse complement strand
TGGGGGCGCTGGACGAGGCGAGTGCCGTATCAAGACTTCTGGCCGAGAAACACCCGGAAAGTGTTCAGCCAGGAACAGCAGACTCATTGCCCGGCAGTTCAATGAAAATGATAATGTACAATATTAAATAAAAAATGGAGGAAACCATGGCTGAAAATTCCACCGGATTGACCACAGAGCAGCTTCTTATGGAGCTTGGGAAAGTGGTGCTGGGTCTGGGCAGAAAAATTGAGGTTCTGGGAGAGAAGATGGATGCGATTCATTCTGTTCTTGCAGATGATATAGCTCCGTCCCTGAAGGCAGATGAAAACAAGCCTGCCGGAGAAGCTGCCGCAGCCGATCTGACTCCGCTTCTTGAGAAGCTTGATGAGCTGAAAGCAGTACTGGAGAAGGAATCTTCTGAAGCCACACCGGAGGATTCTGGCACGTCTGACGTTCTCGCTGAAAAACTACAGGCTATCGAAACGGTTCTTTCCAGCGAAATTCTGCCCTCTATCAAAGAGGCTGGTGGTAAAGAAACCTCCTCGGAAATAGATCTAACCCCGGTTATCGAGAAGATCGATGCAGTATCGGCAGCCATGGGAAAGACAGTGGCCATGGATGAGCTGAAACCCCTTATTGAGAATCTTTCCGCATCTTTTGAGAAGCTTCCATCTGAGATGAGTGATTCTCTGAAAAAACTGAAGGAGTCGGATTCTTCAAATCCCATGGAGACTGTGGAGAAAAAGCTGACTGAGGTTTACAACAAACTTGAGGAAATACTGAAAACGTCCAGCGACAGAAAATATGTCGACACCATTACAACAGGTATGACAGAGGTAAAAGAACAGCTGGCGTCTTCTGGGGTACAGGTTCTTGAGGTTGTGAAGGCTGTTCCGGAGAAGATAGACAAAATGGGCGGGGATCTTTCCGAGGCAATAAAAGTTCTGTCAGAAAACACAGGCGCCATGCTTGACAAGACCGAGAAGAACATCAGCGAATCCGGCAAGTCTCTTGAGTCAATAAAGGAAGAGCTTGAAAAGGGTTTGAAGATGAATACGGATATGACCAGTCAGATGGTTGATCTCACCGCAAAATTTGTGGACAGAGCAGAAGAGGACAGAATAACCGATTTGAACACAAGGGCAATTGGCCACTTCAACCGTGGTGAGTACACGGAATCCGAGGCTCTGTTCAGCCAGGCTCTAAACCTGGCTCCGGAGAATCCTGAACTTCTTTGTAACACGGCTCATCTAAAGGCTGCCATGGAGGAGATGGAAGAGGCAGAGCAGCTGTTCCGCAAGGCTCTGGAGATAACACCAGATCTTGAACCGGCAGTGTCCGGTCTTGGTCTGCTTATGGTAAAGACGGACAGAGCGGAAGAAACTATTGAATTCCTCAAGAATGCCATTCCCGAAACAGATATGTCTGTTCGAACTGTGATAGCTCTTTCCAGGGCTCTTGCCGCTGTAGGTAAGCATGCTGAGGCAGTGGAACTGCTGGAGACATCGCTTCGCGGTGCTCCAGAACATCCGGATCTCAAACAGGAACTGGCTGGCTACGGCCAGGAGGAAAAAAGCTAGTTGAAGCAGATAGCAGTTATCTGTTTTTTTGTGTTTCTCTCCTGCGGTACTGTATCGGATTCTCCGGAATTTGTCAGCGGGGCTGAAAGAAGCTTTCTTATGGAAGCTGCTGGAGATTCACTTCTTGTTTCCGGAGAAGGAGATGCGGCTTCGCTGATGTTCACTTCAGCGGCTCTGCTCCTTCAGCCGGGCTCGGCGAGAAGAGCGGAACTTGCTGCAAAGGCTTCAGATGCTTCAGTTTCTGGATCGGTTACTGCTGCCAGGCTTCTGCTGGAAACGCCTGGTGGAATTACACCATTCAGGGCACTGAGAACCGGTGGTTCCCGGATCGCTCCCGACATAATGTCCGGACTGATCGCTGGCAGGTTTGTTCTTCCGGACTATGTAGCTCTTATGGCTGCCGAATCTCTTGTGGTAACAGATCCTGCCTGCGCACTGGAGTTTCTTCAGATGATCCGTTCGGAGTTTCCAGGAAAAGCGGAGAAAGACAGGCTTCTTACAACCTACAGGGCTGCACTGGGCTCAGGAGATATTGATTTGCAGCAACAGTGCTGGAACACCGCATTTGACAGTGACGATGACATGTTGAAATCAAAGTTCTATCATTTCCGGGGTATGGCCCGGGGTGTATACGGATTCAACGATTTTGTCGATTCTTTCAACCTGTGGCCTGCTGGAGACATCCATGCAGCAGCTTACCAACTGCTGCGGGACACCCTTCTTGCAGATTCTTCGCTGGCAAATATGGTTGCAGATCCCTTTTACAGTGGCGGTTTGTGGAATGAAGTTTACGATCTGGCAGTTAATTCTGCTTTTCCACCGGCGCACATCGTGTATCTAGGAGGAAGAACCAGAGACAGGCTTGGAAGGCACGACCTGGCGGTCGAGATTCTGAACGGCTATCTGGACAGGTGGCCCGGTGGCAGCGATGCTCCGAATGCATGCATCTACCTGGCTCGTGACCTGGCTGCTCTGGGACTGGTGGATCAGGCCATGCAGAAGCTCGATTACTATGAAAATACATGGCCGGATCACAGCAGAATAAGCAATCTGCCCTGGTACAGGGGAAGTCTTCTTGCGGAGAACGGTTTCTGGGAGAGGTCAATACCCTTTTTCGCAGAAACTGTAAGCAGATATCCGGCAAATACAACTGTGGATGATGCCCAGTTTTACGGATGTCTTGCCCTCATGAAAACAGGAAGAACTGCAGAAGCGATTGAGGCATTCGGCAATTTCAACAGCAGATGGACACAGAGTGTCTATCGCCCATCATCGAGATACTGGTACGGAGTACTGAAGATGCAGTCTGGCGATGAATCTGGCAGGGGAGTGCTGGAAAGGCTTATCACCGACAAGCCATTCAGTCTTCCAGCTGCCTTTGCGAGGCAGTATCTCGGTGTCCCGGAATGGCGTCCTTTCTACACGGATGAACCTCTGGAAATCTGGATGGCCAGAAATGGAAAACCGTCATCAGTACCGCCTCAGAGTGCTGTTGATGGATTAATTCTGCTTCAGGCCGGTTGCAGAAAGTGGGCTCTTGACCTTTTCCGTCTTGCTGAAGAAGAGGTGGGCAGTGTGTACGGGCTGGCCGATTTTTACCTGGAAAACGATGTCTGGGAGAGAGGACCGTCGGCAGCCTGGCAGATATGGAGCCTTGAAGGCGACAATCGACCACTTGACCTCTGGAGACTTCGTTACCCTGCGGCATGGACTGACGATGTTACAGATGCAACAGCTCAATTTAATATGGATCCAAAGCTGCTGTGGTCTATTATGAAGCAGGAGAGTGCTTTTCAACCGGAGTGTTTTTCTTCTGCTGGTGCCAGAGGATTGATTCAGATGATACCCAGTACTTCCGAGTATGTGGCCATTGAACACGGATGGCAGGATTCCTATACCCCGGATATTCTGTACGATCCGGCAACATCAATTCTTTACGGTACCGCATGTATAAGTGGGTATGGCGAAGACTTTAACTGGGACATACCTGGAACCCTCGCAGGTTACAACGGCGGACCGCACAACGCGGTCAGGTGGGGATGGGGAACCGTTTCAACTGAAGAGTTTTTCAGCCGCATCACCTACAATGAAACGAAGAAGTATGTGGAAATAGTCAGTCACAACTACGACATCTACAAAGAAATCTGGCCTGAATTCAACTGACTGCATGTGGGTAGCTATCTCTAACCTGTTTGGATCTGGCAAGATACAGCGAAATTGGTGTTTCAATTCGCGGAATTGTATAATCGGGGCTGTACCACTCTGAAGGGTTGGACGGCACATCTGTTTCGCACACAGAAGGGAAACACAATGTCTCGCAGAATATACAGTGATATCGCAGATCTTATCAAAAAAAGAAGAGCAGAGGGTTTGATAAAAGAGGAGAGAGTAATCACCTCTCCACAGGGCACAGAGATAGAAGTCGGTTCCAGAAAGAATGTACTTAATTTCTGTGCAAACAATTACCTGGGGCTGTCAAATCATCCTGCCGTGCGTCAGGCGGCAAAAGACACCATGGACAGCAGAGGCTACGGGCTTTCCAGCGTGAGATTCATCTGTGGCACACAGGACATTCACAGGGAGCTTGAAACAAAAGTATCTGAATTCCTTGGCACCGATGACACAATTCTGTATGCTGCCTGCTATGATGCCAATGCCGGTATCTTTGAACCATTTCTTGATTCTGACAGTGCAATAATAGCGGATCAGCTGAACCATGCTTCAATAATTTCAGGGGTAAGGCTGTGTAAGGCGAAGAGATATATCTACAGTCACAATCAGACAGGTACTGGTTCCTACAGTTTTGACGGTAAAGATCTTCCTGGTCTTGAGGCGGTACTGTCAAGTGAAGAAGTGCAAAACTGCAGGTATCGCATGGTATCAACCGATGGTGTTTTCAGCATGAATGGTGATATTGCCCCGCTGGATAAGATTGTAAAGCTATGCAACAAATACGATGCTTTGCTGATGGTTGATGACAGTCATGCCACCGGCTACATCGGAGCAACCGGCAGAGGTACCCATGAGCACTACGGCGTTATGGGCAGTGTAGACCTGATCACAACAACCTTCGGAAAAGCACTTGGAGGCGCAAGTGGGGGCTGTACTTCCGGCAGGAAGGAACTGATCGACTGGCTCCGACAGATGTCACGCCCCTACCTTTTTTCCAACACTGTAGCACCGGCAGTGGTAGGTGCAACAATAAAGGCAATTGACATGCTCACACAAAGCACTGCCCTGCGCGACAAAGTTCATGAGAATGCCAACTATTTCAGGGATGGAATCAGAAAAGCAGGATTTTCCATCATAGACGGCGAAACTGCAATTGTTCCAATTATGTTCGGAGGCTATGAAAACGACGCGGTGCTTGCACAGAAGTTTGCCAACGACCTTCTGGAGCACGGTGTTTATGCAATCGGCTTCTTCTATCCTGTTGTGGCACTGGGGCAGTCAAGAATCAGGGTGCAGCTCAGTGCTGCGCACACGCGGGAACAGCTTGACAGAGCGATAGAGGCTTTTGTTGCAGTGGGAAGAGAAAACGGAATCATAAACTGAAGCAAAAGGGCAGCATTGACATACCCAACAATAGTATGAATATACCCAATATGAGTAACAATCCAAACGAGTTGATTGGCGAGAGCCTTTTTGGAAAGGTTCGCAGGAGGGTTCTTTCCACATTTGTGCTCAATCCCGAGCGTACATTCTATCTGCTTGAACTGATCAGATTTCTTGACTCCGGCAGGGGAGCGGTTCAAAGAGAGGTTACCCGGCTTTCAGGAGCTGGGATCATTACGCGGACGAAGGTTGGTAATCAGGTACACTACAGAGCGAACACAAACAATCTTATCTACAGAGAACTCAGGTCAATATTTTCGAAAACGACAGGTTTGATTGACCTTCTCAGGGCAGACCTTGAAAGCTGCTCCGATGAACTTGGAATGGCTTTTATATACGGCGACTACGCAGGTGGAACCGCAGGTGAAGATTCACCGGTCAGGCTTATGGTAGTAGGTGATACTGCAATGGATGCCGTTCGTGCATGTACTGTAGAATTTTCCCGAGAGGCGGCGAGAGAACTTCATGTCACTGTTCTGACTGCTGCTGAGCTGAAGAGAAGACTGGCATCCAACGACAGGCGGATAAAAGAGATACTGACGGGTAACAAGATATTTCTTGCAGGAGGTAGAAGGGAGCTTCAGGTTCTTTCAACCACCGGGGATGATCTTTTCGATGGAATCTTTTAGATTGCCCGTGGAATGCAGTTGCGAATAAATACATAAGGTGGATGAAAATGACTGATGTAGTTACCCGGTTTCAGGAAGATGTTACAAGAACCATCCTGGGATTAAGAAAATCCATTGGCATCGTTGTAAGCAAACTGCCTGACAGGATAGACAGTCCCCACGATGTGTACCAGGTACTGGGTCTTGACAAAAAACTTGGCTGGAGAATTTACAAGATAATACACGAAGACGATCTGTTCTTTGCGGCGCAGTTCGTACCTGGTAAGCATTCATTCGGCCGATTTATAAGAAGCTGCAGGGCAAAAGGGGTGGAAAAAAGCTACCTGGATGAGGCGTTGAAAGCAGTAGAGGAATTCTACGAGATAATAGAGATTCATTCGGGAGACCGTCAGTCCATGGATATGATGCTCATGGCCAGTTCCCGCGATGGAAAAGATCAGGCCTACAACACTCTGAGAAAGCAGGCATACTATGCCCAGAGTCATCTGCTTGGTCTTCAGGCGGAAACGCAGCTTGATGCGTGGATATTCGGACCATCTGTTGAAGAGGGAATGCTTGATGTGGCTGAAGTCAAAGGTCTTTTTGATGTGAGAAGAAACAGACCCGGGGTGAAATGGGTTGTTGATACCCCCTGCTTTTTTGCCGGGAACGAGCATGAAGAACATGTGTTTACAGATTCAATTGATCCGGGAGCAACATGCAACCTCATGGAGAAGGTACCTTTTCTGGAAAGATACTGCAGTATGCCACTGCCTTCGCTGAAAACAGTTACTTCCCACAGCTGTGGTCCGGTTTACGAACTTGAAGACGGACCGCTGGGAAATACCAACCTGATAGATACAGTTACAGGAACCGTTTCAAGGGGCATTTTCCCTATAAAACCTGAAGAGGGCGAAGAGCATCACGAGGTTTCCGTGAAGATATACACACCGGTTCAGAATCTGGTTCTGGATCTGTTTTTCCACGAAACCATGGCGGAAACCATGTCCGGTAATCCACAGGCTAAAATGCTGTTTGATTACTACACCCACGGAGGCGCACTTGCGTACCGTTCGGACAGAGACAGGATTCCCATGGATGTGAAACCCATGATGATAGGTACAGGTACAAGCTGTGCCTACACACCTCTGATTCCCAAGTATTCCGACATGCTCGCGGAAGTGTTCCAGTGTCTCAGGTGGGATCCGGACGAGTTCGTGGTGTACAGAACACGGGTGGAGTTTCCCATTGTTCCCTCATCACTTTACTACTCTGACGCAATGGTAAGAAGTTAGCTCTCTTCCTCCATCATTGCTCTGCGGCTTGTTTTAAGAGCGCAGAGGTGTCCACACATTGAACAGACATCCTGGTCTTCCGGAAGTACCTCGTCACGAAAGTTTCTTGCTGTTACGGGATCCATGGCGATTTCAAACTGCCGCTTCCAGTCAAATGCCGCTCTTGCTTCGGCCATGGCATTGTCCGGATTCATAGCTCCGGGAATTCCCCTTGCAATATCCGCTGCATGGGCTGCAATCCTGGCTGATATGACTCCCACTCTAACATCATCTATGTCCGGCAGCCTCAGGTGTTCAGCCGGGGTTACATAGCACAGGAAGTCCGCTCCGTTCCACGCGGCTATTGCTCCTCCGATGGCACTGGTGATGTGATCGTAACCCGGTGCAATATCCGTGACTATGGGACCGAGAACATAGAATGGAGCTCCACCGCAAAGACTCTTTTGAATTCTGATGTTTTCCGCTATCTGATCCATTGGAACATGGCCGGGACCCTCTATCATGGTCTGCACATCTGCTGCCAGAGCTTTCTTCTGAAGCTCTCCAAGGGAAACAAGTTCTTCTATCTGGCCCCTGTCTCCGGCGTCTGCGATACAGCCCGGGCGGAGACCGTCACCCAGAGAAAATGTAACATCGTATTCCCTGAGGATTTCAGTCAGCCTGTTAAAACCGGAGTACAGAGGGTTCTCCTCGCCCCGTTTTTCCATCCACTCTGCCATGAGAGAGCCTCCACGGGAAACTATTCCCATTCTACGTCCCTGTTCACGCAGAAGTGCCACAGACCGCCTTGTAACCCCGCAGTGCAGTGTAAGGTAGTCTACGCCGGCTTTGCAGTGATCTTCCACTGCAGAGAAAATTTCTTCAGCTGATACATCTGCCACATCACGGCCATCATCCATCGCGACTCCGAAGACCTGGTAAACAGGTACAGTTCCAAGGGGAACAGGACTTGCTGCGGTAATACCTTTAAGAATGGTCTTCCAGCCTGTACCTGTGGAGAGGTCCATAACCGTGTGCGCACCAGAGGAAACAGCCATCTTCAGTTTTTCCAGTTCCTCTTTAACCGATTCATGGTCCATTGAGCTGCCGATATTTGCGTTTATCTTTATTCTGCTTCCACCGCCTATTATGCATGGGGACGAGATTTTTCTGGTGTTGTTGGCCGGAACAACGGCGTGACCGGCTGCAATTTCTCTTAGAGCATCTTCAACACGGAGGCTCTCATCTCTGAGTGCAAGGAGTACAGCGCTGTCTGCCTTTCCCCTGCGTGCCTGTTCAATAATTGTATTTGACATATCGACCTTTCCAGTTCTAATTTCCCGGCGATTTCACCGAACATGAATTATAGTTTACTTCTCATTGAACCGCATTCAATCTGGAGGAAGACATGATCTGCGCCTTTGTTTTTGCTTTGCTGTCCGTTGCTCCATCTCCCGATGAGGCTCTTGATGCCATGCTGGAAGAACATCCGTTCCCTGCTGCCCAGGAGGCTGTACTTATAGAGTACGGTGACCGGTTTCTTGTTCCTGAGAGCCCGGCCCTTGTGAAAGCTGCAATACTGCGGCAGTTTCACCGTATGGCTTTCCAGCTTCAGCCTGAACCTGTCGGCAGTCTTGCCGATTACATTGTGGAGAACTGGAGTTCCCTGGATACCGAAACAAGGAATCTCTGGAGAGAGTTTGCCGGAAGAACCGGGCTCGAGGTACCTGCAGATGCTGTCTCCAGTGAAAACCTAACTTCCATTCTTCGTTACTGTTCGGAAACTGGCAGTACCGTTCCTGATGTGAACACAGGGAATCTCACGGATCTGCAGCGTTTTTACTACACACTGGCTCTTCCACCGAACCAGGCTCTCCGCTTCATTGAAGATCCCTGCTGGGCTGTAAGGAATGCAGTTCTGCAGAAAAATCCAGGCGCTGCTTTTGAGATGCTTGATGACCCCTCTCCCTACGTAAGAATGAATGCGGCACTTGCAGCCGGCCGTGATGACCTGCTTCTGGAAATGGCATCTGCAGACGGCCCTCTTGGGCACATGTCTCTGGCAGGAGTGGGGCAGGTTCCAATACTGGAAGATTCTCTGTTTAACAGCGGTGACCCTGCAAAACGGGTATCAGCTCTTCTGGCTCTTCTCGAGCTGGGCTGGACTGTTCCCCAGGCGAAAGTCGATTATCTGCTCACAGATGACTACCTGATGGTCAGGGCGATAACCGCAGACGCCACAGGCAGGAACTTCGCGATGCCGGAAGAGGGAGACCTTCCAGAGGAAGCACCTGCTCTGCAGGCTGTACCAGATCGCCTTGTGCTGGTTACGGACGCAGGTGAATTTACAATGACTCTGCTGAAACAGCAGGCACCGCAGACATGTCGGAGTTTCTGGTACCTTGCGGAAAAGGGGTTTTACGATGGAATCTATTTTCATCGTGTAATTCCCGGGTTTGTTGCCCAGGCTGGATGCCCTGAAGGCAACGGCTATGGCGGGCCGGGTTACACAGTACCGGCGGAAAACAACACCGAAGCTTACCTGAGGGGAGTTGTTGGAATGGCTGATTCCGGTCTTGATACTGCAGGAAGTCAGTTTTTTATCATGCTGGACAGCCAGAGACGGCTGGACTGCCGTTATACAGTTTTTGCCGTGGTGGAAAACACCCCGAAACTTGATAGCATAGAAGTTGGCACGAGGATACTTGAAATTCGCAGTGTAAGTTCTTAGAATTGCCGTAACGAAACACTGTTAACTACCTCATCGGAGAATTCTATGACACAGAAAAAAGTGCTTGTTACCGGTGCAATGGGTCAGATTGGCAGCGAGCTGACCGGAGAGCTGAGAAGAAGGTACGGTTCAGAGAATGTGATCGCCACGGATATCCGGAAGCCGGGGGGAATCCTTGAGGAATCAGGACCGTGTGACGTTCTGGATGTAACAGACAGATCAGCTGTTTTCAGCATGCTCGAAAGCTATGGGATTAATACGGTTTACCACATGGCTGCCATCCTCAGCGCCACAGGAGAAAAACACCCGGCTCTGTGCTGGAATGTGAACATGAACGGTTCCATAAACATCATGGATGCCGCTGTTGAACTTGGCCTGGGAACTGTTATGATTCCCAGTTCTATTGCGGCATTCGGGCCTGAAACACCCAGATTCAACACGCCGCAGGAAACCATTCTCAGGCCCAGAACAATGTATGGTGTTACAAAAGTATGCGGGGAGCTTCTTGGAGATTACTATGTCAAGAGATTTGGAGCCGACATCCGCGGTGTTCGCTACCCCGGTATAATCAGTTCTGAAACGCTTCCAGGCGGTGGTACAACTGATTACGCTGTTGATATTTTTTACAAGGCAGTTGAAAAAGGCAGCTATACCTGTTTTGTAAAGAAGGATACCAAGCTTCCCATGATGTATATGCCCGACTGCATCAAAGCCACCATCGATCTTGCCGAGGCGGACAGAAGCTCTCTGGTTCACAGCTGTGAGTACAACCTTGCCGCGCTCTCATTTACAGCAGGAGAACTGGCCGCAGAAATAAAAAAGCATATACCGGGCTTTGAAGTTACCTATGAACCGGACTTCCGTCAGGCAATAGCCGATACATGGCCGGCTACAATTGATGATTCTGCCGCAAGAACCGAATGGGGCTGGAAGCCTGAATGGAATCTTGAGAACATGACAACAGATATGCTGGAGAAGCTCAGAGCGAAAAACTGATTCCTGTACTACCCGGTGAGGCTCTGTATCGGTTATTGTGCTGATAAGGGTTTGACTGCATATAGGAGACGCTATTGAATACACAGGTGCAGCAGCAGAAGCTGTTCTTTGGCAGAGAGAGAGAGCTGTCGGAGCTGTCTCGAAAACTCATGGAGCCAGGATGCACCGTTTTAACTATTACCGGGATAGGCGGTGTCGGCAAAACATCAACTGCCATGAAACTTGCTGATGACCTGCAGCTTTACTTTGATGATGGTGTGTGTTTTGTTCCCCTGGCTGATCTGGAGCACTCTGGACAGGTTGCACCGGCGATAGCCTCAAAACTCGGTCTGAGAATCTCCGGCGGAAGCTTTACCAGACAGCTTACAGATACCCTGAAAGAAAAGAATCTGCTTCTGGTGCTCGATAACTTTGAGCATCTGCTCAGTGCAGCATCACTTGTTGAGAGAATAGGTCTTTCTTCAGAAAAGATAAAGCTGCTTATTACCTCCAGAACCAGGCTGAATATTTCCGGAGAATTCGTCTATGAGCTATCAGGCATGACTATACCGGAAGAGGATACCCCGGAACTTCTTTTCTCTTCGGCGCCGGTAAGGTTGTTTCTGTCTAATCCCGATGTTGACGGAAGACTTGATCTGGATGACATGAAAACAGTCGTAAAGATATGCAGGTCGGTTAACGGTGTACCGCTGGGAATCGTTCTATCTTCATCATGGCTGAATGCAATGAAGCCTTCAGAAATTCTGCACCAGATTTCTGAAGACGGAGACCTTCTTCACAGAGAAACACCTCGCAGGGAGAGAAGACACAGCAGCCTGAGACGGGTGTTTGATTACAGCTGGATGCTGCTCTCACGCGAAGAGAGAATTCTGTTTGCAGAACTCTCTGTTTTTCGCGGGGGATTCAGCGAAGAAGCCGTTGAATTTATTACGGGAAAATCCGGGAAGATCCTCCAGGGTCTCAGAAACAAGTCACTTCTTCAAATTAACGCAAAGGGTATTTACTCTCTGCATCAACTTCTGTTTTCTTTCAGCTCCGGGAAGCTGGAAGACCGAATTGCAAGAAAAAAAGCTCTGGTTGCCCGTCACGCAGAGTACTACTGCACGCTTCTGAAAAAGAATCAGGAAGCGCTTGTAGGGCAAGACTCTTCGAAGGCTATGGAAGAAATTACGAAAAGTCTTTCTGAGATACGAGCCGCGGTGGCTGCTGCCATTGAGTTGAAACTGGGAGAAGTCTTTCTTTCAGGCAGCAAGTCTCTGAGACACTATCTCATACGAACCGGGCTTCTGGAAGAGGGTTTTGAGGTATTCAGGAAAGCGTCGTTAATGCTGAAAAACACCCACCCTGAACAGTCCCTGCAGATGATGAGTGTTCAGGCGGATTTTGCTATTGAAATGACCTGGTACGAAGAGGCTGCCGTTCTTCTGGAAACTGTTCTTGCAAAAGGCGGAGAGGATACATTTGGATCTGCCGCTGTTTCTTCAGGAGTTGTTTACACCAGAACAGGGAACCTGGATAGAGCAGAGAACAGGATGAACAGTGCTCTGAGTTTTGCCAGAAAGTCTGGTGACAAAAAACTCGAGGCAAGGGCTCTTGGAGGTCTTGGTGACCTTTTTAACCACAAACTGGAATCGGACAAGGCTGTTTATTTTACGAAACAGGCTGTGGAAGTGAACAGGGAGCTGGGAGATATCCGAGGGCTTTTTTCCAACTTTGTTACACTTTCGAACATCGTTGTGAACCACAGTACAGGCGATTCACCTCTTGAGTATGCTCAGAATGCCCTTGAGTGTGCTGAACTCCTGGAAGGCGACCTCTACATTGCTCTGGGATATATCTCTGTTTCAGAAGCTTACGAGTACCTGAGAGAGCTGAATAAGGCTCTGGAACACGCGGTTAAATCCGTAAACCTCTTTGAAAAGATAGATTCAAGGTGGGGTCTTCAGTCATCCCTGCGTACACTGGCGTCAATACAGTTTTCTCTTGGGATGGTTGAAGAGAGTATTACGACCATAGACAGATCAATACGGATATCTGAGGTAATAGGCAGAACCTATAATTCCATGGAGACTTTCGTTACCGGTGGTGAAATCTATGAGAAAACCGGTAACACCGACACAGCACTGGATCTCTACAGCACAGCAAGAAAAATAGCCGGGCATCTCAACATCGAAAAGATTCTAAGAGAACTGGATGACAAGATAGCTGCTCTGAAACACTAACCGGTCAGTTCAGTTGCCTCGCAAGCACTACAACCTGTGCATCGCTGATTCTTTCCCCGGCACACACTGCTTCAGCAAAGACTATGTATCTGCCCACCGGGTACCTGTCTCCAGACCATTCCAGAACAAGCAGTTCCCCTGGAGAGATGGAGTCATACAGTTTTTCAATCTCCATTCCCCGCACATCGAAAACTTTTACAGTGACATTGCATGCCTGCATAGGCAGGTTTATCTCAATTCGCAGAGGTGTGTCAGGCGGGTTGAATACTGTTGGAGTCAGTGTCAGAAACTCACCTGATGAAACTGTGCCGATACTGTTCTCAGCTCCTGGAGTTCCATTGCACATTGATGTTCCCCAGTTGTTCCTGATAAAACCGTACACACTGCTGGACCGTCTTTCAAGGCTCGCCCCGGAGTTTCCACCCCACTGGCTGGTGTAGGGAACCATATCAATAACTTGAAAGCCATCCATAAGGGTCAGGGTATCACCTGAATTGTTAAGTGTGGGCCACTGGTCAAGCTCAAATACCGGGCAGGTTACACTGCCCCAGCGGTTCAGAAACTCATCCTGGTCTGCCGTTAGAACAATGTATTCCCCTGGAGCAAGCTGTTCATCGGGGAGAGGTGAAGATGTGGCAGGGTCGGAGACAGTGAATCCGGAGAGAGAAACAACATCCTGTGTGCAGTTGAACAGTTCAAGCCACTCGGTTTCACTGTAGAAAATTTCGTTTATGCAGACTGTTGCAGGGGGATTCCAGACAGTGAGTGATGTGTTGTTTGACGAGTTTACATCTGAAGAGCAAATCAGTTCACCTGTCACCTGCGAACCCTCCGCTGTTCCCTGCCACTGGGTATGCAGTGCAAGTGTGTCTCCCATGACCGGAGGCTGTGGGGAGAAACTGCATATTTCATCGTTGTCAACGGCTATTCTTACTGTAAGGCCGCCCTGTGAAACTGTGTCTGTACCAGCACTGGTGAGCTTTACTTCAACTGTTGCCTGTGTTGTTTCTTCACCCATGGGCGGGGTGACTGATGTGGAAACAACAGCGTAATCAACACCTTCGGTGACGCCTTCCGGAGGTGCTCCGGGCGTTGGACCCCACGGTGAAGTCAACCAGCTGTTCTCCTGATCGGGAAGCCCGGGCAGGATTCTTTCAACGCTGAGATCCGTGCCTGGATTGTAGGGGATGCCATCTGCCGGGTTGCCGGGAGTTCCGTATGTGGATACGCACAGTGTGTCGTAAACAAGGAGAACGGGATCATTACCGGAAAGACCGTCTCCTATTGTGGTATTAGCAGGATAGAGAATAACCGTTTCATCCGGAATATCGTAGGGCATACTTCCGCTGGTGTATTCCGGGTCGAGTATAAGTGCATATCCTCCCGGAGAGAGGAAGGGAGTTGTTTCAGCAACAAGGTTGTCTTGAGAATCGTTGTCTGTTATCAAAAAGCTGCATATATCTGCAAGCCCCGGCCCGGGAAAGAACAGTTCCACAAATTCATCGCAGTCCTGATTGGACGGGTTGCAGAGAACTTCGGTTACAACTGGCCACACCGGATTATCCGGTATAAACAAACAGTGCTGAGTGTTGTTTGATACAACTGTATCAGCAGGGTTCTGAATGGTGACTGCGGCAACGAAAAGACCGCTGTCCGGCAGAGAAACAACTGCGGTTACTGTGTCGCTTTCTCCGGCTGCCAGCGTTACTGTACACTGGTGTATTGTCTCGCCGGCCGAAGGCTGCAGATCACCATCAAGGTCAAAGAAAAATGTGCACAGCCCCTGTGCATCAAGAGATCCGCAGTTGCTGAACACTGCTGAAACAGCACTGTCAACCCAGATGGAGTCTGTGCTCAGATCTGTCCAGCCCTGATTTTCCTCAACAACTCCCGGGGTGCCTCCAGCAGCTGACCCTGCCCAGTTGAATTCGGCATCGGGACCTTCAGGGGTGACACGCTGCATGGAACAGCCGTCTCCAGGGTTGAAAGGGATGCTGTCCAGACCGTCATCATCGCACATCAGAGGGTCATCGTAAAGAAGGGGAGTTCCGGAAGTGGAAACAAGAAGTGACAGTGAAGGATCACCCGGGAGGTACAGAAGAACCGGATCGTCGGTGGTAAGACCGTTACCCAGCGTTGTGTTACCAGGTGTGAAGAGTGGAGTGCCTGCTGGAATATTCAGTGTTCCCTGATACTCCGGGTCCAGTATAAGGGCCGCCTGTTCAGGGCTTATGTACTCACTTTCATCCAGTGGCTGTATCTGATCTACCGCATCACCATCGGTAAAACTGCAACCAGCCAGCAGGAAAACACCGGGCCCGGGGTAGTAAACCTCGATGAATTCCTCCTGGTCCTCGTTGAGAGGATTTGCCATTACCTCTGTTATCACCGGGTTGATACCACCACCTGTGGAGAACTGGATTCTTGAAGTGGAACCAGGCGCGCTGCATGCAGCAGGATACCATCCTGTTTCGGGAGCGATGAATACCGTTTCCAGTGTATCTGTTTCGCCTGGCAGGAAGCTGCTGGCACTGCAGGTGTACAGCACTTCTTCCCACTGGGGAATGTAATCGCCGTTTGAGTCAATATAAAGCGTTACATCACCTGTATCAGGGGAGACTGTTCCCTGGCAGGAGACGATTGCCGTTAAAAGAACGGAGGTCCCGGGAAGTGGGTCTGTGTTCTCAAGGAACAGTGAATCCACTGTGAAAAAGAAGGTGTCTGGTGGAGCTTCAGGTGCCGTTCCCGGCGTGGGTTCGCCGGAGAACCAGCTTCCTTCGCTGTCGCCACTGTTAAGAGGGTACCTGGCCAGTGAAAGACCTTCACCGGGGTCGAATGGAATGGAGTCGAGGCCGTCGTCGTCGCAGTTGTGCCAGTCGTCGGATTTGAAAGGAGTTCCGAAGCTGGAAACGGCATCGGCCTGGGTTGTTCCTGAAGGGAGATACAGTGTGAGCGGGTCTGAGGAAGCTGCAAGGCCATTGCAGATGGAATGGTCGCCTGTTGTAAAAATCACCGTTCCCGGGGGAAAAGTAAGCCACGGGTCAAGCGGGTAGTCTTCTTCCAGAAGAACGGCAAACCCCTCAGATGGAACAACAGTGGTTCCGGTAATTACATCGCCCTGTGGGAATGCCCCGGTCCAGGGGAGTATATCATCCAGAGCATCTCCATCGGTTAAAGTGTATCCTGAAAAATCCAGAGGCACAGATGAATCGTTGTACAGCTCTACAAATTCACCTGTTGTTTCGTTGGGAGGATTGGAACAGACCTCCGACACAACAGGATTGCTGAAAAGCAGAGCGGTGAACACAAAATAAGCTTCCATACACAGTAGTAACCGGTAACAGCACCATCTTTTCAAGTCCCGTGCAGCAAAGGTGGCGGAATTTACCGTGCTGGTTTTGCAGCGCGTCTTTGCCGGGGAAAGACAATTTTTGCACTAAAGGAGAAATTCAGGAAATAGGAAGAACACCGTTGTGGAAGAAAAACACTAGTATCCACGACACTGAAAAAAGCGAGCAGCAAATAAAAAGCGGGAAACGACACGCACTGATACAGCGGCCTTTTTGTGATGAATATCCGATTTCAGCACCCGTTTCATCTGGTATACGGGGATCTGCAGAAACTGCCGGAAAAAGCTATATAATACTGTAGATGAGGAAAAGCCCTGAAGAAGTAACCGGCAAAGCAGCCAGGTACAGAACAGACAAAACACATAATAGAAGGAACAGCATGCGAACAGCAATAACAATTCTGATACTTCTGACAGCAGTTTCCTTTGCTGAAGAATTCAACCGTCATTCTTTTTCTATTGCGTTCATGCCGTACCCCGAAGCATACAGGTACCCTGATGTGGCGTATGAATATGCATTTACAAAGAATGACGCAATTGGCTTCTCAACAACCCTGGGAGTGGTCAACCGTTTCGCATACACCAGAAAGATCGGATACTTCTGCCTGGCAGCCGGCATCGGTTATGCATCAGCCAATCTGGACATTGATGATGCAACAAGACTCTACACAGTCACAGCTGAATACAGGCAATCATTCGGAGACAACTTCTACACAAAGCTGGTTGCCGGTGGTCTCTTTGCCAGCGATCTTCCTGAAGACATGCCCTGGATTCCAATCCTGCAGCTGGGTTTCGGCTACGGCTTCTGATTAAACCAATCCTGAAAACAGCAGGAGGTAGCTTCAATCTGATTTCATGAGAACTCAGAGAATACCGGGAACTCTGAGGAAATTGAGTTGCAATCAAAGAAATCAGAGCTTGCTGTAAAACAGAAAATCAGCCTTCGAAAGAACGAAGCAAACGAATTGATACAGCATGCATTCAGAAGCACAAGAAAGGTGATGCTGCGATTGGTCAAAGAACCACCAATGGAAATGCTGAATTATACCTCATAACCAACATTGACAATGTAGGTAGCTGTATGTAGTGTTGAGACAGGAGGATAAATGGAAACCACGTATCTGCAGAGGTTGATAAATGATCAGCGAGAGGAGTTTCTATCAAAGAAAACCGGAACTCCCAGAGAAGTCGCCTGGAATAATCTGCTTAATCTTAGCAGAATTATTGCGATCACCGGTATTTGGAGATGCGGTAAATCTACTCTCCTCAGGCAAATTTCTGAAGATGTAAATGGCGGCTTCGTATACTTGAATTTTGATGATATCAGGCTCTCCGGCTTTTCAGAGTCTGATTACGAAGTACTTATCACCCTTTTTTCCGAACAACACAGAGAAGTCATTTACCTGTTTGATGAGATTCAACTCGCTCCTGTATGGGAACGCTTTTTGCGCAGAATGCATGACAATGGCGCAAGCATTGTTGTTACTGGATCAAAGAGTTCTCTCCTCAGCAATGAACTTGGAAGTCATCTCACTGGTAGATACCTCAAACAGGAATTGTTTCCATTTTCATTCAGTGAATTTCTGATGCATTTTAACCTCCCGCAAAGTGTGTCAACAACTGCCGGTACAGAACTCATGCTTCAGAAAAGTTTTGAATACACTGAATCCGGTGGCTTTCCGGAATACCTGATTCATAAAAGGCGTGAGCTTTTAGAGCAGTTATTCAAGGATATTCTTATCAGAGATATCATTGCAAGGCACGGGATACAGGAAAAGCAAAGAATACAGGATCTGGCCCTTTATCTTATGTCCAACCCCGGGGCAAAGATATCCTATGGAAAACTGGCTCGAAGGATTGGTTTTAAAAGCCCCACTTCGGTAAAGGAATACCTTGGTTATATGGAGGATGTCTATCTTCTGTTTCAGGTTCGCAGATTTGACTGGTCGCTGAAGCGAAGTATGCTTGCGCCCAGGAAAGTATATCCTGTTGACCAGGGGTTGAGCAATGCGATAGCTTTTAAAATTTCACCAAACAGAGGGTATATGCTTGAAACTGCCGTGTTCATACAGCTTTTAGGAAATAGTCAGGTGTGGTATTTTGAAGGCAGGGGAGAGTGTGACTTTGTCCAGAAAAACAACAATGGAAAGTACGACTGCGTGCAGGTCTGCTGGCACCTCAGCGATGATGACGGAGAAAGAGAATTTGCAGGCCTCTGTGAAGCCATGGAATTCTTCCAGAGAGATTCCGGGACAATAATCACCTACGATCAGGAGGAAATAATTACTTTGGATCAGAACAGGACCGTGACAGTTATCCCTTTCTGGAAATGGGCAGCATCTGCAGGAACACACAGGTGAACCATATCACAGCTCCAAACAGTAGCGCTACTAATATGTTATAGACAGGGCATTCAGAGCAGACGAAAGGAGACAAATTGAGCAGATTTGACAAGAACTATGAAAACG
>Ga0164318_10001946_pt1 | contig 18831 bp, 18 predicted proteins | sample GuaBasSedimGuay9_FD_113734 | JGI IMG/M metagenome (GOLD analysis project Ga0164318, IMG submission 113734) | Subseafloor sediment microbial communities from Guaymas Basin, Gulf of California, Mexico - Guay9, Core 4571-4, 0-3 cm | ecosystem: Environmental > Aquatic > Marine > Hydrothermal vents... | reverse complement strand
GCCTACGCCCCGACCCGAATGCCAAAATTCGAAATGTGTTCCTTGGGAACGGAAAATGAAGCAGTAGCAACAGAACTCTCTATATGATCATCTTCTCCGGTTTTATCGATGTCTCCGTTAAAAGCACTTACGGGAATGTCTATCCATTCATTCACATATCCCACAGTTAGTACGCTCTCCAGGGTTTCTCCAGGCTCTAACTGGTCTTGATTTCGATCTGCTTCACTTCTGTTTTTGGAGCAGCCTTTCGAGGAATTGTTATTTTCATTATACCGTTCTTATAAACGGCGTTGATGTTGTCCTGATCCGCATCTTCCGGAATCGACAGCACCCGCTGAAATGATCCGTAAGACCGTTCCATGCGGTAATAATTCTTTTCTTTATCCTCTTTTTGCTGTTGTTTTTCTCCTTTGATCTTCAGCGTATCATTGATCAATTCCAGCTGAACTTCCTTTTCGTCTACGCCGGGCAATTCGACTGAGATCGTGTACTCCTTGTCCGATGCTCCGATATCCAATGTGGGTTTTAACCAGTCGGTTTGAGCCATGGAAGTAAGTTCCCTCCCAAACCCCATTGAGGGAAAATCGAATCCACTGAAAGCCGTATCAAATATCCGGTCGATTTCTTGACGAATCTGTAAAAATGGGTTGGTATACGGAGGTTGCGTCTCTTGCCGTTTTATCGGAAGCATTTTTCCATCCTGTTCCTTTTTAAACCAGTTCCAAGGTGCAAGTTTTTTGATATCCATAATTTACCTCCTTTTCTCCTTTAAATTTAATAAGTTGTTAAGGAGTTATTGGTAAAAGCGCCGGATATCGTAGTCAACTCCTAAACATCCGGCGCATAGAGATATTTATCCGGTTTTAATCTCAATCTTTCGAGGCGTGGCTTCCTCAACCTTCGGTAGTGAAAGCCTCAACACACCATCGTTTAGCTTGGCGTCGATCTTACTTTGATCAATTACGCTGGAAAGATTAAATTGCCGGTGGTATTTGCCTATTTCGTATTCAATCAGAATATCTTCTTCATTTGCTCCTTCAAAAGGTGAGACCTCACCAGTTAGGGTTAATATATTTTCTCTAAGGTCGATGGTCAGATTTTCGGTCATAACACCCGGCAAATCAGCCAGGAGAGTAATCTCACGATCTGTCTCGAATATGTCCACATTGGGTGTAAAGATCAAGCCCGATTGTGTTAGCTCTGCCGGAGAGTTTAATTCCTGTTTCTGCTTTACTTGAATTTCTTTGGATTCTTTATCCGTCATTGTTATCCCTCCTTCCGTTATTTTTTAAATCTTATTTCACCGTAATTTGTCGGGGCTTAGCAGCCTCGGATTTGGGTATGGTAACCTTCAAAATACCATTTTCCATGGAGGCCTCAACCTTATTAACATCAACTTCGCCTGGCAGGTTGATCAATCTGGAGAATTTTCCTGCCTCTCTCTCGCGCCTGTGATACTTTGCGCCGTTTCCTTCTGCCGAAATTTTTCTTTCGCCTGAAATGGAAATGCCAGCTGCTGCAACCTGAATGTCCAGTTCATCCGGCTTAATGCCGGGCAACTCAGCCCTGACATAATAGTTTTCATTATCTTCAGTCACATTGGTCAGAGGAAATACACCAGCAGAAGGCATTGGAAGGACTCCACCTGATAAGGCGCCATAAAGCTCATCCATCTGCCTCCGTAAACGATCGAACTCTCGAAAAGGCCGATTTAAGCCCCAAGTCGGAACATTGAATAATTTTCTGTAAATCATAACAACATCCTCCTTTCTTAGTTATTTTGTGTTTTGTTAAATGGTTACATTGATATTCAAACCCAATAAAACCATTTTAAACAAAAAATAATTTTAGAAATATATTTGTCAATATTTATTTCAAACTTTTTTCTTGAATTACTATTTATTTGTTTATATTTTAGTAATTAATATTAATTTTGGAGGTCAATACGATGTCTAAGGAAAATGATAAAAAAAACAGAAAGAGAAGATTTCACTGCCCAAGGCATTTACTTCTGATTTAAAAAGCAGACAATCGGTTCGTTCTACCTTCAGACTGACGAAAGGGTCTATTGATGCTATTAGTATCGTAGCCAATCAAATGGGTATCAAACAAAAATCTCTTTTCGATCATGTGGCTGAAGATATGGAGAGTTTAAAATCTATCGCTCGTGAAATTAAACAAACGAAGATAAAAAAACAGGTCCGGATCCAAAAAACGTTTGTGATCAGCAGAAAATCACTCGCTTCATTAGATGAAATTTCCAACATGTTTAATGCCTCTAGGGATGGGCTGGTTGAATATTCTATCCAAAGATTATTGCCTATTATTAAAAAAGAGCGAACTAAACATGAGATACGAAAAGAATTTCTTAAAAAGATTAAAAAGCATTTTCAGCAAGGAGAGAAAATGCTGAATGACATTAGAAAACAACCGGGGGATAATGATCCGATTATCAATAAATTTCCGATGGTCATGTCTAGTTATGAAACTATAAAGGACAATATGGAATCATTTATTGATCGGAGTAAGAATATTGAAAAGTTTGATGTTGATAATATGAATCCTTAATTCTTGAAATGGTTTGAGGCCTCTTCCTGTCAGCCAGCTCCGAGGGGTCCACCAGCACGTCTTGTGCAGTTATGCACGCATTTTTTTAAAAGCGTGGTCCTTGCACACTTATAGAAGAATTTAAAATTAAAAATAATAATGGCGTATCTTATTAATTTCAATGAAACTCCGACCTATTATTACATATTTAAAACCTTGACAGATCAAAAATTATGATTATTAATATAATTATTCCAACACACAATCTCTATAATGCACAGATTTAATTGCATTTAATCAATTATTATTTTAATTTTTCTTTTTATTGAGGAGGTTATGATGAAGGGATATTTTAAAAAAAACTTTGATTATGGAGAACTTGTCAATGTATACCAAAAAGCTTTAACTATTCCGCAAAACCTAAATTGTTCTTCAGATAAAGATTTTAAATGCGTTAAAACAAAGTGTTTAAAACGAATGCCTTTTAACAGCGGATTTAAAATCTACCTTCCAGACCATCCTGAACCACAGTAACGCTAATAAGCTATTCTCAGGTCTTAAGGCAACCATCATTTATTAAATAATATTATTTTAGCATGTACATTGTTTAATGTTTGCTGCCTTCATATTTTTTGAATTAGGTCTATGACCGGCTCTTTCAAAATTGGATAATATTAATAGGGAGTTACTGTTAATAATTAGCCATGGATTTTAATAGAGCCAACAATTTAAATTTGAATGATTTTTTGAATTATGGACGGGGGAAAACAAATGGCATCGAATTTCCACATTTTACCTTATAAAACCAGAGATTGCCTCCATCTGAAATTGGCTGGTGATTTTGATGGAAGTTCTGCACATGAGTTAATTAATACGTTAGTAGACAACGATAAAGGTTACTATCAAATCTTTATTGACACTAATGATCTGAAAACTATCCATCCATTTGCTAGAGACGTATTGGAAAAGAAGCTCGGTAATATCAACAAGCAATTCAAAAACCTGATCTTTATTGGGGAAAATTCACATGAACTATCCATGAACTAGGACCGGTTGCGTTGAATATTTTGGGCTGGTTTAGGATTATTTTACATTAGTGTAAATAGTGCCTGAACGAAAACTGTCTTTTTCGCTAATATCTGCGTCAGACTCAAATTTTAATCCTCGAAATACTACCAGTATTACTGTGGTTAAAATTTTCGTCTTCCCCTCCGGAGGGTAGAGCCTACGCCTCGGAGAGAAGCGGAGCCGGAGGGTTGATCTTAACGAAAAATCATAGTTTTCGTTCGGACACTAAATAGCAGCCACCAAACTTCAACACTTTCAAAAAAAAACCATATGATGGCTGTGCGCCTCTGAAGGTTATGCTTGTAAAGGGAGTTCGAGGTGGCGATGGCTTCTCTATGGATTGAATCGTTTAACAAGCATTATAGAAAAATAAATTTTGTGTAGGAGGAAAAAACAATGAAACTCAGACCGTTAAACAATAGGGTGATTGTTGCTCCGGTGGAAAAGGAACAAAAAACCGCCGGTGGAATCATTATACCGGATACCGCCAAGGAAAAACCTCAGGAAGGAAAAATCATGGCTGTAGGTCCCGGCAAACTGGATGATAACGGCAAAAGGATTCCCATGGAAGTCAAAGAAGGAGATCGAATCCTTTTTTCCAAGTATGCCGGAACCGAAATCAAAATCGATGGAATTGAGCATATTTTCATGAAAGAAGACGATATCTTAGGTGTATTAAATTAAGCAAAGGGAGTGAGACAAATGCCTGCAAAAATGATTTCTTACAATACAAAGGCCAGGGAACATTTGCTCAAGGGTGTAAATACCCTGGCAGACGCTGTTAAAGTAACCCTGGGACCCAGGGGTAATAATGTTGTTTTGGAAAAATCTTGGGGGTCTCCCACGGTTACAAAAGATGGTGTAACGGTTGCCAAAGAGATTGAACTGGAAGAAAAGTTCGAAAATATGGGGGCTCAAATGGTCAAGGAAGTCGCCAGCAAGACCAGCGATGTGGCCGGTGACGGCACAACAACCGCAACATTACTTGCTCAAGCCATTTACAACGAGGGCCATAAACTTGTGACGGCAGGGTCAAATCCCATGGCCCTTAAACGTGGAATTGACAAGGGCGTTGCTGCTATTGTGGATGAATTGAAACAATTATCCAAACCCGTTAAGGACAAAATCGAAATAACACAAGTCGGCGCCATCTCCGCCAATAATGATGATATGATAGGGAAATTGATCTCCGAAGCCATGGATAAGGTCGGCAAAGAAGGAGTGATAACCGTAGAAGAAGCAAAAAGTATGGAGACCTCTTTAGAGATTGTAGAGGGAATGCAATTTGATCGAGGATATCTTTCGCCTTATTTTGTCACTGACTCCGAGAAAATGGAAGTATCTCTGGAAGACCCATACATTCTGCTTCATGAAAAAAAGATCACCAATATGAAAGACCTTGTACCACTCTTGGAAGACATTGCTAAAACGGGAAAGTCCCTTTTGATCGTCGCTGAAGATGTTGAGGGTGAAGCGCTGGCAACGCTGATCGTTAATAAACTTCGGGGCACTTTAACTTGCGCAGCAGTAAAAGCGCCCGGTTTCGGCGATCGTCGCAAGGCAATGCTTGAAGATATCGCCATTCTTTGCGGCGGCCAAGTAGTATCAGAAGATCTGGGCATCAAACTTGAAAATATTTCAAAAAAGGACCTCGGAAGATGTAAAAATATTAAAATCGACAAGGATAACACGACGATCGTTGACGGGGCCGGAAGCAGAAAAGATATAGAAGCTCGATTGCGTCAGATCCGTGCCCAGATCGAAGAAACTACGTCAGACTATGACAGAGAAAAACTTCAAGAACGCCTTGCTAAACTTGTCGGAGGCGTGTCAGTCATCAACATCGGTGCAGCTACAGAGACGGAAATGAAGGAAAAGAAGGCCCGCGTTGAAGATGCGTTGAATGCTACCCGCGCAGCTGTGGAGGAAGGGATTGTTCCTGGCGGTGGTGTTGCGCTTGTCAGGTGCATCGGAGCGCTCGAAAAAAACAACGTTGTGGGAGAAGAAAAAAATGGAATTTCCATATTGAAGCGTGCTCTTGAAAACCCACTCCGCCAGATTGCTGAAAACGCAGGAGCTGAAGGCTCGGTAGTACTCAATAAGGTTTTAGACGGTAAAGATGACTTTGGCTTCAATGCGGCCACGGAAAAATATGAAAATCTCCTCGCTGCCGGTGTTATCGATCCAACCAAGGTAGTTCGATCGGCCCTTCAGAACGCGGCTTCTGTAGCCGGTTTGATGTTGACAACGGAAGCGATAATTGCAGAAAAACCGGAAAAGAAAAAAGAGCCGGTCATGCCACCGGGCGGAATGGAAGAGGATATATATTAGGGCCAGACTGATTTGAATTTGTCAGATTGAGAGGCGGGATTCTTAGGGATAATTTGCTTTATAACTTAATCTTGTCTCTCAATTCCGTAATTTCTCAATAAGTTCTGGTGTATCAAATGGTGATATTGAGCCAAAGCCATAATTTATTGATAACTTACTCAATTCTCAATTGATTTCGGTAAGCATGAGGTGTTTTATGAATCCATACACATCCAAAAACGATTCAAAAAGCAAAGAAGCCATTTGGATGGATCAAAAAAAAATGGCGTCAGCTTACGATTGGGATTTCCAAAATTACAGTGATAAAATCACAGTTCATGATTCAGAAAAGAGCCAATATGATTGCCATACGTGTGAATGGGAAATTATTTGTAAAAGTTATGATCCTTTTCATGATGACTTTAAAACGATAAACGCTCTTGCCTGCAACATAAGTAACAACGGATTGATATTCATAACGAACCAGCCTTTAGAGGTCGGTGATCCGATTTTTATAAGGGTAAAAAAACTTTTTAGAGAAAAACGCAATACTGAATTGCATGAAGGTCTTCATGCCCAGGTGATTTGGTGCCATAAGACTTTTAATCAACAGCATGACGTTTCTTACAAAGTTGGTGTAGAATATTTTTCATAGTTCAATCTATCATGACCAAGGAGCCCGAAAAATGACAGAAAATTGCTGTCCGGAATACGGACATCTACTTTCAAAAAGGCGTTTGAAATGCTCATATTGTAGATGGTAACGATATGATTCTCAAATTCCAGAAGTTCTATTCGATCCAGCAAATACACAAGAATAGAGTGATCTCTATTATAAAGATTATGATGATATTGGACGCCTTATTGATAAATTTGATCATGACATTTTTGAAACATAGTAATAAGAATGTCTAAGATGGCAGATTCAGAATCAAACGATTTTCAAAGCAATGCGGCTGAACAGCAAATAGTGCAAAGCTCTTCAATGAAAAAAATCAATACATCGATGATACGGCATGCTAAGGAAATCGCGTAACAGAATGATGCTAATGCAATATTAGTATATGCAGAGACGATTAAATCCCGAACGAATTTAAAAAATTACTCAAGGAAAGCCATTGCATCCCGGCAGCCATGAAATAGCATGTCCTGGAAGAATTAAAACACTCGATGGAAATGGTAATAAACCCGGGAGTCCCCGGGAAAATGGACACCATGAAAGATTTAACGGAAAATTGAGTGATGAGGCGCTTAACAGAGAAGTCTTTCATAATCTGAAAGAAACAGCGATGATTATTGAAAAATGGGGATAAGAATATAATACATTGAGATATTACCGTAGGATATAACTATTTGATTTCGGTGCAGCGTAGCGTCGTGGAGCGTTCCCCCTGTATTGGGATTCAAATGCGTTTGCCCTATAACGGTATTTTTCTTGACTTGCATTAGAGTTTTGTATATTAGATGAGAAAAAATTTGTTGGTTTATTTTTTTATAGCGGCAAACCATCAAAATATCATTATATAACATCGGGAAGCAATTTTATTATTTGAGTTATGTAATGAGACCTTTGAAAAATGCATATTTTTGTTCGAGTTCGAGGAAGGCGATAATTTTAACCACAGGAATACATTGAGTATTTCGAGAATTAAAATTTGAGCCTGACGCAGAAATCGGGCAAAAAGGGGCGTTTTGCAAAGGTCTCATAATAGGCTTTAAGCCACCCAGGCTCATAGGGGTGGCTTTTTTAATTTCATGGCTTCCGAACTATCGTAAATCTGAATGCAAAATCTTCTATTAAACACTATACTATGAGCTAAAATAAAAAATGAACACCCAACATCGAACATCCAACGTCGAACATCGAAGGATTGTACACCTTCGGTGTTTTAATTTTAAAAATTAATGGGGTGAAGCGATATCCTTGTTCGACGTTTTTACCCCGTGAAACTTTTTTTCTATTTCACTGGGGCGATGTTGAGCGTTCGATGTTCGATGTTCAAATTTTTGAATCTGAAATTACGATCGAGCTTTTATAATACCTCGAAAATACATACATAGGTCAGGAGTTCTATTTAGAGGATTTGGGTATGGCGAAACTGCTGGTCATTGATAATTACGACTCTTTTACTTACAATCTTGTTCAGATGTTTATGCACTATGATCTTGAAATCACAGTGTATAGAAGTGACATGATATCGCTTGAACAGATTGCAAGGCATAAACCTGACTATGTTCTTATCAGTCCAGGTCCCAAAGATCCTTCTCATGCCGGAATTTCAATTGATTTAATCAAGAATTTTTTCGAGAAAGTTCCCATCTTTGGCGTATGTCTTGGCATGCAATGCATGAATGAAGCTTTTGGCGGCCGAACGGTCCGGGCCCCGGTGCCCATGCACGGAAAAACCAGTTTGGTTCAACATAACAACGATGGTATCTTTCAAGGAATAAGCTCACCGTTTCTGGCCGCCCGTTACCATTCTCTGATGGTGGAATTTAGTCAAAGTCGTCTTGTTGTAACATCACGCAGCACGGATGGTGTTATCATGGGAATGTCTCATCCTGAATTCCCCCTTCATGGCGTTCAATTCCATCCCGAAAGTTTTTTGACGGAAAACGGCTTTTTGCTTGTGGAAAACTTTCTGAATCTGGGCCCTCTGGCGATTTCGAATTCCGGTATGCGTCATGCGAATTTTTAAGAAACTCTAACGAACTTAGGGGCTTCGCCCCAATTGGAATAATGGAATGCTAGCCCCAGTGAAACTTTTTTCTATTTCACCGGGGCCAGCATTCCGTTCTGATAAAATAAAGAGGTTACCATTAATAAACCTGTATTTTTTAGAAGTTGCAGAATTTCCGAGACGTTAACTTATGGATGAAATCAAAAAACTTGCGGGACATATCACCGGTATTCATACCGAACCTGTTTCTCTGTCCGAACCGTTTATGGATTTTTCAGCCCGATTTGCATCAATGCCCGGCACAACGGTTCTGATGAGCGGGGGGGATCTTGATTGTGCAAGATACCATATTCTGGGGGCAAAACCATGGCTGGTATTTTCAGGACGGAATCATAACATGACCATTACGGTTGAAAATCATTCTTTTGATTTTAAGGCCGATCCCTTTGACACCCTCCGTAGGATATTAAACGCCTTTCGCCGGGATGATTTTGACCGGGATCATTCTGATTTGCCAAAACCCATCTATGCGGGTCTCTTTGGATACCTGGCTTATGACCTCAAAGACTGCCTGGAAAACCTTCCGCGCACATCCATAGACACACTCTGCCTTCCACATGTATATTTTACGGCGCCGTCAATCATCGTTGTCCATGATAAAATCAATGACACCACTCGGCTTTGTATACCTGAACGTGAATTTTCCGGAGAAAACAATGTAAAGAAGGATCTTGCTGCGTTTAAACGCATCATTTCCGGGAAAGCGCCTAAAAACGGGCGTTTTAGCGGAGATGCCAGCGGATTTAAATCTAATTTTACCCAGGCCGCTTACATGAATGCCATTAAGAAGATCAGAGAGTACATTGCGGCGGGAGACATCTATCAGGTGAATATGTCCCAGCGTTTTGTAATGGATGTCCAAGGGGATGAGTTCAGCCTGTTTAAAACCCTTTATCATAACAATCCCGCCCCGTTTTTCGCTTACATTCATGCTGGCAACCACCATATTGTTTCCACATCTCCGGAACGGTTTTTACTGCAAACCGGCCAACAGGTTGAAACCAGACCCATTAAGGGAACACGGCCCAGGGGAAAAACACCAATGAAAGATAAAAGGCTCAGTCGGGAACTGAAACAAAGCAAAAAAGATGATGCCGAGCTTTCAATGATTGTGGATCTGTTGCGCAACGATATTGGAAAGGTCTGCAGGGTCGGTTCCGTGCGTGTAATGGAACACAAAAGACTGGAAGCTTACCAGAATGTGTATCACCTGGTATCTATTGTTGAAGGAATATTGGACCATGGCCGCGACTCCGTTGATCTTCTCGAGGCAACTTTCCCCGGGGGATCCATCACCGGTTGTCCCAAGATCAGAACCATGGAGATCATCGACGAACTCGAACCTGACCGGCGCCATATATATACCGGCTCCATCGGCTACATCAGTTTCCACGACACCATGGATCTTTCCATAGCGATCCGCACCGCCACCATATACAACGGGCAAATCATCTTCTCGGTGGGCGGAGGTATTGTCTTCGACTCTGATCCACTGGATGAATATGAAGAAACACTGCATAAAGGCAAGACACTGATAGAGGTTTTTAAGGGAAAAGAAAAAAAAGCGGCAAAAAAAGATTATGTATGGATCAATGGCGCCCTTGAACCTTTGCATCAGGCCGGCATACCGGTGACTGATCTGGGATTTCAATACGGTTACGGGTTTTTTGAAACCATAAGGGTTGATAAGGGAAACATCGGGCATATCGACGCGCATATAAACAGATTTAATCATACCTGGGAACATCTTTTTGCTGAAAAACCGCCGGATTTGACCTGGGATGAAATTATCAATCAGCTAATTGTTCAAAACAGACTGGCAAATGAAACCGCAGCCGTAAAGATGATTGCTACCAGAGGAGACAGGGAAGCCCCCCCTTTTAACCACACGCTTCTGGTTCTGGCCAGGCCATATACCCATCGCCTTGCAGAAAAAAAGGTAAAGGGAGTAAATCTGGCGGTATATTCGCACCCGCGCCAGACCCCATTGGCCGATCATAAGACATTGAATTATTTATATTACTTTCTGGCCGGAAAATGGGCCAAGGCCCGAAACGCCGACGAAGCATTGATATTAAACCCGGACAATACCGTTTCCGAAACCAATACGGCCAACATCCTTCTGATAAAGGATAACACCGTAACCAAACCTGCTTCTCTGCATGCTTTGCCGGGTATAATGGATTCCGAAGTCTGTAAATTTCTCACCGGCCTGGGTTTTGCCACAGAGTGCAAAAGAGTTTTGTTGGATGATGTATTTAATTTTGATGAGATAATGATCACGAACTCCCTGATTGGAGCTGTACCGGTGCTGAGCATAGACGGAAAAAAATTGTCCGAGCCTTCAGACCTGTGGAAAAAGATTAACAAGACCCTCCTGTAACCTACTTTCAGCACCCCCAACATTATAATCGCTAAAAAAAGCTTATTCCAAACCGGATTAACATGAATACCAGTAACATCTTAATAAATTATGGAACTGGCTCAATATCACCATTTGATACATCAGAACTTATTGAGATGTTACTATTATCAGATTTAACAACTGGGCAAAACGTATGATTTTATGCTATTGTTTAAACCCGCTTTAACTTAGTCTTTACAAACTCTCATTAATTTTCATGCAAAATTCAGGTCATAACTTGCGATATTGTCAGCTATAAAGTCCTCCCCTGCCACTTTTCTCTTCCGCGTCGAGAACACATTGCCCATAAAAGCGACGATACTGATAGATGTTCGCAATGATAACCCGGATTGTGCTATATCTCTGAGCGATTATAAATTCATCGTGGAGGATTATGATTGTGCCCGAACCATCCAGGCAACGGCGACTCCTCTTGTTCCCATGGACCCTGGAAGAAAATCTCTATTTTTTGTAACCGCCTATGCAAGCGCCTGGGGTTCTGAACTATGGGTAGAAACAGGGGGTGTAGCCCTTAAAGCCCGTATTGCACCTCCATCCGTGAACCTGGCACCTTCGCACATGTTGTTACTTGGCAATTAAACTAACCAACAGATCTCGATTTGAATCTTTCTGATCATGTCGGATTTCGGAGAAAGGATCTAAAAACAACGCCGGTATCAAAGGTTTTTAGACAGTTTATTTTTAGGTTGACTGGAGGATTGTTGGATGTTCCGGAAATGCATTAACTGCTGAATAGAAACTTATGAACCCGCAAATCGCAGAAAGCCAGAAACCCTTTACCAGCCAATGGGAATTAGGAGCGTTGGGAGCAAATCACCCCCTGCTCAACGCCTCTAATTCCTCCCAACGTTCATACAACTGATCAACTTTCTTTTGAGCCTCCTGGTGTTCGGCGTATCTTTTTGCCAATCGATTGACGTCGCACATAATTTTAGGATCATGAAGCTGTCGTTGCAAATTATCCGCAATACCTTCTGCCTTTTCTATCTGTTTTTCAATCCGGTTCAATTCCTTACGCGCTTCGTAGGCCAACTTCTTCGGTTTCTTATTCCCGGGGCTTTGTGAGGTTTTACCGGACCGGGATATGGCGGGTGGCATGTCTTTCTTATATTGAAGCCATTGGTCATAATCTGCGAAATATTCCGCGCCGCCATCACCATCCAAGTAAAGCAATCGATCACAAAGACGCTCCATGAGAAACCGGTCGTGCGTAATGAGGACCATGGCGCCTGGAAAATCCTCCAGACTCTCTTCGAGCACTTCAAGGGTTGGGATGTCCAGATCGTTTGCGGGCTCGTCTAATAGTAGAATATCCGCCGGTTGCAACATCAAATTGGCCATAAGAACGCGGGCCTTTTCTCCACCGGAGAGTCCGGAAACAGGCATGTCCAACTGATCTTTATGAAAAAGGAATCGTTTGGCCCAGCCGGTCACATGGAAAGACCGCCCCTGATATATGACCGTGTCTCCTTCTGGAGACAGGGCTTGCCGCAAAGTCTGACTCCCATCGGAGAGATCCCTTTTTTGATCAAACGTCAAAATTTGCACCCCCTCCGCCACTTCCACGCAGCCGGCATCAGGAGCCAAATTACCATTTAAAATCTGTATGAGAGTACTCTTTCCGGTTCCGTTTTTCCCCAGGAGCCCAATGCAAATTCCGGGAGAAAGTTTCAAGCTAAGGTTGCCAAAAAGGAGCTTTCCTCCCAGGGTCTTTCTCAGATCTTGCGCATGCAGCAGTTTTTTTGTTTTTCGATGGGTGGTATCAAAGGCTATGTCAAGGCTCCGGTTTTGCGTATTACGGCCTTTTACCGCCTCAAAATTTTCTTGCAGCTGGTGTGCCTTCTCGATCCGGTATCGCGATTTCGAGGTTCTCGCTTTGGGACCGCGACGGAGCCATTCTATCTCACGGCGGATTTTGTTGGAAAGCACAGTTTCAAGTTTGGCCTGTTTATGGATAACCTTCTCCCGCGTTTCAACAAATGCACTGTAATTGCCCTTCACTTTGAGAAACCCCTCCGGATATCGCTGGTTTAACTCAACAACCCGGTTCGTGGTATTTTCCAGAAAGAACCGATCGTGGCTCACCAGGACAAAAGCGAATGGGGCATTTTTGAGAAGGTTTTCCAACCATAGAATCCCCTCCAGGTCCAAATGGTTGGTGGGTTCATCCATGAGGAGCAACTCCGGTTTTTGAAACAGAGCTTCACCAATGGCCAACCTTTTGCACCACCCGCCGGAGAGTGTTTTTACCTTTTGTTCCGTGTTATCTACTCCAATGAGGCTCATGATTTCCTGACGTCGCTTACTGAATTGCCATGCCTCAAGCTCTTTGGGAATGGCGTGGAACAAAATTTCCTCTATGGTTTTCTCAGGATTGAGAAGGTCGTCTTGGGCCAGGTAAATCATGTGCATATTTTTTTTTCGTGAAATCTCTCCGGAATCGGCAGGCTCTATATCAGCTAGGATTTTCAAGAACGTGGATTTCCCGGCGCCATTGGGACCGATCAATCCCATGCGCTCGTTGTCAAAAATCTGTAAAGAAATATCCGTAAATAGGGGGTACGCCCCATAGGATTTACTCGTAAAATGGGTGCTTATCAGTAATCTCGAAGTCATTTTTTTTATTTGTTTTCCCGGGGACATAGGAGGTCTTAACGTAAGTTCTCAATAAATTATGGATTCGGCTCAATATCACCATTTAATACACCAGAATTTATTGAGAAGTTACGTCGATATGACGTAATTTGTTGTCTTTGCATTTAATTTTCTTTTGGCGGATTAAAGTACCCGTATTTTAAATTCGGAAAAGATGCTTTAATTCGGCGAAGTACATTTCGCATGCCCAAAGGACTTCCATGCGTTGCAGCACCGGACATGACATTCCAATATCTTACAGGGTCAAAATTTAAATTTCGCCACTGGATCATGTTTATGGGTTGCTGATTTAAAAATTGGGTCAAAGCGTGCACTTCTTCCGGGGTATCGGTAAATCCGGGGCAGTTGAGATAGTTTATAGATACAAATTTGCCCCGGCCGATTGCAATGTCTATACTTTTTAATACATCAGAAAAAGCATACCCTTTGGGTTGAAAATATGCATTATAGCATTCTTTTCTAATACTGTTGATACTGATACGGATGCTATCAAGACCTACATCAAAGAGTTTCTTTAGAATATCGGGTCTGCTTCCATTAGTATTCATGTTAATTGTGCCTCGGTCTGAAACCGAACGTATTTTTTCTATGGCCGGCGCAATTACGTCGGCAGCCAGCAAGGGTTCTCCCTCACACCCCTGTCCGAAACTGACAACGCTTCTTCTCACCCGCCCGATATGTTCAAGGGACACTTCTGCGATTTCTTCGGGTGACGGTTTAAAAGAGATTCTGTCCTGGCTGTGGGGAATATCTCCATTATGCTGTAAAGACAAGCAGCCCAGACATCTTGCGTTACATATCTCGGAAGTGGGTAGCGGTGCTTCGTATCTTCCCAGAAAGAAATTTTTGGCTGCCGGACATCCATATTCCAGAGCACATTTTCCCAAATGCTTCCTTAGCCGGTTATCCGGCATCTTTTTTATCATCCGTTTGACACCGTCAATGATATCTTCTAGTTTCATTCGTCTCAAATCCTGCCGCTTTTCTTTGTCCACCCGTATTAGGGCAGATCTGAACCTTCCCCTGTGCCATCCTACCGAGCCGTATGAAAAAAGGGGTAAATATCCGGCGCCGTTGTTTTCCCTATAAGCGCTAACATAAGAAATAACATAGCCGGGCGAATTAAACGCGGCAACAGGGTATATTATTTCACCGGGTGCATATGGATTTTCTCCCATAATCTCGAGCCGGCTGTTTTTTATATCGTACAAGATCGGCTTTCTATCCGGCATATACATAAGTTCGCCACCAAAAGGCATATTGATTGTTTCATCAAGGGTCAGGGGAACCAGGGAAGGACCAGCCATACCCACGGCAGCATATCCATTAAGATCAAAAATTTCTCCGGCATTATTAGCAACCACGGCAGTTAAAAACTTTTTTCTACTTTTAAGCGGCTTCAGTGGTATAGTTTTTTTCACACTCATAGAATTCTTAATTTCCATCTTTGATGGCTTGGTAAAAATCTACGTTGCGCTGAATTCCTCGGAATTTGTGCGCCTTGAATTTGGAGCTTTTTACTTTGCCATCAAAATCTGACTGTTACGAAACCGTCATCTTTGTCTTCGATAATTTAATTTTCTCTTGTACCTCATACCTTCAATTAACAAACTTATCCCCAAATGTACACCTAAACCGGATAAGACCTGAATCCTGCAGATTTAGGTAGTGTCCATCCATAAACGGTCTTTTTGCTTGCCCAGCTTGCCCAATGGAATTTATTTTTCTTTTTATTCCATCGGGGTTAAATCCGTATTTAATATTTAACCATTGCCCAATTTCAGCGCCTGCCCCGTAGCTAAGGAAGATGGTACTGGGGCGTAGGCCCTACCCTTTCTCCGAGGCGTAGGCTCTACCCTCTCTCCGAGGTGTAGGCTCTACCCTCCGGCCTGTAAGCCCTACGGGCTGGCCTCCGGCTCGTAAAGGCACGATCCTACGCCTCGGAGAGAAGCGGGGCCGGAGGCTTGATCTTGAACAAAAATCCTCGTTTATGGATGGACAATAGATGATATATAATCATTGAAATTAAACCGAAAATATATTACCTAAAATCTGCATTAACTTTTTACGAGACCATCAGATTTGAAATAATTACAATGCACTATCGAGATGTTTTGTCACATCTCAATAAATTATAGAGCCAACTAAAAGGATGAAATCCGTATTAGATTTCTGAAAAAGTTAACCCTTAATACCATATCGAGTAATATTAGCGGAGGATCTTGCAATGAAAAGTTATCGAAAAGAATTGTGGTTTGAAGTGCCTACACGGCGTGCACTTATTAATATTACGCCTCAGGTTGAAGCCTGCCTCACGGAAAGCGGGATAAAAGAAGGAATTGCCCTTGTAAACGCCATGCACATCACAGTGTCTGTATTCATCAATGATGACGAATCGGGTCTGCATCATGATTATGAAGTATGGCTTGAAAAACTGGCGCCTCACGAACCGGTTTCACAGTACCGGCATAATATAGGCGAGGATAATGCAGATGCGCATATGAAAAGACAGATTATGGGGCGTGAGGTGGTTGTAGCGGTTACAGAAGGCGGACTCGATTTTGGAGTCTGGGAGCAGATATTCTACGGAGAGTTTGACGGCAGACGACGCAAACGAGTTTTAGTCAAAATAATCGGAGAATAGTCCTCGTTTCTTAAAAAGCCGGTTTATATCGATTGCAAGGCTTAAGTCGTGCCTATCCCACGGTATTTTTTGGAAGATATTCGAACTATTCCAAAAACTCCTTTTTAATGGTAATTTCGCTTTTACTTCTTATTTGCGCCAGTAACGCATCAACGGTCCTGTTTTCCTTTTGCTGGAGCAATCTTTGTCTTATTACTGCATTTTCTTTATTAATTCCTTCAAATTCCGGAATTTTTCTATCCCTGAACTTAATAACATAATATCCTTTTTTGCCTTTAATGATTTTTTCCGGTAGTTTTATTTCATTTGTAAGTTGAAAGGCAGCCTTGGCGATCTCACGTTCAGGTCCAATTTTAGGAATCGAATCATTTCGTTTGAAGAAACCTGTAGTTATTGGAGTTAAATTAAAATGTCTGCTTTCCGTACTCATCGATTTGCCGCTTTTTAAAGCAGACAGATATGCATTTGCATCCTTTTGCGCTTTTGCTTCCTGTCTTTGTTTTACCAAGTCAGCCTCGACCTCTTGCTTAACCGTATCTAATTCAGGTATCTTGGGCGGAATTTTATCAATAACCTGAAGAATGTAATATTCGCCTCCAAATTCCTGAATATCACTGATCTCCATAACCTCAAGATTAAAGGCCACCGATGCGAACTTTGCTCGATCTTTGATATCTTTTTCCGGCCCCTTTTGTGTAAAAAATTCTGTGGTCAATATTTTCAGGTTTCGTTCCTCCGCTGCCTTTACCAGATCATCTCCTGTAAAAGAAATATCATAAGCAGCTTCGGCATCATCGTAAGCAAGGTTTTTTGCCCTTTCTTGAGTCAGTTTCTTTCGTATTCCCTTTTCGGCTTCGTCAAATGAAATGATAGATGCATCATTTACCTTTTCAACCTTGATAATATGCCATCCAAACCGGGTGCGTACGGGTTCGCTGATTTCTCCTGCCTTCATTGAAAAAGCCTTTTCAGCAAAGGGTGTTACCATGGACTCCTTTTTGAACGTGCCAAGATATCCACCCCTGTCTTTGGTTGGTCCTTCGGAATACTTTCTGGCGAGTTCAGCGAATTCTTTTCCTTCTCTGGTCATCTTAAGGATATTTAGTGCTCTTTTTCTTGTCCTTTCAACATCCTCAGGGCTGGCATTCTGATCGACCCTTAACAAAATATGCCTGGCTTCAACAGTTTTCGGTGTTTTAAACTCTTTCTGGTTTTCATCAAAATAATCCCGTACATTATCATCATAAATCGTAACCTTGGATCGGTATTTATCCGGGATAAATTTCAGGTATCGAACTTTTACCATAGCATCTGTTTTATAATTTTCTTGATGTTTTTCAAAGAATGCTTTTATTGCTTCGCTCGATGGATTGATATCTTTATATTTATTTGGATCAAACAGTACGAAATCGATGTTTGTCAATGCATTGGTCCAATTAAACCATTCTTTGACCTCCTGGTTTGAAACCTTAACACTACTTGTAATGAGAACTTTTAACCTTTCAATAAGCATCGCATCTTTCTGGGAAGCTTCGAATTCTTCCGGGGTCATCCTGAGACGATCCAGAACATTTTGATAAAGGCGGTTATCAAATACCCCGGCTTTCTGAAATGCTCCGAATTGCATGATTGCATCGGCAAGCTCCTGGTCTGAAACACGAAACTTAAGCTTCTTAGCTTCCTGAACCAAGAGTTTGTTGTCGATAAGTTGATTCAAAGCCTGCTTTTTTAGCTGAAGATTCTTTATCATATCGTCATTCAAGTTGTTCCCGAATCTTTTACGTACCCGCTCAAGAAGATTATTATATACTTTCCTGTATTCATCCAGCGTGATCTGATCTCCATTGACAAGTGCAATCCTTCCACCTCTTTGTGCTCTGAAACTTCCTACCCCCCAGAATATAAATACAATAACAATAGCACCTAACAGTACTTTGATTAACCAATTACCCGCTTGTTGCCGCATAAACCTGAGCATATGTTTCCTCTCTGTTTTTAATTCTTAATATTGACGGCTTCGTAAAAAGTCCGACTTCTGCGTTGCGATTCATTTCGTGTTCACTGCGGGGTACATAACTATCGCCTGAACGAAAACTGTCTTTTTCGCCAATATCTGCGCCTGCCCTGTGGAATGCACAGCCTATCCCTCTGGGGTCAGACTCAAATTTTAATCCTCTAAATACTCAATGTATGTCGGTGGTTAAAATTTTCGTCTTCCCCTCCGGGGCATAGGCCCTACCCTCTCTCCAAGGCGTAAGCTCTACCCTCTCTCCGAGGTGTAGGCTCTACCCTCCGGCCTGGAAGCCCTACGGGCTGGAAGCGGAGCCGGAGGCCGGCCTGTAAGCCCTACGGGCTGGCCTCCGGCTCGTAAAGGCACGATCCTACGCCTCGGAGAGAAGCGGGGCCGAAGGCTTGATCCTAACGAAAAATCCTAGTTTTCG
>Ga0164318_10001945_pt1 | contig 18831 bp, 16 predicted proteins | sample GuaBasSedimGuay9_FD_113734 | JGI IMG/M metagenome (GOLD analysis project Ga0164318, IMG submission 113734) | Subseafloor sediment microbial communities from Guaymas Basin, Gulf of California, Mexico - Guay9, Core 4571-4, 0-3 cm | ecosystem: Environmental > Aquatic > Marine > Hydrothermal vents... | reverse complement strand
TCACCACGAAGTAGTATGTCGTAGCTGCACTTAGTCCGGAAAGACCGATGCTGTGCGAGGTGGTCATCGCCATATCGGATAGATCATCCGTATAAACACCAGACGTGGTTCCATACCTGATCAGACTGTCACTTGCTTCATCAGTGGTCCATGTGATAGTCACCGAACTATCTGTTGGTGTGCCGTTTGCGACATTGGTGATGATTGGTGGTGTGGTGTCCGACTCGGCAGTTCCAAGCGTTATATTGAAGTTAAATATCCCACCATCGTTAACCTCATCCTGTGTAACGGTGTGTTCTGTAGTGTTCTGACTTTCATCGGAGCTTGCGGCATCGAACCGCAGGACATCACTTGCAATTACGTCAGCGCAGCTTGCAAGCGTGAGCTGATAGTAGTTCGAACTCGCATCCTTTTCAGCCGTCCATTCCTTGCCGATGTTCAGGTTGGTTATGTTGACTGCAGGGTCGTTGCATACGCTTTCGTCTTTATTGAAGACGTATCCACTGATCACAAATGGACTTTGTGTCTGGGCAAGCCCAACGCGTCCGTTGTTGAGGGTTGTTGGGATCGGACCATATTCAGGAGGCGTAGAATACAGCAGTGCAAGATCCAGATCGCTCAGGTTAAGCTGGCTGATTCCTTCTTCGCCGATCACCTGAAATGTGATAGTTGTCAGCACACCATACCCGGTTATTCCTGGAACATTACCTACCCTATACTCACCGTACTTGATTTCGCCAGCAGTGTTGTCGATCCCGGTTGGCGGATCCTGTATATTCGAAGGATTGCCATCCTGCGTGAGAAACGGTCCCTTATCGAGTGATGTTGCGTTGAGAAGCGTGTTGTTGAAGTAAAGTGTGTAACTGGCTGCATATACGTCATACTCTGCTGGGTCTACTGTTATATTCACAGTAAATTCGTCGCCTTGCCAGACCTCTGTGTACGCCGGTTCAACGCTTATCGACGCATCCTGTGCAGCAGTAGCTGCTTGCAATAGGGTCATTGCAGATATTACAATAATAATACCTGTTAAACATAGTCGTTTTAATTCCATAGCTATCTCACCTCTTATCTTTAAGTTATTCTTTCCTTCACGTATGGGAATATGCAAAGGATTTCCCATACCATTTCACGGTTGTTGTGGAATTAGCAGCGTTTCCATCCATCACCTCCTCAAGCAGGTCTGCTTTTTTCATAATAAATCACCTACTAAGTGTAATAAATTGTTACAGTTCCTCCACCACTTGCAGAATCATGAGGGCGTCCAGCGATGTTACACTATTATCGTGATTGATGTCTGCAATGGTGTTATAGTCACCGCAAACCGCCATCTGTAGTACAATTGCAGCATCTGCGGAGTTGATTTCGCCATCATCGTTGACGTCGCCCGGAAGACGAAGAGGTTCAAGCGTGATATTGTACTTAAAACCGCCCGCATCCACTTCATCCGGGGTAACGGTGTGCTCTGTGACATGTGACTGACTACCGTCCGGACTTGTGGCATCGAACCGGATAATCGCACCTGTAATCACGTCAGCGCAGCTTGAGAGCGCGAGCTGATAATAGTTTGAGGTCTCGTTCGTCTTAGCCATCCATTCCACACCCATGTCCATATTGGTTATGTTGACAGCAGGGTCGTTGCATACGCTTTCGTCTTCATTGAAGACGTATCCACTAATCACAAATGGACTTTGTGTCTGGGCAATCCCAACGCGTCCGTTGTTGAGAGTTGTTGGGACCGGGACATATTCGGGAGGGGCAGAATAGAGCAGTGCAAAATCCAGGTCGCTCAGGTTAAGCTGGCTGATTCCCTCTTCGCCGATCACCTGAAATGTGATAGTTGTCAGCACACCATACTCGGTTATTCCGGGAACATTACCTACCCTGTACTCGCCGTACTTGATTTCGCCAGCAGTGTTGTCGATCCCGGTTGGCGGATCCTGTATATTCGAAGGATTACCGTCCTGCGTGAGAAACGATCCCTTCTCGAGTGAGGTTGCATTGAGAAGTGTGTTGTTGAAGTAAAGTGTGTAACTGGCCGCATATACGTTATACTCTGCTGGGTCTACTGTTATATTCACAGTAAATTCGTCGCCTTGCCAGACCTCTGTGTACGCCGGTTCAACGCTTATCATCGAAGTTGCCATTACCGGTAGTGCAAATATGCATAATATGACAGCAGTCATTATGATCAATTGTATTCCTTTTAGTTTCATCCTCTCACATTCCTTTTTTTAATATCAAGAGTATAAACAGTCCTGTTATTGTAAATACAGCTTTAAATCCAGACAACTTGTTATTTTCTTCTGATTCTTCTTCGGATGGCGGCTTTGAGGCTGTTGTAGTTGGTGATATGAGTATGGTCGAAGGTGGGGATGGTGAAGGCGAAGGAAGTGTTGCGGTAGTCCGGATTACTGTTGCTGTGGGAGCTGGTGTGTTTAGAATGGCTGTTGGTGTTTGCACAGAAGCGGTGACAATTGTCGCCGTTGTTGGTGGAGTGGATGTTGGTGTTTGCTTTATTATAGCACCTATCTCACACGTTCCATTGTTGAGAGTTGTTGGGACCGGGACATATTCAGGAGGGGCAGAATATAGCAGTGCAAGGTTCAGATCGCTCAGGTCAAGCTGGCTAATCCCCTCTTCGCCGATCACCTGAAATGTGATCGTTGACAGCACACCATACCCGGTTATTCCGGGAACCACACCTGCCTTACACTCGCCATACTTGATCGCGCCAGCAGCATTGTCGATCCCGGTTGGCGGATCCGGTATATTCGAAGGATTGCCGTCCTGCGTGAGAAACGGTCCCTTATCGAGTGAGGTTGCGTTGAGAAGCGTGTTGTTGAAGTAAAGGGTGTAACTGGCTGCATATATGTTCTCGGCACCTTCCGTAGCTACTGTGACGTTTACCGTGATGTTATCGCCCTGAAAAGCCTCTTGATACACTGGCTCAACACTCATTTGTGCTGCCAGAGCTGATGTGGCGAAAACACACATAATGGCAGATCCTATCAGTACGACTTGTTTCAATTTCATCTGCCCTCATTATTCCTTTTTAATATCAAGGCTGCAAAAATCCCTGCTATTGCAAATAGTACCTCAAATCCAAGCAGTTTATTATCTTCATTATCTTCAGATGAAGGTGCCGGGGTCGGGTGTGATGATGTGGCCATGGTCGGAGTTGGGGATGGTGAAGGAGCAGGGGGTTCAGTGGCAATGGGTTTTGGGGCAGAAAATATTGGGAAGGTAACCCGCCATGCGGCTATTCCGCCAACCATGTTATAAACATTCTCAAATCCGTGCTCTATCAGAACACTGCAAGCTTCTCTGCTCTCAGCCCCATCTGCAGAATAAATGATGAGATTCCAGTCCTTATACTCATTGAGTTCAGTGATAGCACTGGCGTTGGATATCTGTATCCAGATGGCATCGGTTATATGCTCGGCATCAAATTCATCCCTGGCGCTGACGTCAAGCATGATAACTTCTGGGTTAGACTCGATCATGTTATTTGCATCTTCGATTGATATATCGGTATAATCAGGCATGGTGAGGGGTGTCGCTCCCGGTTCTGTAACCGTACATGTCCCACTGCTTACAGTGATTGCAAGCTCCTTGGTAGTTGAATCCATCAACATCACATAACTCAATGTTAGAGCGCTGGTTCCGGACTTTACAGTCTCAAACGTAATTGACGCCAGTACACCTGAGCCAGTTACTCCCAGAACCTGTCCTATCTTATGCTCGCCATACACAATCTTGCCAAGAGTGTTGTTGATCAGATCTGCAGGCACATTCGTGTTCTCACCGTCTTGACTGAGAAATGTCCCCTGTGCCTGGGAGGTTGCATTCAATACCGTATTATCAAAGTACAATTCATACTGCGCGCCGTATACCTCGCTGCCAGCAGAATCCACAATGATATCTATCGTGAAAGTGTCTCCCACCGATGCAGTCACCGTCTGCGGTGAAACACCTACAGAACTTTCTGCTGCCATCCCGGTCTGACAGAATACGATCAACAACAAAAGTACTAAATTACGCATTTTTATTATTATTCTCATCTCATTTGTCGCCATATTTCTCTCCAAATCTTAGTCAATTCGTCATACGTATTCTCGAATCGTATTAAAGTTACACTACTTAAACCTTTTGCCAGAAATTTTGATTTGCGTCACCACGCGGTATGTCCCCAGCAATACCCTACAGGTATCGTGTCACCTATGTTCACATTCCCATCATTATTCATGTCTGCCATATCCGCGGCTGGATTATTATACCAGCGCAACCCATCAGCATCGATATTGCACGTGGAGCCCCAGTAGTAGCCCACCATAACCGAATCACCTATGTTCACTACGCCATCGCCGTTCGCATCTCCTGCAATGTACACGTTGACTGGCATTGTGACGACGTCGTTGATTAGCAGGTCGATATCATCGGATACAGTCAGACTAACGATGAACGGATCGTAGCCGGTTCCATTCCAGTTACATGATGAATAGGTGTGTTCAACCAGCGCGCCAGTTCCAGGGGTTCCGTCACCGAAATCCCATTGGTAGTCTGTGATGCTGCCATCCGGATCATAAGATGTTGATGCGTTAAATATTGTATTGCAGGCACATATTGTGCCCACGTTGTTGTGCCGATGCACAGACATTGCGATAGCCACCGGCGCGTAGTTTGGAATTGTTGCGGTCTGGGTGACGTGTTCTGAATATCTGTCCAAGCTGGAGTTGTGCCCACACAGGGATATTGTTCTGGTAGCATGTGGTGGGTACGAGCAATTGTAGTACTGTTTGGTGCAGTTCTCTTTCCACACATCATCAACCATCACTTCAACAAAATCAGTGTTGGAACCGGATACCCATGTCCAGTTGATCCAGTGACATCCTGTGGTGTTTGAAAGGATGGTTGGTGACTCTGGCGGGTTGAATATCCCGAATGTTGCGTTATCGGTCTCTACCGGTATAGCAGTCTCTGGCATACCTGCTTCCTTCAACTCTTTGACAAGAAGATTCAGAGTGTCTGTTTCACCCGCGTTACCCACCGCTTCCAGCGTGATATCCGCAAGTTTCACGTCGCCACTCAATCCTGTCACGCTGTAGTCCATCGCAACCATCCTGACAGTGCCTGCAGACTCGTTGATGACTGGGTTCATGTAGTCGAATTCGCTGTTTTCAACATCGTTAATCCGAACCAATGACTGATTGTATGCGAGAATTATGTCGGCAACGCCAAGATCCGTGACGTTGTTGATCACAACCGGTACAGATATACCATTGCCGGGTTCGACATACACATCATCAACTGAAACGATAGTTCCTGCAGAGGCTGGTACTGTGGATATGTTCAGAAAGAGTGCTATGAGCACTATTGCCGGAACACCCTTCAATATACACTTGTTTTTATGATAACTCATAGTTCATCCCTCCTTAATTAGCGAAGCAGTTCAAACCCTGGTTCAACTGAAACATGCTTGGCAAGATACATCACATCATACATGGACACCACGCCATTGCCACTGACCTCACCAATTCTGTCATTCATCATCTCAAATCCCGGTAGACCCAGGATGTGTTTTCTGATGTACATCGAATCATAAGCTGTCACCTCACCATTCTCACTCACATCACCGTTTAACATGACCGCAAGTGGTATGGCTACGGACATGTTCACATTCCCAAGCACATCTACCGCAGATACTGTCAGGTTATGTGCGAGATAGCTTTCGTTGTACAGTGCACTCCCGACAGATGCATTGACCGTTGCGGTCCACGTGTCGGTACCAGTGATCCGAGTCATGGGCCGATCCGGTAACCCTCCGATGCTTGATAGGTTGATGCTAACACATTCAACTCCGGATTCATCGGTCACAGTGACGTTTAGTTGAGATGTCTCACCCCACCCTGGATAAAAGTCAGTATCCTCTGGGATGGAGGATGGGTTTGCAGTTGGGTTGAGCACTGCTGGCGGAGTTGCTTCCCATACTGTGAAGGATCCATTATGCTCAACTGCAGGTATTGGAATCTCAAATGGGCCTGCATCCTTAAACTCGACAATGCTAATGTTCAGCGCACTCGATTCGGCTCCGCCGCCCACCGCCATCAATGTGACATTCGCAATCTGCACATCACCATTCAGTCCGGATGATGTGATCTGGTATGCTATGAGTCGGGTAATACCACTCGGATTATCTATCGCTACATCCATGAGATCAAAATCGCTATCGGAAGTTCCAATAACATGAACAACCGACTGGTTGTAACTGAGTATAATATCAACAACGCCGACATTTGGCGCACTCCGGATCATGATAAGTGTTGTGACGTTTTTACCTGGAAGTGCTCCTACATCTCCTATCTCGATGAGGATGTCTGCAAAGGTTGTAAAGTTGGATTCTGCACTCTGGACTGGGTTTTCGCTCGGATCCGAGCTGTTTACAACATAATAATATGTCATATTCGATGTCAGTCCGACAAGGTCAATAATGTGGTATGTCTCGTCCGTTGCGTTGTATGCGGTTTCTGTGTAGTTTCCTGGTTCTGTGCCGTATTTAACCAGGCTATCGCTTACCTCGTCAGTCTCCCATGTTATGGTCGCAGAGTTTTTCGTGACCGATACCAGGCTGACGTTGGTTATGACTGGTGGTGTTGTATCGGGAATGTATAACGTGATATTCTGCACAAAACCACCTGCATCCATCTCGTTCTGGGTCAATGTATGGTCGAACTCTGTTACGTTACCCAGATCGTCGCTGGCGTTGAAACGCAGCGCATCGTTGCTGCTTATGTGAGTGATGTCTGTTGAGATACAGTAGTGGTTAGAACTTGCATTCGTCTCTGCCACAAAAACCCCGCCCGTGTTCAGATTTGTTATTGTCACATCCGGATCGAGAACCGGATCCTCGTTGTCATACTCAACAAATCCGGATATCATGAATTTGGGTGTTTCATTGATCTCCACGCTTCCATTGTTGAGAGTTGTTGGGACCGGAACATATTCGGGAGGGGCGGAATAGAGTAGTGCAAGATCCAGATCGCCCAGGTTAAGCTGGCTGATTCCCTCTTCGCCAATCACCTGAAAGGTGATCGTTGTCAGCACACCATACCCGGTTATTCCGGGAACCGCACCTACCTTACACTCGCCGTACTTGATTACGCTAGCAGTGTTGTTTATCCCAGTTGGTGGATCTTGTATATTTGAAGGATTACCATCCTGTGAGAGAAACGGTCCCTTCTCGAGTGAGGTTGCATTGAGAAGCGTGTTGTTGAAGTAAAGGGTGTAACTGGCAGCATATACGTTCTCGGCGCCTTCCGTAGCTACTGTGATGTTCACCGTGATGTTATCGCCCTGAAAAGCCTCTTGGTGCACTGGCTCAACACTCATCTGTGCTGCCAGAGCTGATGTGACGAAAAGACACATCAGTAGGGTCAGAATTGCAATCTGTCTGATGTGTGTGTTCATACAATACAGCCCCTTTGTTGATATTGTTTTTGTATTCATAATATTTATCTCCTGATAAAGATGGGGGCGTCACCACGCGGTATGCCCCCAGCAATATCCCACTGGTATCGTGTCACCTATGTTCACGCTCCCGTCATTATTCATGTCTGCCATATCCGCGGCTGGATTATCATACCAGCGCAATCCATCAGCATTGGTATTGCATGTGGCGCCCCAGTAGTAGCCTATCATAACCGAATCACCTATGTTCACTACGCCATCACCGTTCGCATCTCCTCCGATCCAGACGGTGACATAAATATATGCCATGTTGTCCATCAGCGGCATGCCATCGTCAGTTACCAATAGTGTAACATTTGCCGGCACATAGTGTCCACTACCACAAACTCCATCCCAGTACATTCTGACATTGAAGACATATCGCATATAGTCTGCGATTGTGATTACCTATATAGATTGTACCGTCCGGGGCTACCGCGGATGATGAGAGAACAAAACCTCCGCAGGGGGCGCAGAATGCCCATTTCTCGGTGCCATTCGGATAGATTGCATATAGGCATCTGTCCCAGCTCCCCACGTATATGGTTCCGTCCGATGCCACCGCTGGAGTGGAATCGATGAAATGGATATGATGTGGGGGTGTCCAGCGCCATTTCTTGGTGCCATTCGGGTAGATGGCATATAGTTTTGAATCGGTCTTTGGCATCAGGTAGTTGCGCGTCCCGATATATATTGTTCCATCTTCGCCGATCGCTACCGAGCCTGATATTCGATCTCCGGTTGAGAATGTCCAATTAACTACTGATGTATCCGGTCCATATCCGGTGCTCAGTCCTGTATGATTCAGATCATGATGGAACATGGGCCAGGGCGTATCTGCAAGCTGCGCTGCTACCGGTACGCTCATAACAAAGATCACCAAAATTGCCATGCCGGTTGAGTATTTCTTTCCTGACCACATCTTCATCACTTCCTTTTCATTCCTCGACAACAGCGGTTATGATCTCGATCCCATCCGTTACTTCTTCATTCGTCTGGGATGTTGCGTTCACGACCACCCAGTACGGACCTATGATATCATCATCGGCAACGTTCAGTGTTACATTACCGCTGCATCCTGCGTCAAGAGTTATGGCAGACTGGTTCAGCACCACAACGCTTGCATTGTCGATATTGGTTGTGGTCAGGTTGTATGTGTCTGTTTCAGCTCCGGTATTCTCAATCGTGATCAAATACGTTGCATTGCATCCCGTGACCATGATCTGGCTCGTTGTATCAGCTGTTATGAAACCATCATGTCCTGCAATAATTGCAGGAATTGTTATGGCACACACTACTGCGATGCATGTCAGAGTGATGAAAATTTTTGTTTCTGTATTCATTTTTACCGCCTCATTGGTTTATTCAATCGCAACAATTCACCTCATGCGCTCCCGGCGTTGGATAGTCTGCATAATCATACCACAGCGTCATCACATCAGCCATGTTGATCACTCCATCGCAGTTTACATCCGCAGCCCATTCATCTGAGATCGTGTATGCGCTAGGATACGGATAGTCTGCATAATCATACCACAGCGTCATCACATCAGCCAAGTTTACCGTGCCATCGTCATTCACATCGCCACAGATACTGGGTCTTTCGATGGTAAATTCAATGCTGTCGTTTGAAAGTACGGAAGACCAGTTCCAACCCTGATGGAAGCATTCTTCGGTGAGCGTAAACCTTGCATTGTAGTCACCCCTGGGCATTATCAACGTGCCCGGGGCTGGTCGCCCCCCTTCTGGTTCTCCTGTTACGCACTCCGGACAGAGCCCATCCACAAGGTCATAATTGTTGATTTTACCAGTGCAGTTACACCACAGAACGTGGTAACTGCTGTCGCACTCGAAGTCCTTGACAACATCTCCATTCACATCAGTGATGAAGTAGTCAAAAACCAGGTAGCCAAATATGCAGTGCAGGTCCTTGTTAGCCTCATATTCGTTGTCGTTTATGTTTTTGTTGGCACCTGATTTGTTCAGATCCCACCATCTGCCTAAATATCCAATTTTCTCGTTAGATTCGTTGTCACATCCTTGCGAGTAATAACAGCATGGTTTGCCGAATATCTTCATCTGGTAGGTGAAATTGGGCTTTAAGTTTCTGCCTGTGAGCCGGCCCCTAAAAGTGTTTGCACAGGTTTCGTAGGTTATATTTACCTCTGAAAGGTTGTAATCATAATTATACAGGTATTGTGGCATTTCATCCCATTCAAGAGATCCATTATCAAGCACTGCTGTTTTTTGTTCTGATGACGCAGATGAGCAAAAAACCAGCATAATCAGTAAGTATGAGCTGATTGTTTTTACCCGGATCGGGTGTATCTCTAAATATACTTCTCTCAGTTTCATTTCCTATCACCTCCTCCATTTTTACTTTTCAGAGCACAGTTCAGACCTAATCACACGCATTTCTACCCTAATCAGTCAATCTTTTAACGCCCTCCTCGTTTTCTTATCAGATACACTGCTGCAACTAACATCCCTACCAAAATTGTGAGTCCAAATCCCGGCGATGCTGGTGTTCGCATCTCTTCAGGAGAAGATGCCGGTGTGGGATTTGAAGTTGCCACGGGTGTTACAGTGGGAGATACAGCAGGTGTTGGCGTTGGAGTGGTATCCGGAATTGGAGAAGGCGTTGGACCTGGAGAATGTGTTGGCGAAGGAGTTGTAGTGATTTCGCCACCGCCATCACCCTCTCCTCCTTGTCCCCCGTCGTCACCAGATGCGGATAGACTTGCGCAACTGAACATTCCGTCATTGAGTGCCGGATCGAGCGTCTCTATCTCCTTCGTGGTATACTCACCGGAAGAGAATTTTAAACAGGTTTCACAGTCTTCAGTGCTGTTACAATGAAGCGTAAGTGTGCCCATGGGCACACTGCCAGTTACTGCTGGATTTGATCCTACACTCGTAGATATCGTGATAAATCCAAGCGGGATTGACCAAGCACTGGAAGCCATACCGCTGTTCCAACCACCATCAAGAGTCCAGTTTGTTATCTCAACGCCGTTCGGATCGAATGTGATATTCACCGAAGTGGCTATTACCGGGTTCGCCTCGTTTATATCTGCCATAAGGGCTATATCTATGCTCTCGCAGTAGCCTGGCAGGCTGCCGCTATCCGGAATAAAATATAGCGTATTCTGCGTAGCGGCTGCCGGCGTTGCAAGCACCACCGCCATTACAGACCATACTATTATACTTACTAAGATTATTTTATCATTTTTCATTTTACCTCACCTCTGCAACAGTTCACCTCACACGCTCCCGGCGTCGGGTAGTCTGCATACTCGTACCAGAGTGTTATCTCTGCCATGTTCAACGTTTGCCGTGCCATCTGAAAATGGTGCTGGCTGTGCAATCACTGGTGCCACAGCCAGTACCGGAATACCCAGCGCGACAATGGTGCGCCATATCAATATCATTGTTCATTCCTCTGTTTGTTTATCACCTAGCCCCCACAGCAGTTCACCACATGCGCTCCAGGTGTTGGATAGTTCGCATAGTCGTACCAGAGCGTCATCACATCAGCCATGTTGAGATTGCCATCGCAATTAACATCCGCAGCCCAAGCATTTGAGACCTCATACACTCCTGGTGTCGGATAGTTCGCATAATCATACCAGAGCGTCATCACATCAGCCATGTTGATCACGCCGTCATCATTCACGTCCCCGCAGATTCCTTTCCGTATTTCCACACCTCCGTTGTTGAGAGTTGTCGGGACCGGACCATAGTCGGGAGGGGCAGAATACAGCAGTGCAAAATCCAGATCGCTCAGGTTAAGCTGGCTCGTTCCCTCTTCGCCGATTACCTGAAATGTGATCGTCGACAGCACACCATACCCGGTTACTCCGGGAACCGTGCCGATCTTATACTCGGCGTACTTGATCTCACCAGCAGCGTTGTCGATCTCGGTTGGTGGTCTCTGTAAATATGAAGGATTACCGTCATGTGAGAGAAACGGTCCCTTCGCAAGTGATGTTGCGTTGAGAAGCGTGTTGTTGAAGTAAAGTGTGTAACTGGCTGCATACACGTTCTCGTCGCCTTCCGTAGCTACCGTGATGTTCACTGTGATGTTATCTCCCTGAAAAACTTCCTGATACGCTGGCTCAACACTCATCTGTGCCGCCAGAGCCGGTGCTGCAAGAAAACAGATCAGTACTGTTAGAATCATAATCTGTCTATGCATAATACCTCCTTTCCGTGTTCATAAGTCACCTGTTTTTTAAAAAAAATAAAAGGGGTGGGGATCACCACGCGGTGTGTCCCCAGCAGAACCCTACAGGTATCGAATCGCCTATGTTCACAATTCCGTCATTGTTCAGGTCTGCCCTATCCGCATACGGGTTGGTATGGCTGTCGCCGCCCCAGTAGTATCCTATCATGACCGAATCGCCTATGTTCACTACACCATCACCGTTCGCATCTCCTCCGATCCAGACAATGACATCAATATGTGCCATATTGTCCATCAGCGGCATGCCGTCGTCTGTCACTATCAGAGTAACATTTGCATCTATGTAGTGTCCACCCTGTGCAGGAGTTCCGCCTTCCCAGTACTGCCTGACGTTGAATTCGTGCTCCGTTGTCGGACCTACTCCAGTCGCACCGTCGCCGAACCACCATGCATACATGGTGATGGTTCCATCAGTATCGTATGACGCGGTTCCATCGAAGTAAGCCTTGCTCTGGATCTTATCCGCCATGTTGTTGTACTCGTAGACAGAGATGGGAACCGCAACTGGTGGTGCATTGTCACAGACCTCGACCTCGCTGTTATAGACGTCTACCAGCACCGGCATCGGTATTGGTAGGTGGTCATCGTACACAACAACACCGGTCAGGTCTAACTCTGAGGTTGCTCCCTGTCCAACAGCCATGCAGTGCACTATAACAAACGTGCCTGGTGTGGTCGCTCCACCCGTTCCGCCAGTCATTGATGCTCCAAAGGATGCTACTCCGGCACCGTTATCGATACTCTGGTGATCGATACTCACTGGTGGTATCAGGAAGCCTCCCAGTTCGAAATTGTCGACCATAATCACACTTCCGTTGTAGTTCAGGTCAAACTGAGCACCCCTGATTGGAACACCCATCGGATCTATGTCTATCATCACATCGAACTGCTCTCCAACATCGTAGCACTCATCAGAATCCGGTACAACAGTCATCGATGTTCTTGCCTTCTGCACGACTAGGAAGGCGTTGGACGCTTCCATTGAGTCGCCTCTATCCGGCTTGTATGGATATGGCTGAGACTTATGGACACCTGACTTATGGCTCTGGAATGCTGCAGTGTTGTCGGTTGCTTCGAGATGTGTTCGCACATCAGTCTCTACAATGCTAAGTTCGGTTGTTTTGGTGTATGAATCCCATACTCCGTACCATTCTCCGTCATTGAAGGTCAGTTTGTTCTTTTCACCGCCTTCATTGGCATGAGGGGCAACAGTTATCAGGTTAGCACCAACAACCTCATCCATCGGTATCGGCTCGCATCCTTCGAACTCTGCATACGTTGTTGCCTCTTCCGAACTCACACCATAGTAGTCTCTTGCATAGAGCGTATCATAGCCCTCATTGATCCAGATGATCCTATCCGGCTCTGTCTCTGTGTTGTTATACACAACTACAAGAAGCATGCCCGTTATAGAATTATCCTTGAAACTACCAGTGGGCCATGTGTAGGTGAGTTCTGCGTGGTTAGGGGTTGGCACCATGAACCTGTCTGTCACATCATAAGCAATCATTCCATAGGTGTAGTCATAAGAACCGAATTTCTTGTTGTCCCAGTAGTGTGCATCTACTTCCTGTTCAATCCCATTGAATGTCAGGTTGAAGTGGTAATTGTCTCCGGCATCTGTCGGATCACCGTCAGGCTCTTTGTCGTAGTTGTAGTAAACATACAGCCTTGCCTTCTTAATGTACGAATCAGTCACTGGTATACTGAAGTTACTTGGCGTCCAGTTGGCTGTGTATGTGGTCCATGGACCGCTGTTATATGCACTGTACATGGCACTATCACCTGTCGAGTATGTCAAGTTGATCGTACCCTGCTCATGACACTGCAGGTTCGTTATGTTCCTGCCGTCCTGCCAGCCATCACCCTTGTAGCCGTTAACCATAGCTTTCAGGACCTTATCCATGTCGTTGTTACCCTCGTCTGTCTCCGGAATAACATCAACCGAATCAGCAGTCACGGTTATCGTGTAGGTGACTTCTGCGATCGGGAAGAACTGGTTGTCGCAGTAGACTGTTGTTGTGGCTCCGGCAGCCAGACTCGGTACCGTCACAGTGCACTTAAGACCCCCATCGATCTCAAACGTGACATCGAACGGGTCGGTAATATCCACACCGTTGATCTCTGTTATGTCTGCCGATATGTTGTTACTCTGTGTCTTCGTACCTGGTGGAAGCGGTCCCATCGCTTTATTCTTAACACCTGCCGCATCGTAGTTCACCGTGATATCAGTCACGTCCAGATCAGGCTTTGGCGTGTCGATGCAAGCGGTGTCATTACCCTCAACATCTGATAATGCTGCCTCGCACCATGCCATAGCGATCTGGTTGTTGCAGTCATAGCCATAATCGACCACGGTTGCATCGAACTCGATCACTACAGTCTGGCATGGTTGCAGTGTCAATGGGTCCTGCAGGAAACTATCGATAGTCCAGCCGACTGTGTTGTTGGCAGGGTCGTTGATGTCTGGTGGATTGATGTCTCTCCATACGCCGTTTGGCGTCTGGATCTTCGCATCGCCTGCATACTCAAGGCTGTCTGAGAGCACGTCCAAAGCGACTATGCTGGTCAGGTCCATCCCTGGAGAGCCTGAGTTGTGCATCTCGCATCTGAAGCGATGCGTGTCACTGATCTGTGACCATGTGTACAACTTAGCCCAGTTGATTGCAAGCTGTCCGTATGGACATATTCCACTCCATGGATCTGCGGTTGCTTCCACGGTTATCACGAGTGGATCTACATTTCTCTGGGATACCGGGATTATGATGTTATGAGTTACCCAGTCCTCGGTACCGCCGGCTCCGGTATAACTATACGCTAAGATGCCGTTTACGTATACATCAAAGTTATCATCTCCTTCTCCGTCCAGGACTCTCAGTTGCAGTTGCTTGGCATGTCCGGGGTTGTTCATCTCAAAGCTTGCTGAAGAGTCGTTTCCATCATCACCACAACATGGTGCGATGGTGGCGCTGCAGTAGGTGGGCACAGGTGGAACTCCGGGACAATTTGCACAGTTGGTTGCATTACCCTGTGCCCATGTCACTCTGAGGTCTCCGCTACCATCCATACCGCCATAATAAGCGCCTGAACCACTCCAAGAGCAGCTGGAATTAAGAGCCGGACCCCATCCCTGCAGGTTATGTCCTGCTTCGCTTGCGGGATCTCCTATGTCTAATTCGTCAATGACCTGCATGGCAAGCACATCGACCCATTGTCCGATTACCGGATTCCATACGGTCTTGTTAACCTCGATACCTGCCGGCGGCATTGTGGTTACACACGCCTGATCGGTATCAGATACTTCAACCAATCCCAGATCCGTCACACCAGCCGTTGCCGTTGCATCGTTGCAGCTGGTCCCATATCCAACGATAGTGGCGTTGAACTCGATTGACGTACTGGTGCTGGCAGAAAGCGAACCCAGGTTCCATGTTGCTGTTGTGGTCGTATTAGATGTTGCACCAGGTGAAGCATTGCCGTTGTACTCCAAACCGGAATCCATGACATCTGACACCACCAGATTAGACAGGGGCATACATCCTGCTGTCACCGTGATATTGAATATAACATCCTTGTTCAGCCAGTCCGAGCCCAGTGGTCCGAGTGCGTCCACCCAGACTGATCCGTCCAAAACCTTCTTTGTGACAGTTATGCCATCACCGCACAGGAATGTACCATCGTCTGTTTCAGCTACGATTGTTGCCATATCGCTTGCGTTGGTATACTCAGCCGTAGTGAAGTTCAACCAACTTCCACAACACCCACTGGTGTCGTTGCAGTGAAGTGTGAGCATGCCAACAGGTACACTGCCAGATACCGCTGGATTTGCTCCTACACTCGTAGTTATCTGGATAGATCCAGTAGACAAACTATCCGTACCACTGTTCCAACCAGAATCAAGAGCCCAATTTGTTATGTCAACACAGCTTGGGTCAAATGTGATGGTGACCGCGGTAGCTGATGTGGGATTCGACTCGCTTATATCAGCCATGACCTGCACATCCACACTGCTGCAATATCCTGATACACTGCTGTTATCAGGATTGAAATACAGCACGTTATCAGTCGCAGTGGCTGGCATTGCAAGCACCATAAGCATTGCGACAAATACCAGCACACTGAATGCTATTATATCTCGTTTCATATTGTTTTTATCTCCTTTTTAGGTTTCTTCTTATATTATTTTGGGTATTTACCATAATTGGCAGGGTTCGCCTACGGTTGCCCTGTTAGCGCCCCCGACCGGCGCTGATGCACTTACCACTATACCCGCGTTTGAATCATGTTCAAACTCCTCGATTTTAGAGAGAATCACGGATGGCAAATCCCTGTGCACCTCGGATTTTTTAATCAGTGGTTTAAAAAATTTGATAGGCAGTATAAAACTGCCTATCATCTATATCCCCATCAACAACAGCTCACCTCATGCGCTCCCGGTGTCGGATAGTTCGCATAGTCATACCAGAGCGTCATCACATCAGCCATGTTGACCGTGCCATCGCAGTTCACGTCCGCAGCCCAGTCATTTGAGACCTCATGCGCTCCCGGTGTCGGATAGTTCGCATAATCATACCAGAGCGTCATCACATCTGCCATGTTGATCGTGCCGTCATCATTGACGTCCCCACATGTGCCCTCGGGTCCGCACTCGATGGTGGCGTTCTGCGTAAAGCCGCCTGCACACATCTCAGCTTCAGTGACGGTGTGGTTGATCTCGGTCGAGTTGCCCTTGCTCACATCGAAGTGCAGCACATTCCCGGGACTCACATTGTACGAACTGGTTATGACCTGGTAATAGTTCGAACTCGCACTCGTCGCTGCGATGAATACCTCGGTTGTGTTCAGGTTTGTTACTGTCACGCTCGGATCGGTAGTACTATTGCCATCGGTACAGTTGACCCAACCATCGATCAGGAATGGTATTGGCGGCAGCGGCGAGACAAGGACTGCATACTCAATCTCGGTTTTGATCATTGGTTCCGGATTACCGCTCCAGACTCCCTGCATCAACTCGAACTCTTCCGGACAGTTCAACCCTGTGAAGTTCAAGACCCATTCTGGTGAATACCCATATCCATAATCAGACAACTCCCAGAAACCACCGGGGCTCATCTCTGGCGTCTCGCCCGGGTTCGGTACATGCCATACCCAGTAGTGGTCATGAGAGACGTACTGAGCATCATTGTGCACGGTTGGGCCATGGGGGTACCCATGAGGACCTGGGAGAACACGTCCAAATCCAGTTGCTTCTGCGTTATCGAAGAACGGGTCACTGATCGCTATTGTTCCGATCAATGGATACGAACCCGGAGGGGTGGCGTTCACGCCGGCAACCGTCACATAATGTCCGCCGATTCGTACCCAATCATATTCTTGCCATTCCCAGAATCCCAGAAGAAGGATCACATCCTGGCTCTTATTGACCTCCTCCATAATGTATTCGAACTCCGGCATCTTCACAGTGTGCTCATACAACCGGTGGTTGAGTCCGGTCGCATACAGCCAGTTATCGATACACTGCTCCATCTCATGTACATCGGTTCCGGAGTGTGGGACTCCAGTGCTCACACCATCGGTGTCCATGCACCATGCCAGCCGCTCAACGAGTTCATTCCCAGGGGGCCATGGTGTTGCCGGATCATCCACATTGGCTGGATCGTGATCGTCTGAGCCCCACCATGGATTTGGCGCATTATAATTCTGCACAAGCGGGAATATGTCAGCACCATCGCCGGGTGTTCCGCTATGATTTGCATACTTTGAGTCAAACCACCAGAAGCAGTTGGCAACCGCTACCGGACCGCAGAATGACCGCTGTCCTGTTGTCTGATTCTTCCAGTTATCTTGCTTCTGGTCGAAGTCGGGCATGCCGCTTGGCGCATAATTTGGATATCCTGGCTTATAGTACCATTCACCCGCAACTACGGGTGCGATCGCTACAATGCATAACGCGGCTACCAGCATCACTGCCAGTGCTGTAATTGTGCCCGTTTGGGCTTTTTCGATTCCTCTCATGTTATTTACCTCCTTTCATACAGGACTCGCTCATAGCTGCCCTGTATAATGCTTTTCGGTGTTGTCGTATCTGTTTCTATCATATTAGACCTCCATTGCATTTGTTTTCGTCTGGCAGTTCCCTGCTCCTCCTATTACATTTCTGGCGCATAACGCGCCCATGCAGCAAACCATAAGTACCAGCAAACCCAGAGAGAATAGATGCCCATTGGCATTCGGGGATTTGCTGATACGGGTCGCAAGCATGTTGATGCACCTGCAGCCGGTGGGCTTTTGATGCACCGCTTTCACAACGTTAATCGATATCTAAACGCTGATTTTTTCCATATCACCTCATTTCTCGCACCTCCTGATAGACAACCCATTAACAACAGTTTACCTCATGCTTCCTTGTGTCGGATAGTTCGCATAATCATACCAGAGCGTCATCACATCTGCCATATTGATCACGCCGTCATCATTCACATCACCGCAGATACCCGCGGGTCCTGCTGCGATGGACACTCCATCTTCATCAGAACTCTGCACTGAAAATTCATCGCACCACGCAGATGCGAACGCTTCGTTGTCACCACTACCATAATCGTTCACGGTTGCATTGAACTCGATCGTCATAGTCTCAGACTTGTTGAGCATTCCAAATGTCCACTGATACATATTACCGCCGAGATCGGTGGGATCAAATGGAATCGCGTTGTCGTTGTATGTCAGAAATACTGGCAGCGTGTCATTGACCACCAGACCGGTGTGGTCGCAGCAGGTGCTGACGTTGATTCTGAATCTGAGTTCATCGCCGATTTCCGCATCGGTTATATTGTCAGTCCATATACCTGCATTTGGCTCATATACGGTGTTTATAACCTCGATGCTTGGTTCACCGCACTGGAATGTTCCGTTATCTGTTATAGGAAAAACTGTATTGATATTTTTGTCACAATACTGTGCACCCGTAAAGTTCAGGAAACTTCCGCAGCAGGTGTTATTGCAGCAGAGTGTGAGTGTACCAACCTTTATATGACCACTTATTGAGCCCAGTCCGGCAGAGGTTGTAAAGCGACAAATTC
>Ga0164318_10001944_pt1 | contig 18831 bp, 20 predicted proteins | sample GuaBasSedimGuay9_FD_113734 | JGI IMG/M metagenome (GOLD analysis project Ga0164318, IMG submission 113734) | Subseafloor sediment microbial communities from Guaymas Basin, Gulf of California, Mexico - Guay9, Core 4571-4, 0-3 cm | ecosystem: Environmental > Aquatic > Marine > Hydrothermal vents... | reverse complement strand
TGGCTATATGTGCAGCCTATGTGGCCAATGGTACTGCCCTGTCGAGTTTTTTTTACTTTTTCTCTCGCAGCCGGATGCCGTCTTTTTCAAGGATAATCAGCCTTTTTTTGTACAGGCTGCCGATGGCCTTCTTGAATGTTTTTTTGCTGACCCCGAAAAGGTCAGCGATTATTTTCGGCCGGCATTTATCTGTGACCTCGATAAACCCACCCCGTTGCTGTAATTTGTCCATAATTTTTCGGGACAGGGCATTGATGGCTTTGTAGCCGGGTTTTTGTAGGCAGAGGTCTATTTTTTTATCATCACGCACTTTTTTGATAAATCCGTCAATTTCCTGACCGATTTTCAACGGCTGAAACACTTCGTTTTTGTACAGGAGGCCCTCGTGAGTGCCGTTGATGACGGAGATAAACCCCAACTCGGATTGATCGGAGATGAGCAGTGCTACTTTTTGGCCCTCATAAAATTCGGTCTGTTTTTTTGGGGCACTGCCGTTTTTATGTTCAGTTAATGTCATTATATAGCTCCGGGAATTGGTGCTGGTCGGTCCCTATGCTTACCGGTTCTCCGTTGAAGGGGTCGGGTCTTTTTCAGTTTCTTCGGTTTCAACTACCTTGTTTTCCAGCTTGCGCTGCCTTTTTTCCTCCTGTTTTTTTTTCTTGGCCAATTCTTTCTGACGTTTTTTGAACTGGTAATTAGATTTTGCCATGGCGTTTCCTTTCTGGTCGGTTGTTGGATCGATAAGGAGCGGGAGATAAATAGATTGAACAAAAATTAACAGAATTTTTTGTTGTATTCAAGGCGCGAGGCGCGAATATAACGGGTTATGGTAATCATTCACTCCTCCCCCCTGTGGGGTTAAGAAACTATTCAAAAATTAATCACGAAAACACGAAGGTACGAAAACACGAAACAAGACATAGAAATTAAATTAGCCGCTTTCGGCGGGACTTCTCTGACAAAAGGAATACTTGCTCAAAGCCGTTGCCTGAGCCAATGGCCGAAACGATGATCATGGCCAAGAAAGTTAACACTGAATCCCCCACAAAATTCTCATTCCGGCAGCCGCAAATCCTCCAGATTTTGTATGCTGTTGGCCTCCATGTAGTCCCTGATATCTGCCGGCACATCCTCTGCGGTGCTTGGCCGTATGAGTGTCGCCGTACCGATTTCAACTGCCTTTGCACCTGCCATTAGGAATTCGAGCGCGTCATCCGAAGTACTGATACCACCGATACCTATCACAGGGATATCAACAGCCCGGACTACCTGCCAGACCATGCGCAGGGCAATGGGTTTGATCGCCGGGCCTGAGAGTCCTCCAAACACGTTTGCCAGGGCCGGACGTCTGGATTTTATATCTATGGCCATACCCAGGAGGGTATTAATGAGAGAAACGGCATCCGCCCCTGCGGATGCAACCTTCCGGGCAACCTTGGTAATATCAGTCACATTTGGTGTAAGCTTTATTATTACAGGAAGGTCCGTGGCCTTCTTAACCGCACGAGTTACATTTGCCGCAGCTTCAGGGTCTGTACCGAATGCAATGCCTCCTGCCTTTACATTCGGGCATGAGATGTTCACCTCAATGGCCTTGACGCCCTCCGCTCCGTCGAGTTTTTTTGCTATTTCAGAATATTCTTCAACTGAGTTTCCAAGGATGTTGACAATCAAAGATGTCTTTACATTCCTCAGCCAGGGGAGCTTGTCCCTGAGGAAAGACTCTATTCCTACGTTTTCAAGCCCTATGGAGTTCAAGAGGCCGCACGGGGTCTCCACCAGGCGGGGAGGGGGGGTCCCTGGACGGGGTCTGATGGAAATACCTTTTACTATAATTCCACCTACCTGGTCCAAATCAAGAAGACCGTCTAATTCCGTTCCATAGCCACAGGTCCCTGAGGCGAGTAAGACCGGATTTTTGAGTACCAGGGAACCAATTTTGATTGAGAGATCGGGTGATTTGGTGATTTGATCGTTTTGATGGATCACTGGGTGTACTCCCAATTGACTTGATCTGCGTCAAATACCGGTCCTTCCTTGCACACGTGGAGAAATTCCCGGCTATCTGATTTTGGAACGGCACAGCCTAGGCACAGCCCTATGCCGCAAGCCATAGTGGCCTCCAGTGACACCTGGCAGGGGATATTTTTTTTGCGGGCTATATGATAGACAGCCTTCATCATAGGCCATGGACCACAGGTATAGATCTGCGCCATGCCTGTGATTTCCTGGAGCGTTTGAGCTAACAGGTCTGTTACCATTCCCCTTTGCCCAAGGCTTCCGTCCTCGGTTGCGACATGAAAATATCTGGTAAGTCCGGAGAAGTCTTCAATGGTCGGGATTTCCGAGGCATTTCCAGCCCCAATCAAGATGACGAGTTTACCTGATTGCTTAATCCTTTCTGCCGGAAGGAGTAAAGGGGCGATTCCGAGGCCTCCGCCCACCAGTATGCATGGACGGTCATGGATTAACCTGAAGCCCTGTCCCAGCGGCCCCAGCACCCTGACTATCTCTCCGGGGCGTCGTTTCGAGAGCAGGCGGGTGCCTTTGCCGACTTTTTTATAAAGAAAGCTTATATGACCGTTTGCCTGGGTCTTGTAAATGGATAGGGGGCGGCGAAGCAGAGGGTCCCTGCTATTATTGTATTTAACCTCAAGCATGCAAAACTGGCCGGGGTTGGCTGAATTTTGAATTGCAGGGGCCTCGACTGTAAGCAGGAAAATACCATGAGCAAGTTGTGTCTGTTCTACAATTTCGGCAGGTATGTCAAATTTAGGCATCAGACTTTCCAGATAAGTGAAGTGGCTGTTGCGGTAAACAGGATTATGCTTATGGCCCCGTTAAAGGTGAAAAAGGCCATATTCATCCGGGAGAGGTCTTTGGGGTTTACCACCAGCCTTTGCATTACCAGGAGTGCAAAGGTGGCTGCTAAGCCGCAGTAGTATATCCAGTTGAGATGTGCCAGAAGGCCCACTGAAACAAGGGCGATAAAGGCCATAAAGTGGAATATGCCTGAAATCCGGAAGGCCTTCTTTATCCCCCACCTTGCCGGTATTGAGTGCAGACCTTGTTTTCTGTCAAAATCATAGTCCAGGCAGGCATATAGAACGTCGAATCCCGCAACCCAGAAAAGTACGCCCGTGCTGAGGATCAAAGGAAGAAATTCCACATTTCCTTTTACTGCAATCCATCCGGCCGTAGGGGCCAGGCTCAGGGCCAGGCCCAAAAAGATGTGGCACAGTGAGGTGAACCTCTTGGTGTATGAGTAGCTTAGCACAACAGCCAGGAAAACCGGGGAGACTATGAATGCCAGTTGGTTCAGTTCATAGGCTGCCAAGAAGTAAGTCCCCGAAGCAACTATTACCATGATCCAGGCGTCCCTTGTCTTTACAGTTCCCTTGGGAAGTGCCCTTTCCTTTGTGCGTGGATTTTTTGAATCAAAGGGGATGTCAACTATACGGTTGAAACCCATTGCAGCCGTCCTGGCTCCAATCATAGCAACTAGAATCCATAGGGATGTCCACAGGTCAGGCGGTCCTTCAGCAGCCAAAAAAGCCCCAAGGTATGCAAAGGGCAGGGCAAGGATGGTGTGCTCGAACTTTATCATTTCAAGCAGTATCCAAATTCTTGAATTTGGTGATTTGGTGATTTGGTGATTTGGTGATTGCACGCAACTATCCTATTATCAAATGATTATACTGCAAAAAGTCATGAAATATGATTCCGCTCAAAATGCTCCAGATGCAAGGCGCGAGATTCTCGAGGAATGAGGCGTACTAAGCGTACGCCGCAGTGACGAGGGAATCGAAGCAACGCAGCAGATGGGGTATTTTCAGCGGAATCATCAATCAATTCCATGCCACCTCTTAAGGCCTTCTACTTCGAGTCCTATGAATTCCGCCAACCTGCCGGCAAAGAATGATGCCATTTCATCAATATTTCCGGGTTGATAGTAGAAGCTGGGCATTGCAGGATATATTACGGCCCCGGCCTCTTCTGCCAACAGCATATTTTGTAAGTGGATTCGATTCAAGGGGGTTTCTCTGGGAACCAGGATAAGGGGCCTACGTCCCTTCAGGAAACAGTCAGCCGCCCTGTGGATCAGGTTTTGGCTGAATCCGTGAGCAATGGATGCCATGGTTCCCATTGTACAAGGGATGATTATCATGGCTTTCCACCTGCTTGAACCACTTGCGGGGGCAGCGGCCAGGTTATCCGGGCTGTAAACTGTGTGTGCCGCCCGGGTCAGGGTCTGAAAGCCATCTTTCTTGATCTCAATCCTGGAGACCTGTTCCCCTGTCCTTGATACGATAAGATGGACCTCCTGGCCCAGGTCTTTTAGGATTTCTATTAATTTAAGGCTGTAGATAGACCCGCTGGCTCCGGTGATTGCAAGAAGGATTGGCTCCCGGCCTTTATCCTTCATCATGTTTTGAGTCCCAGCTTTGGCCACAATTTGTCAACCTTTTTGATGATTTCGTTTTCCATTGCTATTACATCCGGCCACTGTCTTGTGAACCCTTCTTCCGCCCACTTTCTGGTGCAGTCTATACCCATCTTGCTACCATAAAGGGGGAGTGGTGCCGCATGATCAAGGGCATCTACCGGCCCATCCGCAAAGACTATGTCCCTTCTGGGGTCTATGTTGTTACCCATACGCCATAGTACCTGGGACAGGTCCTGCACGTCCACCTCGTTGTCAAAGATAAGGATTATCTTGCAGAACATCATCTGGCCGAGGCCCCAGAGGGCATGCATTACTTTGCGGGCATGGCCGGGATACCGCTTGTCAATGGATATAAAGGCCAGGTTGTGGAATACGCCCTCAAGAGGGAGATTCATGTCCACAATTTCAGGCAAAGTCTTTTTTATCATAGGAAGAAAGAGGCGTTCAGTGGCCTTTGCCATGTAGCAGTCTTCCTGTGGAGGTCGGCCGACAATGGTGGCCGGATAGATAGCGTCTTTTCTGAGGGTCATGCAGGTTACATGAAAGACCGGGTATTGGTCAGCCAGGGAGTAATATCCGGTATGGTCGCCAAAAGGACCCTCGATTCGCCGTTCTTCGGGTTCGACATATCCTTCAAGAATTATCTGAGATGAGGCCGGGACCTCCAGGTCCACAGTAAGGCATTTTACAAGCTCGACCGGCTCTTCTCTTAAAAATCCTGCAAAGACGCATTCGTCTACGTCGTCAGGAAGCGGGGCGGTTGCCGCATAGGTCATGGCCGGGTCAGGCCCTATGGCGACGGCAACTTCCAGGCGCTGTCCCATGCGCTCGGCAACCCTGTAATGATGCGCTCCGCCTTTGTGGGTATGCCAGTGCATGCCTGTTGTATTTTTATCAAAGACCTGCATGCGGTACATGCCGACGTTTCTGATTCCTGTCTCCGGATGGCGGGTAAAGACCAATGGCAATGTTATGAAAGGACCTCCGTCCTCGGGCCAGCAGTGAAGCACCGGAAGGCGGGTCAGATCGACGTCCTCACCTTTGTAGACTATTTTTTGACAGGGGGCCTTTTTGACAGTCGTTGGAAAGGCGTTTTTTAAGCGTTTAAGCTTGGGTATTACTTTCAGTTTTTTTAATAGGGTGTCAGGGGCCTCTGATTCGATAAAATCCAGGATTTCATCGCCAAGGGAGTCGAGGTTGGGCACTTCCAGGGCCATGGACATTCGCCTGTAGGACCCAAAGGCATTCATAAGCACAGGCATATTGAATCCTAGGACGTTTTCAAAGAGAAGGGCCGGTCCAAACAGTTTGCAGACCCTGTCAGTGATCTCTGTTATCTCAAGGACCGGACTCACAGGTTCTTTGATTCTTACAAGTTCTCCATGTTTTTCAAGTTTTTTGATAAAATCCTGAAGATCGCAATACGCCATGGCTTCTACCTACCTTTCATTTTCTGTAAATCTTATCATACCCTTCTTGACGCTAACAGGCACGTATGTTAATAAAATTTCGCTTGCGGGGCTGTAGCTCAGATGGGAGAGCGCTTGAATGGCATTCAAGAGGCCGGCGGTTCGATCCCGCCCAGCTCCACCAATTTGAAAAATTACAGATTACTATAGGGAGGGCCTTTCCGGGTTTTTCTTAATAAGTAAGGGCCACTGCTAATGAGAATTGGCCTTCTTCTGCAGCAGGGGCCTTATTGTTTATAGCCATGGAACTGAGGGAAAATGTCTGACTCTCAACACAAGAATAAAGACCAGGGCCGAGATCAAAAATCTCGTGAAGCTGAGCTGATACTCAAGGTCACAAAGGAAATAGTAATAAAATTTGTAGAAATGGGAAGGGTCACACCTACTTCCTTTGAAGAGGTTTTTGAGCTTGTATACCGGACAGTCACATCTGCTCAATCAAGGCATAGCAGGTAACCATATTCGTAACCGTTCACGGGTTCAAATGTCGTCCAAGTTTACTGAGTGAGGATTCATTTTTTGTCTTGACAGCCGGGTTTTCTTGTGATAGTTCAATTCACCAAAGTCGGTGATGTTAAGCATGGACAAGGGCTAAAAACAGTACCTTGACTTTGAATGTGGAAAAGAATATACATTGACACCAATAATACTTGAATAATAATTATTCTTAATAATGGCGCTGAAACTGAAGTGTGATTCAGCGATTTTTGCACCATTAACGGTTTGGGATCTATTTAGAGAGGAGGGCTATTGACATGATGAGCGGTTTTGAGACCATTGTCATGTATCTTGGCATGTCGCTGCTGGTGGTGATCCTCATGCTTGGCGGAGCTTACATCCTTGGGCCTTCTCGTCCATACGCCGCCAAACACAGTACTTATGAATGCGGTGTGCCACTCTTGGACCCCAGCCGCACCCGTTATGATGTCAAATATTTCCTTGTTGCAATACTATTTCTGGTATTCGATTTGGAAACAATCTTGATCTATCCCTTGGCTGTCAGATATCGTGAATTGGCTGCAATTGGGTGGGGCGCTTTTTTTGAGATATTTATCTTTGTAGGGGTCTTGTTGGCCGGTCTTGTTTATGCGATTAAAAAAGGCGCAATAGAGTGGGATTAGGGGGATAAGGCGTATGGCAACTGAGGCATACAATGGTGGTGGATGGATAGCCACCAAGCTGGAGTGGTTGATTAACTGGGGACGGAAAAGATCACCGTGGCCTCTCCCTTATGGTACTGCATGTTGTGGTATCGAGATGATGTGTGCTCTGGCCGCAGGTTACGATATGGCAAGATTCGGGGCGGAGCGACCCAGCTTTTCTCCGCGTCAGGCAGACGTGCTGATACAGGCGGGGACTATAACCTTGAAGATGGCCCCTGCTTTCAAGAGGGTATATGACCAGATGGCTGAACCCAGGTGTGTTATTTCCATGGGTGCCTGTGCTTGCAGTGGAGGCGTTTTCAGGACCTATTCCACGCTGCAGGGTATTGACAAACTCGTGCCTGTGGATATTTACATTCCGGGGTGTCCTCCAAGGCCTGAGGCCCTGTTGCAGGCCTTGTTGATGTTTATCGAAAAGACTGAAAAGAGTCAGCCTATTACACATAAGAAGCACTCTGACTTATTGGTGGGTACGTAGCCATGGATCTCAAGAAGAGAGTGGAACAGTGTCTCGGACCTAATAATTTTGTTGTGGCTATGATTGAATGTCAAGGCGACCTCAGTGTGGAAGTTCCAAAGAGGAGCGTGGTTGACGTGATGCGCCTTTTGCGGGACACATCCGGTCTGGGTTTTGATTTTTTGAGTGACTTATTGGGGGTGGATAATCTCGACCTGAATAAGCCCAAGAAAAAGCCCAAGAAGAAAACAGAAGAAGGTGAGGGTGCTGAGACAGAAGAAGAACCAAAAGATAAAGGGCCGGTTTCTCCCCGCTATGAAGTAGTTTACCTGCTGCTTTGCCTTGAACGAAATGAGCGTCTGCAGGTGAAGGTTCGCGTGGAAGAGAGTGATATGGAGGTGGACACCCTGACTCCCGTGTGGAAGGCTGCGGATTGGCCTGAACGGGAGGTGTTTGATATGTTCGGCATACGCTTTAAGGGCCACCCTAATCTTAAGAGACTCCTGATGTGGGACGACTTTCCGGCATATCCCCTTCGCAAGGATTACCCCTTGGAAGGGCAGGGGGAAGAACGTCACCTGAACTACGACGATTAGGAGAAATGAAGGTGAATCAGAATCCCACTCCTCAGACCAGTCACGATACAGGTGACTACGTAACTGTAAATATTGGTCCTTCTCATCCGGCTATGCACGGCACTCTCCGGGTGATTGCTCTGACCGACGGAGAATCTCTGATAAAAGTTGACCCTGAGATAGGATATCTTCACCGTGGCGTGGAGAAGCTGGGCGAGAGTCTTACATATCATCAATTCATTCCTATTACTGACAGGCTTAACTACTGTTCCGCCATTCCCAACAATGTTTCATATGAGATGGCTGTGGAGAAGTTGATGGGTGTTGAGGTTCCTGAGAAGGCCCAGCTTATTAGGGTCATCATGATGGAACTTGCCAGGATCGCAGATCACCAGGTCTGCATAGGTATACTTGGCGTGGACCTTGGGGCTTTTACGCCATTCTTCTATCTTATCATACAGCGTGAAGAGATCTACGAGATATTTGAGTGGTTCAACGGCGCAAGGCTGACAAATACCTTCGGCCGTATCGGCGGAGTGGATGCCGACCTGCCTGATGATTTTGAGCAGAGGTGGGAAGAGCTCAAGCCCGGTGTGCGAAAGGCCAATGATGAAACCGAAAAGCTCCTTACTCATAACCGTATCTGGATGGACCGTACCATAGGTATCAGTGCCTTTTCAGCAGAGGACGCTCTGAACTGGGGCTTTACAGGTCCCTGCCTGAGGGCGTGCGGGGTCAAGAGGGACTTGAGAATAGATGAACCCTACTGCATGTATGATAAATTCAAGTTCGAAGTGCCGGTTGGAAAAAATGGAGACGTATTTGATCGTTATATCGTGCGTATGATCGAGATGGAGGAGTCGATTAAGATCATTGATCAGGCATACAAGCGTTACAAGGAGATGCCGGCCGACGCCCCCTTGATGGCAAGGGTGCCCAAGGTCATCAAACCCCCGGCAGGCGAGGTGTATAGTGCTCTTGAGTCTCCCAACGGGGAGCTGGGCTTTTTTGTAAAGAGCGACGGTTCCGCCAAGCCTTATAGAATAAGGATAAGGCCCCCGTGCTATATGATCTATCAGGCCTTTCCCGAGTTGGTCGAGGGGGAACTGATAGCTGACTTGGTTGCCTGTCTCAGTAGTCTTAACGTTATTGCCGGCGAGTTGGATCGGTAAGGAGGCTGATGTCCATGGATGACTGGCTAATCGCAATTATTAAGGTCGTTGGCATCTGGGTATGGGTTTTGCTCATAGCCGTGGTCATGACCTGGGTGGAAAGGCGAGGTGCAGCTTTGATACAGGATAGGCCCGGTCCGAACCGCGCTGGTCCTTGGGGATTGTTCCAGCCCTTGGCAGATGGAATCAAGCTCTTTACCAAGGAAGAGATAATACCTACAAAGGCTCAAAAGCTTCTCTATATTATTGGCCCTTTGCTTTTTTCTGTTCCGGCCTTTTCAGCTTACGCGGTCGTGCCTTTTGGGGACAAGATTGTTCTTGGAGGCAAGGAAATAATACTCCAGGTCTCTGATGTAAATATCGGATTTCTTTATATATTGGCCATTGGTTCCATGGCAGTGTATGGGGTAATACTAGGTGGCTGGGGCTCCAACAACAAGTATTCGATTCTTGGAGGTCTGAGATCCACCGCGCAGATGGTTTCATACGAGGTGCCACTGGGTCTGGCTTTATTGGGTATTGTGTTTGTGTATGGCACGTTCAGCTTGAGAGACATCTCTCTTGCCCAGCAGGGGACTTTTTTGGGATTTTTGCCAAATTGGGGGATATTCAAGCAGCCGTTGGGATTTATCTTGTTCATTGTGGCTGCATATGCAGAGGCCAATCGTGTGCCGTTTGACTTGCCTGAGGCGGAAAGCGAAATTGTTTCAGGCTATCATACAGAATATGGTTCAATGCGATTGGGGCTTTATCTCTTCGGGGAGTATGTAAACCTGGTGACGATATCCGGTATTATTGTCGCCCTGTATTTTGGCTCTTGGCATATGCCGTATATTGATCTAGGCGCATATCTAGGACCCATATCATGGGGGATAGTGTCTTTCTGTATATTTTTCTTAAAGGTATCATTCTTCCTATGGATGTTTGTGTGGGTCAGGTGGACCTTGCCTCGGTTCAGGTATGATCAGGTTATGGGTCTTGGGTGGAGAGGGCTGATTCCTCTTGCACTGTTTAATATCTTCATTACTGCGCTGTTTATTCAGCTTACGGTCTAGTCGGAGCACATCATGGCCAAACCGGTTGTCAAAAAGGAATACACCCTGAGTGAACGGATCTATCTGTGGGAGATCCTGAAGGGTATGAAGCTCACATGGGGACACTTCTGGTTCAATTTTAAGGCGTGCTGGAGGCCTGGGCCCCATACGATTCCAACATGCTGGCAGTACCCGGAAGATCGTACCAGGGAAATATCTCCTATCTTTCGCGGCGAGCATATGTTGCAACGGGACGACAAGGGCAGGGAGATGTGTATTGCTTGTGGTATGTGCGCAAAAATTTGCCCGGCACAGTGTATTACCATAAAGAAGGCCAAGCGCAAGGAAGGCGAGGAAGAGAAGTATGCTGCAAAAACATATCCTGCAGCCTTTGAAGTAGACCTTCTGCGATGCATATTCTGCGGTTTCTGTGAAGATGTATGCCCGAAAAATGCCATTGTTTTAGGACAAGAATTCGAGTTTGCCAGGTATACAAAAGAAGAGTGTATTCTGGATAAACGCAAGTTGCTTATGAATTATCGTAAGGCCAAGGAAGAAGGCAAGCTCAAGCCGCCCAGGAAGCGTGTTCCAGTTGTTCCTGCGCCGCCTAAGCCGGAGAAGGCTGAGGGTGGTGAGGCAAAAAAAAGCAAGGCGGCTGTCGCCGGCAAAACCAAGAAAAAGCCGGTTGCAAAGAAAAAGGCGGTTGAGAGTGCCGAAGGTACTGAGAAGAAAGAGGCAGCGGAGAAGGAAGAATAAACCAGGTGTTGAAAGTACGTTATAGATGTAGAGGAATCGGGTGATTGATATGGATTTATATTTCTGGGTATTTGCCAGCATGTCAGTTCTGGCCGGGCTATTTACCATAGCCGCAAGGGACGCATTGCCCAGTGCCATGGGACTGCTTACGGTATTTATTGCTCTTGCCGGCCTGTATCTTCATCTGCATGCCCCGTTGATCGCTATTTTCCAGGTAGCCATTTATGCCGGGGCCATCCTGATCCTGGTTGTGTTTGTCATCATGCTTCTCATGGCACCGGGTGAACGGCTGGCGGCCATACAGGCCAATGTCTCATACAGGGGCGCAGGTGCCTTACTCGGGTTGTGTTTAATTGGTCTCATAGCAGTTGGGACAAAGGGCGTGTCGGAGATAGTGTCTATGAAGGCGCTCCCTGAAGGATTTGGAAACCCATCAATGTTTGGTGATTTGCTTTTCCGGGACTTTTTGCTTCATTTTGAAGTCGTATCCGTACTCCTGCTTGTAGCACTGATCGGCGGGATCTATCTATGCAAGAAGAAACTTTAAGAGAGGGCTGAATGGCATCGCTCACACACTATATAGTTTTGTCATCAATACTCTTTGGCTTGGGGACCGTCGGCTTTTGTACAAGGAGAAACGCCCTGATCCTGTTTATGTCTATTGAACTTATGCTCAATGCAGTAAATCTGATGCTGGTGGCCTTTTCCAATTTTATGGGCGACATGGCAGGGCAGGTTATGGTCATTTTTATTTTTGCAGTGGCTGCGGCTGAGGTTGCTGTCGGCCTTGCGATATTAATAGCGCTCTTCCGGCATGTTCGGGAAGTGGACATAACCAAATTTAATGTATTGAAATGGTAAAGAATACGCATTCAGCTAATTATGGTTTTTGGTGTATAAACACCCTGTCTATGTAGGGAGCTATTCATGGAAGGTTATCTGTATCTCATACCATTACTGCCTTTTATAGGATTTCTGATTAATGGCCTGCTTGGGCAAAAGATTGGGAAATCCGGTGTTTTCTGCATTGGCTGTTCCTCTATAGGCTTGGCCTTTCTATTTTCCATTTTGGCCGTGTACCAACTGGCATGCAGCCCGGCTGAAGACAGGTTGCTCGTACAGGTCCTTTGGAGTTGGATAAGCGTAGGCAATCTTAATATTGATATTGCCTTGATGATGGATCCGCTTTCCGCTGTGATGATCCTGGTGGTTACGGGCGTGAGTTTTGTTATTCATATATACAGCACAGGTTACATGGCACATGATGAGGCAGCCTGGAGGTTCTTCTCCTACCTCAACATGTTTGTGTTCTTCATGATAATGCTGGTGCTGGGTTCCAACTATGTAGTGATGTTTGTCGGCTGGGAGGGCGTAGGCCTCGCCTCCTATCTGCTGATCGGTTTCTGGTACAAAGAAAACGTGAATGCGGATGCGGGTAAAAAGGCCTTTATTGTGAACCGGATTGGAGACTTTGGTTTTCTCCTTGGCATGTTCCTGATATTCATTACCTTTGGTTCCTTATCCTATTTGGATATATTCCCAAAGGCGGCTCACATGTATGAGCAGGGGATCATGGCCATGAACTCACCGGTAATGATAGCCATATGCCTTCTGCTATTTCTGGGAGCAACCGGAAAATCAGCACAGATCCCTTTGTTTGTCTGGCTGCCGGATGCAATGGCCGGCCCGACGCCTGTTTCAGCACTCATACATGCCGCCACAATGGTGACCGCCGGCGTATATATGATAGCAAGGACCAATGTTCTTTTCACCCTTGCTCCCACTGCGTTACTGGTCTTGGTACTGATGTCTGCGGCCACTGCTTTTATAGCGGCAACGATTGGTATTCTGCAGAATGATATCAAGAGGGTTCTTGCTTACTCCACTGTAAGTCAGTTGGGCTATATGTTCATAGGTGTGAGTGTGGCTGCATACGGGGCAGGGATATTTCATCTTATGACCCATGCCTTTTTCAAGGCGTGCTTGTTCCTTTGCGCCGGTTCTGTAATTCACGCCATGGGCGGGGATCAGGATATGAGGAGTATGGGCGGCCTTTGGAAGAAGATACCCATCACATATATCACCATGCTTTTTGCAACCATAGCGATTTCCGGGATTCCTCCTTTTGCAGGGTTTTTCAGCAAGGACGAGATTCTGTGGAAAGCTTTCACTTTCCCGTATTATCCTGTTGTAGGTAAGATAGTTTGGTTTATCGGCGTTCTTGCCGCTGGAATAACGGCCTTTTATATGTTCAGGCTTATTTTCATGACCTTTCATGGTAAGTTCCGCGGTACTGAGGAACAGGCCCATCACTTACATGAATCGCCACTAAGTATGACAGGTCCTCTTATGATCCTGGCTTTTCTCGCAGTATTTGGGGGCTGGCTGGGAGTGCCGCATTTAATCGGCAATCTTTTTGGACATGTACCCAATATCCTGGAAAATTTCTTTGAGCCTGTATTTGCCAGCTCACACGAAATAATTGGTGCCTACGCTGGTGTGCAACACCATTCCACCGTTGTAGAGTGGGTCCTTATGGCTGGCTCAGTGGCTGTTGCCATTGGGGGTATTTCTCTGGCTTATCATATCTATATACGTCGTGTTGACGTACTGCCAGGAAAGCTTGCGGAGACTTTTTCCATATATCACAGGCTTGTCTACAATAAATACTGGGTTGATGAAATATACTACTACGTAGTTGTTCTGCCGTTTTATTATCTCTCAATGTTTCTTTGGAAGGTCGTGGATGCGTTTATCATCGACGACATAGGAGCGAATGGACAGGCGTGGTGGGTACAAAGGGGATCAGGTGCGCTAAGGCTGGTCCATAATGGTTATGTGCAGACCTACGGGGCATTTATGGTCCTTGGACTTGTTGTAATGCTCTGGTTTTTCATTGTGTAAAATCGGCTGGGTTTAATTTATGGAACGGGGCCAGGAAAGAGCAGTTATGGAGTGTAACAAAACAAAAGGATCGAAGGGTAGATTATGAATGCTCCCATATTAACCTATGTAACCTTCTTACCCCTGTTGGGAGTGTTGGCTATTCTCTTTATCCCGCAGCGGAGTGAATCAGGGAAGAATGCCATCCGCTGGGTGTCGATGGTAATATCCACATTGGTGTTTATTGTTTCGCTGAGATTGTATTTTGATTTCGATCCCGATGTGGCAGGGTTCCAATTCATAGAGCAATATTCCTGGATCCCCAGCTATGGCATTACCTATTTTATGGGTTTGGATGGTCTTGCATTCTGGCTCGTACTTTTGACCACCTTTCTTACCCCGCTTACGATCCTCTCCACGTGGTCGGCCATTACAAAAAAGGTGAAGGAATTCCAGATAATGATGCTGGTCCTTGAGACAGCAATGCTCGGGACATTTGTATCGCTGGATCTCTTTCTTTTCTACGAATTCTGGGAAATTATGCTCATCCCTATGTGGCTGATCATAGGTGTGTGGGGCGGAGAACGAAGGATATATGCTGCAATAAAGTTTTTCCTCTTTACTGCAGTTGGATCGTTCCTCATGCTGGTGTGTATCATCGGACTTGTTTACTTCCATAATCAGCAAACCGGTGAGTTGACCTTCAGCTTGCTTTCTTTATACAACACTGATCTTGCAAGGACGTATGAGCTACTCTTCTTCGCAGCGTTTGCCCTGGCATTTGCAATCAAGGTCCCGATGTTTCCTCTCCATACGTGGTTGCCGGACGCCCACGTTGAAGCACCAACCGCCGGGTCGGTAATTCTTGCCGGCATTCTTCTGAAGATGGGTACGTATGGGTTTTTCCGGTTTGCAATGCCCCTCTTCCCTGAAGGGTCGGCCTTCTTTACTCCGCTTATTGTAGTTCTCTCGATTATCGGCATTATTTACGGGGCAATGGTGGCCATGGTTCAGCCGGATATCAAGAAGCTGGTGGCCTATTCATCGGTATCGCACCTTGGTTATTGTATGATCGGGCTTTTTGTTTTGAACCGTCATGGTGTTGAGGGTTCGATCCTCCAGATGATCAACCACGGCATTTCCACAGGCGCCTTGTTCCTCTTGGTAGGTGTGGTTTATGAAAGACGCCATACCCGTATGATCGCGGAATACGGAGGGATTTGCAGGCCGATGCCTATCTATGCCTCTATCTTTTTCCTTATAACCCTGTCAAGTGTTGGATTTCCCACTACTAACGGGTTTATTGGTGAATTTCTTATCCTGTTAGGGGTCTTTGAGGTGAATAAGGCTTATGCTGTATTGGCTGCAACTGGTGTGGTCCTTGGGGCAATTTATATGTTATGGATGTTTCAGAGGGTTTTCTACGGAAGGGTCTCAAACCCCAAGAACGAAAAACTTAAGGACTTGAATCGCAGGGAATTGGCATATCTCCTACCTCTGGTTGCACTAGTATTCTGGATAGGTCTGTATCCCAATTTCTTCCTGAGCAAGATGCATAGCTCAGTGGATCACTTTATCAGTCAGGTTAAGATCTCTGAACCTGCGTCCCCGGGTGCGGTTTTAGAGCATCATGCCTTTGTTGATGACAAGACGCCTTTAGATGTGAGTTCGGCTAAGGAGTAATGAATATGAGCGACCTTGGTTTTTCCTTTAGCCTGAGTCAGCTATGGCAGGTAGCTGGTGGACAGATAATCCTCCTTATTGCCGGTCTGTTGCTTATTTTTGTTGACCTTTGGCTTTCAACAGATGAGAAACCGGATCATGTAGCAACAATGGGTTGGCTTACTGCTCTGAGTTTTTTAGTTGCGTTGAAATATATGATTTGCACTGGGAGGACAATCAATGAAATAGTATTAGTTGATGTCTTTTCTACAGAGAAATTTTCCATATTTGTGTCGGCCATAGTCTTGGTGGCAGGTATATTCGCGAGCCTGATGAGTATCGGCTATTTGCGGAACAATAAACTGGTTAGATCAGAATATTTCATACTGCTTGTATTTGCGGTTTATGGCACCATCGCCATGGTCCAGTCAGTTGATTTGCTCATGATGTTCATCGCTCTTGAGGTGATGTCCATGTCTGTATATGTCTTGGCTGCATACCTGAAAAACGACAGGAAGTCACAGGAGGGGGCCCTTAAGTATTTCCTTCTTGGGAGTTTCGGGTCTGCGTTTTTCCTCTTCGGGGTTGCACTGATGTATGGCTTGACCGGTACTGTCAATATCACAAAGATTGCTCAGATACTGTCCGCAGGTCCTCTTCTTGAGAACCCCGGGGTGCTTATTGCTATGGCTATGCTGATGTCGGGTCTGTTCTTCAAAATGGCCCTTGTACCCTTCCATATGTGGACTCCGGATGTCTATGAGGGTAGCCCCGCGATTATAACCGGTTTTATGGCAACAGCAGTGAAGGCAGGGGCCTTTGGGATATTTATCAAGCTCTTATATGTTACTTTTACTCCGATTCTTGCGCACAGCGGGCAACCCGAGTTTCAATCCACAGTCAACCTGGCAGCTTTGGCAGTCTATTGGAAACCCCTGCTGTGGTGGCTGGCCCTTATTACCATGTTTGTGGGCAACCTGGTTGCAGTGTCTCAACAGAATGTGAAGCGCATGCTGGCCTATTCCTCCATTGCCCATGCCGGGTACATGGTCTTGGGGATTCTTGCAGCAAATGATGAAGGCCGCATGGGTGTGCTGTTCTATCTCTTCGCATATACTTTGATGAATATGGGGGCCTTTGGCGTGCTCTATCTATTGGATGGTCAGGAAGGAAAGGCTCAGACTCTGGACGATTACAAAGGGTTGGGGTTCAAGTATCCTGCTCTCAGTTTTCTAATGGCCCTGTTCCTGGTTTCCATGGCGGGGCTTCCTCCCACTGCCGGTTTTATCGGTAAGTTCTACTTGTTTGCAGCGGCCATAAAAGAAGGATATTTCGTGCTTGCAGCGCTGGGTATAATGACCTGTGTTATCGGGGCATATTACTACCTGAGGGTGATCTGGATGTTGTATATGGTGGAGCCATCCAGGGAGGTAGTTGCCGGCAGAGTGGGTGTCCCTTCAATGATAGCGTTGATTGCTGCTGCTCTAGGGATTATGTATCTTGGAATATTACCCGAAGGGCTTGCACAAGTAGCGAACGCTGCCCAGCAAGGCCTTGCCATGGTCTTCTAGTTATACTGAAATAGCAAAAGCGAAAAACGCCGTGGCTTTGGGCATCATCATACCACCACCATTGTGTTACCGGTATGTTCTCATCACGCCGCCAACTGGCTAAATCAGCTATTCTTTGGATAGATTTGTAGAATTGCTTGGCTCGTTGTAAAAGCTGTCTATCCGCCTTTAGCACACGCTCTCGCTCCTCATCTGACAAGTGTAACTCATTTTTAGCAATTTCACTGCGTGTCATTAGCATGTCCAAATGCTCCATGCCACTCACATCGGCAAATTGCACATCTACGTCCCCAATTTTCCCGTTTTCTTAGCTTATTCTGCGTCTATTAAAGTTCGTTATTGACTATGATGATGACTATGGTTATGACAGGAAATAAAAGTGGAAGGGGCTATCCGGTTCGTTTCTCCTGCTTTTAATGAAAAAACAGAAGCACAAGGAGAGCAAAGTGGATACTCCAGCAAAATGAATACATCTGAGGAGTGTAACATGCAAACAATTAAAGCATCAGAATTCAAAGCAAAATGCCTGCACTTAATGGATGAGGTAAACCGGACAGGGGAAGAAATTGCGATCACAAAAAATGGGAAACCTGTTTCTATCTTGAAGGCGTATCGCACAGTGCCGAAAACACTTTTTGGCCTGCATAAAGGAAAGATACAGAGCAAAGATGATCTGATCGCCCCCTTGGATATTGAATGGGATGCCACTTAATGCTGTTACTTGATACACACGTTCTCGTATGGCTGGATGAAGGAAACCCACGATTAGGAACAAATGCATTACAAACAATTAACAGGGCGCTGGCATCCGGTCAACTTGGCGTAGCGTCTATCAGTTTTTGGGAAATTGCTATGCTGGTCAGAAAAAAACGACTGGATATCCAGATAGAGCTTGATGTCTGGCGTATTGAACTGCTGCAAAACGGTTTGCTGGAAATTCCACTACAGGGCTCAACTGCTCTCCGTGCCGGTCAGTTGCAGGCTTTTCACGGCGATCCTGCAGACCGCATGATCGTTGCCACAGTGCTCGAAAACTCCGCAATCCTTGTAACGGCTGACAAAAAAATTCTTGATTGGGACAAACTCCACCAAAAAATTGACGCCTCTCGCTGAGGGGTTGCAGATGATCTTCATCCCCGCATGCCTGAGTTCGCGATGGTGGGTAGGCGTCCGGGACCTCTATCAACCCAAAGGAACTTCGAGTGAACAGTTGTAGCGTTTTTATCTTACAGTCAGGCCGCATATAGTATCAACTGGTACAGGATTATGGAATCCCCTTGGCGAAAGTAGCCTGACAGCTCGGAGTTTCTATGTCTGCTATCTCCAAGACAATTACAAGGAGAACGAAAGAGTAAGTCAAACTAGTCTCTTACGTCCCCAATTTTTCACCCTGCCTCGCATCTGTAGCACCCTGTGAACGCTTACAGTTCGGTGTGCGGCAAAACGGGCGTTGTAATCCCGTGAACGGTTACAAAATTATTCCACATTAATTCCGGTAGACCTGATCTTTTTGCCGAGCGGCACGTAATGCCTTGATAAAAAGACCCGGATCCTGAATCATCCTCTCTCGCTTTTTACGATTGGACTCCTGATAGTGACGATAGAATTCAGTCAAATCCCGGGTAGAGATGGGATCTTTGGC
>Ga0164318_10001943_pt1 | contig 18832 bp, 33 predicted proteins | sample GuaBasSedimGuay9_FD_113734 | JGI IMG/M metagenome (GOLD analysis project Ga0164318, IMG submission 113734) | Subseafloor sediment microbial communities from Guaymas Basin, Gulf of California, Mexico - Guay9, Core 4571-4, 0-3 cm | ecosystem: Environmental > Aquatic > Marine > Hydrothermal vents... | reverse complement strand
AGCATCTTTGCCCAGTGTGAAGATGGAAGGGAGATCAAGATTAGCTGATGCCGATCGTCGTCCTCATACTGATAGCTCTCCTGGTGCTCCTCGCCTCAAGGGGGGAGGAAAGACCCCCGACGCTCCCCCCTGAGAAGCCCATGGAGCTTCCTCCTCCCTCCAAGGAGGACTTCTCTAGGTTCTGGAACAGGGTAAAGGACTACTGGGGACACATCAGAAAATACAGCAGGGAAGCTGGGGTGGACCCGTACCTCACCCTCGCCGTGATATGGGCCGAGTCCTCCGGTAGAAAAAACGCAAAGAGGAAGGAAGACAGCTTCTACAGCTACGGCCTCATGCAGGTCACGTACAGAGCAGCGCTGGATGTCGGGTTCGAGGGGTATCCAGAGGACCTCATGGACCCTGAAACGAACATAAAGTACGGCACGAGGTACCTTGCTGCAAAAATACGGGAGTTTGGGTGGACCGAAAATCCTACGCTGTATGGTGTTGCGGCGTACAACGCAGGAGCTGGGAACGTAAGTAGCTGGCTCAGGAAGGGCCTTACGCCCGAAACCTTTCCCGAGCCGACCAGAACCTACCTTAAGAACGTGAACAGGTACTGGCGTGCGGCAATAAAGTATGCTCCCTAGGAGGACGATATGCCAGTCTTAAACGCAAGACCGGTCTTCAAAACCCCGCCGAGGGGAGCCCCAATAGCGAAAGCCGAAAGGAAGGTCGAGACCCTGGAGAGCAGAATAGCCTCCCTTGAGGAGGAAAACAGGAGGCTTATGGAGGAAAACGAAAGGCTGAAGGCGGAAAACGAAAGGCTTTCCGAGATGTACAAAGAACTCTCCGACAGGCTCCTGACGGCGGAAAAGGCCATAGTCGAGATCGCCGAGCGCATAAGGAGGTAACATGCTCAGGACCATCCCCTTCTTCTACGAGGGGATCATGCCCAAGAAGGACAAGACCCTGGTCTCGGAGAGGCTCGACTTCCCGTACGTCATCACTGAAGTCAGGGTGGACTTTGCTCTTGAGACCAGGAAGATGTTGCAGATAAAGGTGTTTGTGTGCAGCGACGACGAGGTTCCCAGTTCCGGGGAACCTTTTGGATACAACGTGTTCGAGGACTTCTCCCAGGCCCCTTACATAGTCGGGGACGAACCCCTCGATGTGTCAGTGGGCTTCAAGGTGGAGCGTCCTGGAACGTGGATAAAGGTATACGGGAAGAACCTCGACACGTTCCCGAAGACCCTGGATGTGAAGGTAACGATAGACATGCCAGAGGAGCACCTGCCAAGGTACAGGTAGGAGGATGACATGCCGATAGAATACCAAAGGCTTGTGACCGTAGTTGGTAACACTCCCGTAGGTGGAAGGGTAGTGCTCATGGAAGATTTCGAAAACGGGATGACTTGGCTTGCCGCAGGAAACGGCGATACGTGGGTTGTGGATAGAACTACCTCCCGCTCCTTCGAGGGAGCCTTTTCTATGGAGGTTTCCACGAGGGACCCCTCTCCCCTTCCCATAACGGGAGAAAGTGTGGGGACAGGCGACGGCACCACAAAGACCTTCACCCTTGCGAACCCTCCCGTAAGGTACCACTCTGAAACGATATACATAGACGGCTCCGCACAGACAAGGGACACCGACTACACCATAAACTACGACACTGGCGAGATAACCTTCACCTCACCTCCTGCCTCAGGTGCCTCCATAACCGCAGATTACACCCATACGCTCGCACAGGCAGGAGATGTTGTGTATACGGGAAGGTATGTGCATCTGGGTTCCTCCCGTAAGCTTATCTTCGATACGAGGTTTTCCTTTGAGGCAGAATACATAGATAGCGTCCTCACACAGGTTATAGACACCATAAGGTTTCAGATCGCATGGGACGATGTGGATGATGGAGTGGTGCGGGCTGCGATATTCGACTACCTGCCGTCCGATGGAACCTGGGGCTTGTGGCATTCGGGCGGTTTCCTTTCCCTTTCCGAACTCCATCCACTTAGGGAGATTGCCTGGCACCGGATTCGTGCCGAGATAGACTTCGGAAGCCACACATATAGCTGGCTTCAGGTGGATGACGTCCCTGTACAACAGGTGAACCTAAGCCAGTACACGCTGTATCCCTTCTCCTCGGGCGGGACCGAATATGCATACGTGGTCTTTTATGTCTACAGCAAGTTCACGGGATACAGAGGGACATGTTACTTTGACGACGTGCTTCTACTGGAGGCGTAACGATGGGAGCATATCATGGCCTCGGGTATAAGAAGGATGTAGTATCCATCCCACAGCAGTTGACGCTTTTTGCTCAACACATAGGGGACGACTCATACACTCTTCCAGATGGGTCCACCACGACCGACTACATCCTCACAAGGTCCTTGCTTCCCTCAGCGAACGAGGGAAGCGAAGACTCTCTTTCGGTCTCCGTGACCGCAACCTCAGAAACGCTTGTGGTGGACAGGAGGTTCTACTGGTGGGAGGACCTCATAGGGGATGCCTATCTGATGGGAGACTTCTTTGTAAAGACCCGTTTTGCCATAGCTGGCGACGGGTCCAACGACATATACCTTACCAAGGTAGCCTTCGATGTGGAGGTGATAAACAAATCCGGATACCACGATGTCGTAGCCACAAAGACGATAACCTTCTCTACACCTCCACATACAAGCTCCTCCTCGGAATCAAGTGTGATAGTTGCAGGGCTTGTGAAGGCTGGAAGTATAGTCAGGTTCAGGATGTACGACGACCTGAGCCTTAGGATAAGGGCGTGGGGGTACGTCGCTGGAGGAAGTGGGACGATGAAGCTGTACTTCGCCCCCGGAAGTGACGATGTTTATGTCGTAATAAACTATGCGGAGGGATAGGATGCCTTTGATAGACGACTTCACAGGGGAACAGATAGCAGGTAAGCACATAACGGTGAACTACAAAGGGAACACCTGGAGGTTCAAGACGAAGAACAACCTTCGCCTCTGGATGGGCCAGAGGCGTATGCTTACAGGCTTCACTCCTACGGCGGTGGGTCCTCCGCTTCCCGTGCCGGAGGAGATACACAAGAAGACGCTCGAAAAGTTTGGAAGGGACCCGGACGAAGAAAAAGTCCAGGTGGATGCCTTTGGGGTGGAGATGGAGTTTAGGAACATGTCGGAGTTTAAGGCTTGGGTTGTAGGCGATGTTGGTGGCTTCGCATGAACGTCTCGACTTTAGCAAAGCTTCTGGCGGATAAGATAGTTGGAGTATTAGGTCCTCCAAAAGGGGAGGACATAACCACCGACCCCACTCCGGGAAATGTGACCGTGGTGAACTTCGAAAAGCCCATATACGAGATCCTCATACGGAACAAAAGCACCACGGATACCCTTTATGTTTCCTTCGACGGAAAAAGTTGGATAGACATACCGGCAGAGGCGGAGCTTTTCGTGGACAACCTCGTTGAGGAAACACTTTCTTTGTGGATCAAGTCGGACGGAGCATCCCAACCTGTGAGTTTGATCTACAGGCATATAGTGGAATGAGGAGATAAGATGATAGCAATACGTGACAAGACCCCGTGGAGCAAGATAACCGGTTACCCCTCCGTCGTCGCCGGTAGTGGATTGACCGGAGGCGGAAGCCTCAGTGGCGATGTTACCCTCAACGTAGGAGCTGGCACTGGGATAGAAGTTAGTGCCGATGCTGTCTCGGTGAAGTTTGGCTCCAGTGCTGGTCAGGCGGCGGAGGGTAACAAGACTATAACGATCTCGGCAGGGACTGGTCTTTCAGGCGGTGGAACGATAACCATAGGTGCAGGAGGTAGTGTCAGCCTTTCGGTAGAGTATGGCTCGACCGCAGGAACGGCCGTCGAGGGCAACAAGCAGATAACGATCTCAGCAGGAAGTGGCCTTTCAGGTGGTGGGACGATAACTTTGGGAGCTGGAGGAACTGTCACTCTTTCCCATGCGGATACCTCTTCCCAAGGGAGCGTAAGCAATACGGGAGGGACGGTCATCCGGAGCGTTACTCTGGATACCTATGGTCACGTTACAGGTCTGACCTCCTATAATCTGGACAACAGGTACTACACCGAATCGGAGGCAGATTCCAAGTTCGTCCATGCAGGCATAACAAAAAGGCTTTACATCGAAACCCTCCGTCTGGACGACACGAACCCTCCGGATACCGGTATCGTAGGATACCAGCCTTCCGTAGATTTCGGGCCGACTTCGGACGAGATAGCCTACTTCAACTTCGCTGTACCTTCCGACTGCGATACATCTCACGACATAAACTTACGGCTTGGGTACTGTATGAGCACTTCAGGTACGGGCACGGTTGTAATGGCTATGGCCTATCAGGTGATTTCTTCTGGAGGAGATGCGACACCGGCGGACACCGGCACGGACTCTGTTACGATAAATCCTCCAGATTCTGCCGAAGTGATGGCCTTCGACACGAGCCTCACCATTCCAGCGGCCGACATACCGAACAACAACGCCGTTATAGGCGTCAAGCTCTACAGGGATGCGAACAACGCCAACGATACGCACGGGGGAGATTTTAGGCTTCTGACGCTGGAGGTTCAGTACACCACCAAGGCGTCTTAGGTTTAGTTAGTCTACTGATTAGCTGGCTCGTCGGCTGACAAGGAGGTAGCATGCCTATTGGTCTTGGTAAGAATGTCGTTGTGGAAAAATTCACCTCCTCTGGAACTTGGACAAGACCCCCTAATGTAAGGGAGGTGAACGTCATCATTGTTGGTGGTGGTGGCGGCGGCGGTGGCGGTCGAGGTGGCGACTCTGACGGTTCTGATGGTTCCGATGGAGGTGCTTCTTCATTCGCAGGTATAACGGCAGCCGGGGGTAGTGGAGGGGGAAGAGGTACTTCCTCTCCTGGAAGTGGTGGTGCGGGGGGATCAGCCTCCACGTTCAACCTCTTCGACACCACGGCGTTCAGTGGGGCAGCAGGTGGAGATGCGGGAGATGATGGAGGAGACAACACAAGCACTTGGGCTGAGTTCTCTTCTGGAGGCAGCGCTGGAGGAACCTATGCTGTCCATGGCGGAGGAGGGGCAGGAGGGTTCGGCGTGGGAGTTACTGCCGGTTCAGGAGGAGATTGTACCCCTCAAGGCAATTATGGTGGAGCTGGGGGCACAGGTTACGGAGCTGGTGGAGGAGGTGGGGCCGGTGGATCAGGTACTTTTTCAAATGGAGGAGGAGGTGGTGGTGCAGGTGCTGTAACTGTTGTTCAAAATCTCCCTGTTACTAAGAGTTCCTATACCGTGACTGTTGGAGATGGTGGAGCCGGTGGTGCAGGTGGCGGAGATGCTGGTGATGGCGGCGCAGGTGCCCCTGGTGTAGTCATAATCTGGTATTGGACATAAAACATCTTTGATTGGCGAACTTAAAGGAGGCAACATGCCCAAGGTGGAACTCACCACCGACCAGCTTGCCGCAATCCTAAGCATCCTTGACCAAATCACTATCAAGGGCTCGGATGCCGAAGCCTTCGTGGAACTGAGGAAGGCATTTGTTAAGGCCCTTGAGGAAAAGCCCAAAAAGAAGGATAAGAAAGAGACGGGCTAAAAGGAGGTGTTACTATGGCCGCAACTGTGGATGTTCAAGAAGGTAACGGCTCCCCTGTAACGTGGACCACCATAACCACGGCAAGGTTCTGTACCACCGACAGCTACAACCCTGGCACAAGCCATCCCTGTGTGATCCCCACAAGCGGCTTCAACTACAGCTATTGGAAGCACCACTGTCTGAACCTTTCCGGAACCTTCACCCAGATTTCCAACATAAGGTTCAGGTGCGATGGAAGCATAGACTGGACCCTCGGGACCGACGGGGAGTTGAGGGTAGGAACGAGGGATTCGGGGGACAACGGCTGTCCCGAGGCCAATTACCAACAGGCAAGTGGGACGGAAGGGACGACGGGACATCCCATCGAGGACACCACCAACGGGCACAGCTATTACAACGGGCAGTCGTCTCCTACGTCGAACATCGAAAACTACACAGCCGGTTCCGAGCTTATCGTTGATTCTACGGAGTACACATCTGCGTCGAGAACGAAATCCGTTGTGCTGCAAGTGAAAATTGCCTCCGACGCTACGCAAGGGGAGCAACCAGATGAGTCCCTTGTCTTTTTGTACGACGAGATTTGACCTATGACTATAAAGAAATGTCCAGTTTGTGGAAAAACAATCCCCCGCAAGAACACCAAGTTCTGCTCACATAAGTGCTACGCTAAATATTGGACAGGCAGAGAAAAGCCAAACGCTCGTAGAAGGATAATAAAGACTTGCCCGATATGTGGTAAGAAGTTTGAAACGGGAGGGCAAGCTGGGAAGAGAGACAAAATCTATTGTTCAAGGGAATGTGCTACAAAATCGCAAATGAAGAATACGGGATATAGGGCGTGGCTTAGGTTCTCAAAAGCGGTCTTTGAAAGAGATGGTTATAAGTGTGTGATATGCGGTAGCAATGGTCACCTTAACTGCCACCACATAGAACCCAGAAAGTGGAAGAAGAAGAGCGAATTTAAAGGCGAAGAGGATATGAGCGATTGTGTTACGCTATGTGTTGGATGCCATGCCATGATAGATAGATTTACGAAGATGGGATATTCCAGAAATCCCAACTTTGACCCACGCAAACTGTTCGAGTTGCTTAATGTAGAGCTTCCGAAGAAATCCGAGATTTAGAAACAATGCTAAAGGCCGTAGACTTTTATGACGAAATATTCTCCAGCGACCTTCCTGAAGAAGACAAGAACCTGGCTTGGTCCATAGTATGTGAACTTTAGGATGCCCGGGACCTCTACGACGTTGTAGATGCCATAGACTACGAGCTGGACCCCTTTTGGGTTCCCGAAGCACAGAGAAAGAGGGTTTCAAAATTCCTGCGGAAGGTTTTAGATTATGCCGGTAAACCTCGTCCGCTTAAAAGACCGCCTCACAGAGGAGATAAAGAAGCCCCACGAACTTGACGAGGAGACCAAGAAGCTCCTCGCATGGACCCTCCTACATGACCTCGGATACCCTCCCCTCAAATACTTCTGGATAGCCTGGTACAACGACGGAACCGCCCTTTCTCAATTCGACCCCGAGACCGGAGAGGAGATAGGCTTTCTTGAGGTGGACCTTCCCCGTGTGGTGAAGTTCGGGTGGTACCCGTTCACTCCCAAATTGGCGGAGCTTGTAAGAAAAAAGGGAATCCTTGCCGTGGTGGACCCTCAGGCGAGGCCGCTTGAGGTGTACCTCAATCCCCGAAGGAGCCTCATTGCCTTCAGGAGGAATTACCTGAAGTACGGAAACGGCAGGGTCGTGAGGTGGACGGAGTACTGGTTGGGGTATTATGAAAACGGCAAGGAACACATGTGGCATGTAAGGTAGGAGGAGACAATGGCCGACATTCACATTCTTGAAGGGACGAAGTCGGGAGCGGGGATTGCGTATCGGGTCGTGTTTCATATCCCCGTGCCTGATGTCAAGAACGAGGCTGGGGTTTCGTATCAGCAGGCTGTGGTGCAAGCGAAAGCCGATACAAGGAGTGTGCTCACAGATATAGACTCGACAGAACAGGCCAAGCTTGATTCAGGCGAGCTTTGGGAAGAAGTCGTCACTTTCCGAACGCATCCAGCACGGAAGGACGACGCTGAGCGCCTTAAGGCGTTATACGAGGAGACAAAGACAAGGCTTCAAAAGGAGTTTGCGGAAAGGTTCAAATACACGGGTCTTACGCTTTCGGCGAAGACTTAGGAGGGTAGAATATGGCTACCATAAAACGGAATTTTAGCTCTGAGGAAACCATTTACAAAACCGATGCCTTCGGTGGGACCGATTCAGACGTAGGGTCTACTGAAGTGTACACATCAGGTGTGGACCTTGAGACAAACGGCTACATCGGGGCTCATGTGATAATCGAGGCGGACTTTGTTTCCTCTCCCACCGACGACCTTGAGGTGAGGTTTTACGGGTCGCTCGACGGCTCAAACTGGGACGACAAACCATTCTACAGCTTTACGATCTCGAACGACACCGATCCTTGTCAGGTCTCCGTAGTGATAACGGACGTTGTGCACTTCAGGGTGGGCCTGAAGTCTTCTGGAAACACAGACACCATAGACGTCCAGGTGAAGTACAAGGCTTGGAACTACGTGACGGTCTAAGATGCGGTGTGCTTCTTGGCAAAAACCGCCTCGTGGAGCTGTTTTGGATGCCACGCATCCGCTGGCGAAGGGTTTGGTCGGGTGCTGGCTGTTCAACGAGATGACAGGAAACAAGATTTTTGACCTGTCGGGAAACCAGAACCACGGGACGCTTACGAATATGGACCCGGCGACGGATTGGGTGCCGGTAGAAGGCGGAGCGTTGGATTTTGACGGAAGCGATGATTATGTGAATGTAGGGAAAGTTGGAAAGGAAGAAATCACTTGGGTTATGATTTTTCTGCCTCGGAGCTTACCGGCGACTAATTATTACATGGCCTTAATGGATAAAAACGAAGGTGGCAGTTATCCCAATGCTTACGGTGCTGTTATTTCGAATTACAACCCTACCGGTCAAGAGGTTTTGAAATTCTTGTGCAACGGTAGTATTGTGGCGACAGGAAGCACAATTCTGTCTGCCGGAAAGACGTATCACGCAGTGTTTACGTTCGTAAACGGCGAACGAGGACAAATTTATCTGAACGGCATGCTTGAGGCTGATGAAACCACTTCTGCTACCGTAGAAAGTACCGATATAGATGTTTGGATAGGAAAGATGTACAGCACTTTTTATAGAGTGCCGTTTGATGGCTACTTCTCTCAGGTTTTGGTTTATAACCAGGTGCTTTCAGAAGACGAGATCCAATGGCTCTACCAGGAGCCCTACGCAATGTTCCTGACGCCTGCCAAGCGGGCTTATTTCTACATTCCGCTTGGTGTTGCAAAGGCATATGAAGCGGACGTCCTTCTGAAGAAACTTGATATCGAAAAGACATATACTACCGACGTCCTCCTCCAGAAGAAGGACATCACTTCGACGTATTCCGTAGATGCCCTCTTGGCGGCCACGCTTTCTAAAGACGTCTCGGTAGATGCCCTCCTAAAGAAGCTTGGGATCACCGAGGCGTATTCCGTGGATGCCTTGATCCAGAAGCTCGGCATCCCCAAGGAATACACCGTAGACGTCCTCATCGAGGTTCTTAACACCCTCGGGTATTCGGTGGACGTCCTCATAGAACGTCTTGGGATACAGAAGGAATATGCGGTAGACTTGCTTTTGAGGAAGACGCTGGAGAAGGGGTATTCGGTGGATGCGCTCCTTGAAAAGCTTGGCGTGGAGAAGTCCTACGCAGTGGACGTGATCCTCCAGACCGCCGCCAAGCTCAAGGAGTATTCTGTGGATACGCTCCTTAAGAAGCTCGGCGTGGAAAAGGACTATGCGGTGGATGTTCTCATAAAGAAGCTCGATGTTCCCAAGGACTACACGGTGGACACCCTCTTGGCAGCCACCCTTTCCAAGGACTATACGATAGATGCACTTTTAGAGAAACTCAGCATCCCCAAGGAATACGCCGTGGATGTGCTCATACGGAAGCTCGGTGTCACCAGAGGCTACACGGTGGATGCCCTCATAGAAAAACTTGGCATGGAAAAGAGCTACACCGTGGATGCCCTCCTTTCGATCCTCAAGACACAATCCTATGCAGTAGATACGCTTATAGAAGCCCTGGGGCTTACGAAGGCGTACGCCACAGACCTCTTGCTCAGAAAGCTCGATCTTACTAAATTCTATTCCGTAGACACGCTCATAAAGAAGCTTGGGATAGAAAAAAGCTATGCCGTCGACGTCATCCTTAACGTTGCGGCCAAACTTGTATCCTACAACGTAGATGTACTTGTAAAGAAGCTCGGGGTTTCCAAGTCATATGCGGTGGACCTCGTGATAAGGGAGATAGCCAAAACCGTGACGTATTCTGCGGACCTTCTGCTTATAACCTGGAGTAGCTGGTGGGAGGCGAAGAGGTTCGAGGCCCTGACGAAGAAGTGGGAGGCGGTGTTAGGTGGATAAGGACATCATAATAATACTGCTTATTATCGTCATAATCTTCCTGCTGTGGAAGCTCAGCAGGTCCGAGCAAAGGCCACTCAACCGGGCCACGAACTCGGAGGTCTGGGAGTGGGTGGACTACAAGGGGAGGCTCAGGAGGATAGAGGTCACCAGGAGGCTGGATGTTAGGTAGTCCTAAGAGGATAGACACCCGTGTAACTCCGGAAGCTCTTCAGGTCATATACATGGACGAGATAGCAGGCCGCCTTGCGGACCTCGCCGAGCTTTACGAGTCCCTGCTGAAGACGGCCGAGACCGAAGTGGAAAGGCTTGCGGAGGTAAGGAGCAAGCTTGAGGAGGTCAAGGAGACCTTAGAAAGGACGATTCCCCTCGGCGACACCGGTGACTATAAGCTGTCCGTCACAGGCGACGATACGACCATACTGGACCTTCTCCGCAGGCCGGTTTCCTCCTTCACCTTGTTCAACGACGGCCCGGGGAATGTCTACGTCGCAACGAACCACGGCAACGTTCCCAACAGTGCGCCGATAAAGTCCGGGGAGCAGTACTCGCTCAACGCAAGGGCGAGGGTGATCTGGAGGATAAGCCTGAGGTGTGACTTGGGTGAATCCGCAACCGTAAGGATAAAGACGCTCAGGTGATGGACACCATAGCCCGCAAGGTCCAGAAGATATTTCATCTTATAGAGCTTTCAAAGGGAAAGCCGAGGATAAGAGAACTTGCTATGGCGCTGGTAAGGCGTGTTGCCGAGCGCAACTACATGGGGGAGATCGCCTCCATCTTCTACTGGGTCCGGGACAAGATCCGCTACACCCGTGACCCCTGGAAGCTCGATGTGTTCGAGGATGCGGAGTGGACGCTGAGAACTGGCGCAGGGGATTGCGACGCCCATGCGGTCCTCCTCGGAAGCCTGCTCAGCTCAATAGGCTACCCCATAAGGATGAAGGTGGTCTCCTACGACGGGGTTCGCTATACCCATATCTACCCGCTTGTGGGAGACAGGCCCGGAAACCCCACGAGGTGGATACCACTGGATGCGACCATTCCCTGGGCAAAGCCTGGATACGAGAAGCCGTACGTGAAGGCGAGGGTGTTTAGGGCAAGATAGGAGGACAAGATGAGCCACATATATGAGAAACCAAAAGTCGGTTTAGCTATAAGTAGCTTTATAAGAGAGACTTTGATGCATAAGCTCCACTTACCATATGAACAAGCACAGGAAATTGCTGAGTTTATAGACAACGAGATAACAAAGGCCGATTGGCTTGAAACATTCGATGGAACTACGTATACTGTGAGCTTTAGACCGAAGCCTAAATCTGCAACCGATACAGTTAGGAAAGGCACGTAGGAAGATAGGAGGTGGATAAAATGGCCCATGTTAACCAAGAACCCCTTACAGAGCCCCAAAGGATAGCCCTTAGGGAAAATCCCCACCTCGTTGTGCTTGACAGATTGAGCGATGGTGCCCTTCTTGTGGGAGACAAGGAAGTGGCTTTAGATGGGTCCCGTCTGGGGCCATATATCCTTACTAAGGATGGCGGTGTAAGCGACATATACCTCTACTTCGAGAAGTATCATGGTATACGACTCCCAAGATGGAGCGCAGAGGAGACATTTAGAGCTTTGAGGGAAGCATCTCAAGTAGGTGAATAGATATAGCCATGCCCGACATGGAACTTACAGAGCGGGTCGCCGTCCTTGAGTCCAAGATGGATACCATACAAACGGTGCTTGAGAGGATAGAGAGGAAGCTTGACGAAACCCTCGACAACCACGAGCACCGCCTGACGAAGGTGGAGGCCGAATTCAGCCTCTTCAAGAGGGTGGGTTCGGTGCTGTGGGGGATAATCTACGCTGCGATAGCTGGAGCCATAGGGTTGTTCTTAAGAAAGAGCTGACAGGGGGTACAATGGCGCACATAGGAGAGGACTTCGGAAAGGAGCTACGGAAGTGGGAAACGAAGGTGTGGAGTGCGCTCGACAGCGCAGAGGGCTTTGCCGAGGAGTGCGACCTGGACAACGTGCTTGAGTATCTCATGGTAGCCGAGTGGATACGCACCGCAGAGAGGCCCAGAGCCGAGACCACTGAAGAACTTAGGGAACTTGCACTTGCTGTGGACAGAACCCTCGATGTGGTCCACAGAAAACGTGCGAGGATAGTCAACATCCTTAAGGAAAAGTGCGGGTGCGGTAAGAGAAGATGAAAATAGCCCTCTCCGCAGGTCACGGTAAGAAGGAGGGAGTCGCCGGAATAATCGTCTACGACCCCGGTGCTGTGTACTACGGGATGGCGGAGCACGATGTCTGTCTTGAGATTGTGGAGATGGTCTCTTCCTTGTGCAACCACATCCCCGACCTTGAGCTTGTACTCGTGCCGCCTGATACGCTCCATGAGAAGGTCGCCCGTGTGAACGCCTCAAGTGCGGCCGCCGCCTTGGAGGTTCACTTGAACGCCGCAACGAACACGAGGGTAAGGGGCACGGAGGTCCTGTACTTCCCTGGCTCGGCCAAGGGGTTTAAGATGGCAACCGAGCTTTCCAAGTGGCTTTCGGATTTCATAGGGTCTCCGAACAGGGGACCCAAGGCTCGCCCCGACCTCTTCTTCCTCAAGAGGACGAAGTGCCCTGCGGTGGTGGTCGAGGCCGAGTTCCTCTCGAACGAGAACGTGGCGAGGGAGCTAAGCGAGGGCTTCCTCAAGCAGAAGATAGCCTATGCGCTGGCGTACTTCCTGTTTTTGCTGAGCAAGGAGGGGATATGACACACATACACAGCGAGTCTGGTCATGTAATGTTGGAGAGCAAGAAGCCGGAGAAAATCACTGGGGATAGAAAACCGGACAAGCTGGTTACAAACGGGTTCGTCCGCACTACTGTCTCACGGCTTGAACGCCTGAGGGCGGTTGAGGAAGCAGTGGAAAACGGGTACATAACACCCCTTGTAAGACGTTTGTTTGTAGACGATATGTCTTCGATAGAAAGGGCTAAGAAGGAAGCAGGAATAGATGGGTTCTCCGACGGAATTCTGGAGATGCTGAGGGGGTAGTATGCGCATCTCCGAGGCGGACCTGAGGGCTTATCTTGACCAGGGGTGGAACGTAATCTATACGAACATCTCCCTCGAAGACCGACCAGAGTGGGGCATGTGGGAGTGTATAAGGGAGCTTGTGCAAAACGCACTGGATGAAACAGGTGGGTATAGGACAAGGAGAGGAAAGGTACAGGGAAAACCTACGCTCTTTGTAGAGGACGATGGGAAGGGGATGTTTATGGTGAACCTCATAATGGGAAGTGGACAGAAACCGTCTTGGGCCAGGGGAAGGTTTGGAGAGGGGCTGAAGTACGCATGTCTTGTGGCCCTGAGGGAGGGGTACGACGTTGAGATAGAAACCGTAGGAGCGACCATACTTCCGGTGATACTCGAAAAGGAAATATTTGAGCCGAGGACCAAACGCTCCGTGGTCGTTCCTATTCTCTCTTTCCTGTACAGAAGCTCTGATAGGAAGCAGGGAACGTCCGTGGCTATAATTGGCTACGATGGGATAGACTTTTCGGACAGATTCGCCGTGAACAGAAAGGATGTTATCGTAAGCTACAATCTGTTTGTATCGAAAGAACCCAAAGTCGTATATAAAGTCCAAATGTTCAGCGGGGATGAGGACCCTCCTGGCGTTAGAAGGCTTTATGTCAGGGATATATACGTTGCCGATATGGACAAGCTCTTCTCTGGCGCTAAAAAAGCTCTGTACTCGTACAACCTGTACGATGTAGACCTTACAAGGGAGAGAAATACTCCGGAAAGCCCATACCAGGTCTCAAACGGCATAGGAGACGTGATAGGGCGGTGTAAGGATAAATCCATCATTTCAAAGATCCTTAAAGTTGTCTCAAGAGACCAACATATGGAGTACGTAGAGAGCAGGGCCAATGTGGATATAAGTTCTGATGCCCTATCTGCATGGCGTGAAGCATTTAAAGAAGTCTTCGGAGCACGGGTAGCCCTTTTCACCGACAGGAAATTTGCCAGAAGGGCCGAGTGGGAAGGATACAGAGTTGTACACCTTCCCAGCTATTGGCACTACAGCATTAGAGGCTACCTTGAGGTTCCAGAAGACCAGCAGATAGCAGAGAAGGTCATCATAAAGCGTATATACCAGGCACATGAGCTTACCGAGCATGCGGAAAAGATTCTTAGATTCTTTGAAAAGCTGACGGAAGTTATATTTCGCACCTTCCCGTCCCCTAAGTATCTCAGGGAAGCTCCTGCCTTCAGAATAGGTGAGCTGTTCGATGCCGTGGGTGCAACTACAGAGAAAGAGATAGTTTTTAGCCCTCAGGCTCTTACGGTTTCATCTGCGGCTTTGGACGTCTATGTACACGAACTTGCCCATTTTACCTCCGGAGCAGAGGACCTCACCAGAGCACACCTACATGAGATAAGCAAGGTTGCCTCACATGTCGCCCTAACGCTTGCTACACGTGCGGACCTTAGGGCTATGCTTAAAGAGTTAGTAGATGAGCATTTCGGCAAGCCTTTGCTGGTCAGCCAGAAGCAGTTTGAGGAGAGAGTTAAGCGGTTATTGGAAGAAGGGACGTTAGCGGAGAAGATTAGACATGTGCTTGAGGAATGACATCAATAAACGCCCCAGGATCGATTTTTTCGACCCAGGGTATCCTTCTCTATACTACCCAAGGCAAAAACGAGGCTTCTGGGGGCATTTCTGAGCTTCCTCCCACCCCAAGGCGACCTCCGCCGTCACCCCCAGGGGAGCTTCGGCTCCCCTTGACTTTTTTGTCGGATTCGGCTATATTATGTCCTGGAGGTCCGTGACCTCCGGTAAAACACCGAGCGGTTGGAACCATGAATAGGGCATGAGGGTATATCCCGCATGCCGGGGCCGCTCTGACACGGCCCTTAACCTCGGCGAGGCAACTCGACCGAGGAACCCCACGGCTTTAGTCGTGGGAGGATGTCAGGTCCAGGTTTTCAAGAGAGTGGACGAGGAGAGCATAAGGAGGCTTATGAAACCGGTGCCACCTTCCCCATAGCTCTCCCTCCGAGGGGCCGAGAGGCCCCTTAATTTTTTTCTTGACTTTTGAGGGTTCACTGTATATAATAGAGCTAAGGAGGAACCAGAAAGGAGGGAACTATGATAGTTGGCAACTTCCCAGATGACAAGTTCGATGACTTTCCGCCGTTCGACAGAAGGTACCATCCGATTATGCTGATCTACTTAGGGAGAACAAAGGACTACTTCCGCTATGTAGCAGATGTTATGAGAGAGATGGTGCGTAGCGATGTGCTTGATTTGATAGTCAGGGACATACCCTCGGAAGTGCCGCCGTGTCTTCCGGATGAAGTTATTGAGAATGGATGCAGACATAGCGGCGGCAGGCTGTCGAAGGAGGAAATGAGGAGTATAATGGATACACCGAACTTCAGGTGGTGCCACCACGCAAGGGAGTATGGATATTTCGTCGCAAGGTTAATCGCCACAGAGTACATAGACCTGATAAGAAAAGGAATGAGGCTTGTTCCTGAGCCTTGGTATCTAAATTTCAAGGCGGATTTAGGAATAGTTGACGAGAACGATAATTGCATAGTTGCAGTTGAAATAGGGGATGTGTCGCCTGTAAAGCTACCTTCCCCTCTTGGAGAAGGAGGCCCAAAGGATTTTTGTTACTTCAGGTTCGTGGCGGATGAATTCTGGAAAACTCATTACGTTGTGATCAGGAAGGGAAGAAATGGAGAACGCTTTGTGAAGGGGTGGAGGACTGAAAAGCTCAGGGAACTTGAGAAAATGGAGGAAGAACTGGCAAAGTATGCAGTGATATGAAGAAGAAAATAAGTAAGGCAGAGAAACGACTGAGAGAAGAATTGATGGGCCTTGGGGATATATCCCCGAGAACCGTGGAGAACTACATCTGGGTGCTGAGGAAGTTCGCCCGGTATGTAGATAAGACACCGACTGTAGCAGACGCAAGAAGGTTCCTCGGCTCGCTTAGAGAACAAGGTGCGAGTAAAGCTTATGTTCACGTTGCGTACTACGCTCTTAGGAGCCTGTTCAAAATCCTCGGGAAGGAGGAAGAGTTCACCAGGAACATATCGCATAAAGTGCCGAGGTCTTCCAGAATCGGAAAGCCGACGCTTACCGTCGATCAGATCGAGAGGATGGTATCATGGGCGAAGAGCAAGAAAGGCAAGAGAGGCCCAAAGATACGCTTCTACCTTGCTCTATCTACTACGTTCGGCCTCAGGAGGACCGAGATGAGCAAGGTACAGAAAGGGGACATCTCCGAGGGGACGATAACGATATGGACGGCTAAGGGGGGTGAGCCAAGGGTGCACCTCATCCCGGATGAGATTGCTCCGTATGTCTATGGATACACTCCGCCGAAGGCAATATCGGAGTCTGGTCTAACACGTATGTTCTGGGAAATAGCGAAGGGAGCTAAACTTAAACTTGAACCAAAGTTCGGGTGGCACAGTATCAGAAGAGGATTGAGCACGGAGTTGGCCAGGGTTGGGGTTAACCCTCTAATTGTCAATAGGTTCATCCGGTGGAAGACTGGGTTTAGCGTATTTTCAACTCAAGACATGTACATACAGCTCAGCGATTCGGAGGTAGACAGGATAGTGTTCGAGAACCATCCGTTCCTACACCTATGGAGGGAGCTATGACCGAGATACGCTATTTGGTATGTCCGATGTGTGGAATGAGCCGGGTCATGCACAAAACCGGCTCAGTTGCGGTTAGAGAGGGGAAGTATAGAGGACCAAAACCAGACCCAAGGTTCGATATAGTTGACCCTAAGACCGCACCTTTCATTGACATCCGGGTTGCGGAACGAAGGAGTATAAGAAGGATAGATTTCCTTACTATCCGTGAGGCGGTGGAGGAGTATAGGGAGTATGTAGAGCAAGTAAGGGGACAAGCTGAGCGCATACTCAGGGAGGCTGAGGACGCCTTGAAGGAGGAGGGGACTAAAGGGGAAGAGTAGAGTAAAAACACAAAATAAAAATTGGAATAGATATATTGAAAACAGAAATTTACACATCAATTTGATTTTCACTTGCTTATTTAAGCCAAGTCTACTGTATACAGTAAGATTTAAGCTCTAATACGAATTAGAAATAGCATTGAACGACTTGAAATTATCACAATTATTTTCTCAACATCAATTTAATTTTTCTCTTGACATTTGACAGCACATTCATTATATTAGCTTCGTCAAAATCACATAATTTGACCAAGATTTTTCTCTTGACAATTCAGCACATATTCCTTATATTATAGGCGTAAGCTTAGCTCATTGACAATTGAATAAGGGAAGGTACAAGGCTTTCCCCCTTAGCCAGTCCAGGGAAGGAGGGGGAAGCTATGTCTAACAATGTGGACCTTCTGGAGAAGCTTCAGAAGCTTGGGCTTTTGGACAAGGTCCAAGCCTTGGTGAAGGACGCCGAGGAGGAGGAGGAGGAGAAAAAGGTAAGGGGGAAGCTAACTTCGGTTATTTCTCAAGCCTTGACGGACTTGGGGATAACCGACAAGAACGGAGTTATTGAGTCTTGGCCCTTCCCCGGTAAGGCTTTAGTTATCAAGCTGTTCGATAACGGGGATTCCGGCGTTGTGATAGACATACGCCGGGAGACCCTCGGAGCTAAGGGGAAGGGACGCAAGAGGTCCGGAGGATGTCGAGCCGAAAAGGATGGACGGGTTGTTGTGGGACCCACATACGCCGACATAGCAAGGTACCTTGGGATTGACTTTTCAGGTATGTCGGCGGGTAAGGGACTCGAAAAGGATGGGTGGAGGATAGAGAGGGTTGATGAGGAGTACACGGAAGTTAGGGAATTGAAGTAAGGTAACAACCCGAGGGGGGAAGCCAAAACCTTCCCTTATTCACATACAAGCCTTGGGATTCTACCGAGTCCCAAGGCTTTTTGCTTTTCAGGGGGAAGGTTATCAATCCGATACCTTCCCCCTGTCCTTTTTCAGGGGCATCCTTCCCCGTCGGTCGGGTGTCCCTGAGAAAGGAGAAAGAAACCGCTCTTTGACAGATAAATAGGAGACACAACCGAAAGGCCACCACGCCCCTTGTGGTGGCCGGTGGCCTCCTTTCCTTAACCGACGGAAAGGAGGTTACTATGTCCTCTCTCCGCTGGCAGAAGTTCGTACAGAAGTTCCCCTTCCTCGCCGAGTTCGAGGAAGGGAGGGTCCGGGTCCAGAGGATAGACTCGGATCTCCAGGGGGATTGTCGGTGGCCTTTTTTGTTCCGTCTTCCTCCGACGAAGGTCCTTGCTGAGGCTCTTCGCCGGGGGAGGATGGGCCTTCCCCTGAAGCGGAAGGAGGAGATATGAGAAGGAACACGGAAGCCATCCTCCGGAACCGCCTCAAAAGGCTCCGTGAGGAGATAAGGTTTGTGGCGGAGCAACTGGCTATGGCCTACGCCGCTCCCGCCTGCTACCAGGCGGAGAAGGAGGAGGAGTTAGCCCGAGCCTCACAGAGGCTCTACAATCTTATCCGCCTTACCTACCCAGGGAGGTTCAGATGAAGATACCCAAACCGGGGAAAAGGAGGTGTGCCATGCTGAGATTTGACATTCTCCGGGCTCTTGTAGCTGAGGATGCCCGGAGTTGGGGTGGGAGTCCACATGTAGTCCGCTCCGGGGGCGGCTATATGTTCGTCCCCGAGGGCGGATGGGTAGACGGGGTGTACGTTACGGAACACCCCGCCTATCTCGGCCGTTTAGAGGACCTTCTGGGGGAGGAGGTTCTCCGTCGCCTACAGGAGATCCGT
>Ga0164318_10001942_pt1 | contig 18838 bp, 14 predicted proteins | sample GuaBasSedimGuay9_FD_113734 | JGI IMG/M metagenome (GOLD analysis project Ga0164318, IMG submission 113734) | Subseafloor sediment microbial communities from Guaymas Basin, Gulf of California, Mexico - Guay9, Core 4571-4, 0-3 cm | ecosystem: Environmental > Aquatic > Marine > Hydrothermal vents... | reverse complement strand
ATATAAAAAGAAAAAAGGGGTTAAGTCTTGAGAATACCAGGTTCAAAAATTTTAATGGAATGTTTAAAAAGGGAAGGTGTTACCACAATATTTGGGTATCCTGGTGGAGCTGTATTAAATATATTTGATGAGATGCTAAATACAGACTTGCGCCATATTTTAGTGCGTCATGAACAAGCAGCTGTGCATGCAGCAGATGGTTACGCTCGGGCAAGTGGAAAAACAGGGGTAGTTATTGTTACCTCTGGCCCAGGTGCCACTAATACTGTAACAGGGATAACAACAGCTTATATGGATTCAATACCAATAGTAGTATTTACTGGTCAGGTTCCAACTCCATTAATAGGCAATGACGCATTCCAAGAGGCTGATATTGTTGGGATTACACGTTCTTGCACCAAACACAACTACCTTGTGCGTGATGTAAAGGATCTATCAAGGATTGTAAGAGAGGCTTTTTACCTTGCAAAAACTGGTAGACCTGGACCAGTACTTGTAGATCTTCCAAAGGATGTTATATCCACAGAAATAGAATTTAAATATCCTGAGGAGGATGTTTTTATAGAAGGTTACCGTCCTACTTTTGTTGGCAATGTTAAACAGATAAAAAAAGCTGTTCGCTTAATAATGAGATCTAAAAGAGGGGTAATATTTGCTGGCGGTGGAGTCATATTATCTAATGCTTCTGAAAAACTTAGAGAACTTGCTCAAAAGTTAAATATGCCAGTAACCATGTCACTTATGGGATTGGGATCCTTTCCTGGTGATCATCCTCTTTCTCTTGGTATGTTAGGAATGCATGGAACATACAGTGCCAATATGGCTGTAACCGAATCTGATCTGCTAATCGCTATTGGAGCGAGATTTGATGACAGGGTTACAGGAAAGATTGAAACATTTGCACCTAATGCAAAAATTATCCATATAGATATAGATCCAACTTCAATAAGTAAAAACGTGCATGTTGATGTTCCAATAGTTGGTGATTGTAAAATAATATTAGGGCAGATACTTGAAGCCTTGCAAGATGAAAATCTTGATGAATTAAAAATAAAGCTCAAGCCATGGCATAAAAAAATTGAACAATGGAAACAAGCACATAAGCTAACCTATAAAAAGAATGGTTCGTTAAAACCACAATTTGTTATAGAAAAAATCTACGAACTTACAAAAGGAGATGCAATAATAGCTACTGAGGTTGGGCAGAATCAGATGTGGACTGCTCAGTTCTATAAATTCAAAAAGCCAAGAACACTTTTAACATCAGGTGGATTAGGAACCATGGGTTATGGTTTCCCGGCTGCTATAGGGGCACAAGTTGCATTTCCTGATAAAATTGTTATTGATATAGCTGGAGATGGCTCTATTCAGATGAATATTCAGGAACTTGCTACAGTCAGCCAACATAGTCTTCCTGTAAAGATTTTTATCCTAAACAATCGATACCTTGGAATGGTAAGACAGTGGCAAGAGCTTTTTTATAACAGGAGATACGCAAGTGTTTCATTAGATTATCCAAGTCCTGATTTTGTCAAATTAGCAGAAGCATATCATATATTAGGCATGCAGATTACTGATCCAAAAGATGTTGAAGAAGCCATAATAAAAGCATTATCTACTAAAGAGGCTGTGCTTATTGATTTCCGTGTTGCTGAAGAAGAAGGTGTTTATCCAATGGTTCCAGCAGGAGCACCAATTAATGAAATGCTTCTTTTATAATTCTTTAAAGGGTAAAAATTATGCGTCATACTATCTCTGTTTTGGTTAAAAATGAATTTGGTGTATTAGCAAGAGTAGCTTCTCTTTTTTCTGCAAGAGGATTCAATATAGAAAGCCTTTCTGTTGCAGAAACCTTAAATCCCTCTTTTTCTATCATGACTATTGTTACAGAAGGAGATGAACAGATTTTAGAGCAGATAACAAAACAACTCAACAAACTTATAGATGTTATTAAGGTAGCTAATCTATCTACAGAAAATTTTATTGAGCGGGAAATGGCTTTAATAAAAGTTGGGGCTGAAAATGCTAATAGGGAAGAGCTTTTCCGTATTGTTGAAATCTTTAAAGCCAAAATTGTTGATGTAAGTCCAAAAACTATGACTATTGAAGTTTCAGGAAATGATAAGAAACTTGCTGACTTCTTTGAATTATTAAAATCTTTTAGAATAAGAGAAATTGTAAGAACCGGCAAGATTGCAATGCTAAGGGACAAAAAACGATTAAAGAAAGGAGAATAAAGTGAAAATATTTTATGACAAAGATGCTGATTTAAATATTCTTAAAGGGAAAACTATTGGTATAATTGGTTATGGAAGCCAAGGTCATGCTCAGGCACAAAATCTAAGAGATAGTGGGCTAAATGTTATAGTGGCAGAACTTGAAGGAACAGAAAATTATAAGTTAGCTAAAGAGCATGGGTTTTCCCCCTTAACCGCTTCAGAGCTTTCTTCAAAATCTGATATCATTCAGATACTCGCACCAGATGAACTTCAGGCAATGTTATATGAGAAAGATGTTTTACCACACCTAAAAGAGGGAAAGACCTTGGTTTTCTCCCATGGTTTTAATATCCACTTTGGCCAAATTGTACCTCCATCATATGTTGATGTTATCATGATCGCACCTAAAGCACCAGGGCATCTGGAAAGGAAAGTCTACACTGAAGGGGGAGGTGTTCCAGCTCTTTTAGCCATTTATCAGGATTTTACTGGTAATGCTGAAAAAACAGGATTAGCTTATGCAAAAGGAATTGGTGCAACAAGGGCAGGAGTGATAAAGACTACCTTTGCTGAGGAGACAGAGACAGATCTTTTTGGAGAGCAGGTTGTCCTTTGTGGTGGAGTTACAGAATTGATAAGAGCAGCATTTGATACTTTGGTTGAGGCAGGTTACCAGCCAGAAATAGCATATTTTGAGTGTTTGCATGAGTTAAAACTTATTGTAGATCTAATGTATGAAGGCGGAATATCCTACATGAGATATTCTATAAGTGATACCGCTGAATATGGTGACCTCACAAGAGGAAAAAGAATCATTACTGATGAGACAAGACGTGAGATGAAAAAGATATTAAAAGAGATTCAAAGTGGTGAATTTGCAAGGGAATGGATTTTGGAAAATCGGGCTAAAAGGCCTGTTTTTAATGCATTAAGAAAAAAGGATCAAAAACACCTTATAGAAGAGGTTGGTAAAAAATTGAGATCTATGATGAGCTGGATAGAAGCAAAGGAGATAAAGTGAATCCCACTACATATCCAATTGCAAAAGAGGGGTTTATTTTTATAATCCCTCTTTTAGCTCTCACACTCTTCTTCTTATTGATAGGGTATCTTATCTTAGGAATTGTTTTTCTTTTTCTTTTCCTTTTTTCTTTATTTTTTTTTCGTAATCCAAAACGAAATCCACCTAAAGATGAAAAAGCAATCGTTTCCCCTGCTGATGGGAAGGTTATTGAAATTTCCTCAATTTATGAGGAAAAATTCTTAAAAAAGGATGTTATTAAGATCTCCATCTTTATGAACCTATTTAATGTTCATATAAATAGAGCACCAATTACTGCTAAAGTAGAAAATATCAAATATACTCCAGGCAAATTTCTACCTGCTAATAGCCGTGATTCTTCAATAAAAAATGAAAAAAATACATTATTGATGGCAACACAAATTGGTTTCCAATTTTTATTAGTCCAAATAGCAGGAATAATAGCACGTCGTATAGTCTGTTATGCTAAAAAAGGTGAAAATCTTTTAAAAGGAGAAATAGTTGGAATGATAAGATTTGGTTCCCGTGTTGATCTATATATTCCAAAAGATATATGTGAAATATCAGTAAAAATAGGTGAAAAAGTTAAAGCTGGGGAAACAATCTTGGGGTATTTAAATGAAGTTTAAAAAAAGAGTTAAAAAAAATAAAAAAAGGAAAAATATCTATATACTTCCTAATATTCTTACTACTGGTAATCTTTTCTTCGGATTTTTTTCACTAATAAGTACTATAAACGGGAAATTCTCAACTGCAGCTATAGCAATTTTTATTGCTGCCATGTTTGACCAATTAGATGGTAGGGTAGCTCGTTTAACAAAAAGCACAAGTTGTTTTGGTGGTGAATATGATTCGCTTGCTGATCTTGTATCCTTTGGTATTGCACCAGGCATTTTGATCTTTTTGTGGGCTCTAAAACCTTATGGCAGATTAGGATGGCTTGCTGCTTTTCTTTTTGTAGCATGTGGGGCTTTAAGATTGGCCAGATTTAATGTCCAAGCTACTAATGAACAATCAAAATATTTTAAAGGTCTTCCTATACCTGTTGCTGCTTCTATGATCGCTTCAACCGTTTTACTTTTCAATAGATTCAAAGATATTATACCTCCAAAGCAAGTACCAGTACTTATCCTTACCTATATATTAGCTTTCCTTATGGTAAGCAGGATCAAATATGATAGCTTTAAGGATTGGGATACAGTAAAACAAAAGCCTTTTGAGGTTATGGTGCTTATAATTCTTTTTATAGTTCTCTTGGTCGCAGAGCCAGCTTTAATGCTTTTTCTTTTTACTCTTATCTACATCTTATTAGGTCCTGTCCATTCTTTTTTAGAATGGCAAAAGATAAAAAAGGTAGAAAAACCTGAAAAGGAATCAGAAGAGGTTAACTATTAGAAAAATTTATTTAGTCCATATTGAAAGATGAACTGATTACATTCAAGGTAGTTTTATCCTTCTGAAATAAAAAATTATAAAAAATAGCAGTTTTTTCCATTTTTAAGCTAACTTTTTATTTAAAGAAACAATATTTTCTTCATAATGGGTAAACTATTAAAGATAATCCTTTTTTATTATTTTCTCTTTTTATCTATTCCTCTTGAATATAATTCTATATATTTAGAAGCAGACTTTTCCCAAGAAAAATCTACTTCCATAGCCTTCATCATCAAGTTTTGCCATTCTTCTTTGTTTTTAAATAAAACTATTGCCTCTTTGAGTTTAGAAAGAAAAGCCTTTGCATTATATTCTTTAAACTTAAACCCAGTTCCTTTACCTTTTTGAGGGATATAATTCTCTACTGTATCCTCTAAACCTCCTACTGCCCTTACAACAGGAATAGTACCATATCTCATTGCATATATCTGAGCAAGGCCACATGGTTCATATAAAGAAGGCATGACTAAGATATCACTTCCTGCCTCTATTTTGTGAGCAAGGGTAGGATCATAAGAAAATCTTAAGCCAATTCTCCCGGGATATCTTTTTGCTATCATCTTTAAATCTCTTTGATATCCCTTTTCTCCTTTTCCAAGAAAAACAAAATTAGCCCCCATCTTTATCAATCCTGGCAATGCTTTTAAAAGGATATCTATTCCTTTCTGAGATGCTAATCTTGATATCATACCAACAAGAGGTTGATTAATCATTTCCTTATTTAGCTCCATCTCATTTATAAGATCCTTTTTACATATCTCCTTACCTCTTAAATCCTTTGAACTATAATTTGATGCAAGAAAAGGATCATTTTTAGGGTCCCAATTACTGTAATCTACTCCGTTTAATATACCACACAACTCGCTCGCCCTTGACTTTATTAACTCTTCTAATCCAAATCCATACTCTTTTGTTTGGATCTCTTTAGCATAGGTTGGACTTACAGTACTAACAATATCAGAGAAAAGAATTCCTCCTTTCATAAAATTTATTTTACCCCAAAACTCAAGCCCATTTTGAGAAAAAATATCTTCAGGTAAATCAGTAAAAATAAATTTATCCTTTTTAAATATTCCTTGGTAAGCAATATTATGTATGGTAAAAATAGAAACAGTGTTTGAAAAATAATTAATATTATAAATAGAAGGTTCTTTATGATATACAGGAATTAGCCCGGTTTGCCAATCATGGCAGTGAAGTACATCAGGAATAAATGAAATTATTTGACAAAGTTTAAATATCACCTTGCTTAAAAATATGAATCTTTCAGCATTATCATGATAATCACCTCTTCTATCACCATAAATGCCACTACGATCAAAAAATCTATCTCTTTTTATAAAATATATAGGAATATTTTCATCTGTTTTAAATAATATTATATCACCTTTAAGAGTAGATGGTCCCATTGGTATTTTTATCTGTTTTGCTATGGTGTTGAAATTTAAATGCATTTTCTTTATCGAACGATAAAAAGGAAGAGCAACACGGATATCCAGATCAAATTTTTTTAAAGCTTTTGATAAACCAGCAATAGCCTCAGCTAAACCGCCAGTTTGAGCAAAAGGGGTCATTTCTGAAGAGATCAAAAGCAGCTTAATCTTTTTATTCATTACTATTAATGGTTACCCTTCTATTAATAATATTCTTAAATCCATTACATTTGTATTTGTTGGGCCAGTAATAAGCAGATCATCTAATTTTTGAAAAAAATGGTAAGAATCATTATTATTCAAATATTTATCCGCATCAAGCCCTATCTTTTTTGCGCGTAAAACTGTTTCTCCATCTCCAACAGCGCCAGCTGCATCTGTTGGGCCATCAGTACCATCAGTACCACCGCTTAAAATCATTACTTTATCAATCCCTTCTATATCAATACAGCATGCTAAAACAAACTCCTGATTTCTTCCACCCTTTCCTTTTCCCTTTATTGTAACCGTAGTTTCTCCGCCAGAGAGGATACAGGCAGGTGGACTTATGGGATTGCCAGATCTTTTAACCTCCTTTATGATTGCTCCATGAACCTTTGCCACCTCTTTTGTTTCTCCCTCTATCATGCTTGATATGATCAAGGTATTATAACCTAATTCCCTTGCTTTTTTATCAGCAGCTAAAACAGCTTTCATATTATTTCCTATTATAATATTTTCTGACTTTTCAAATATAGGATCTCCATCTTTTGGTGTTTCCTCTATCTCTCCTTTTAGTCCTTTTTCAATCCTTTTTAAAACCGTATATGGTATCTTTTTTTCTATATCATACTTTTTTATAATCTCCATGCAATCCTTAAAGGTTGAAGTATCAGGCACAGTAGGTCCAGATGCGATTATATCAAGAGGGTCTCCTACAACATCAGAAAGAATAAGGGATATAACATTGGCAGGATATGCTAATCGCATGAGTCCCCCACCTTTTATCTTTGATAGATGTTTTCTTATAGAGTTTATCTCATCAATAGTAGCACCACATTCAAGAAGCACTTTTGTGGTAGCCTGTTTCTCCTCAAGGGTTATACCATCAGCTGGCATTGGTAAGAGTGCAGAGCCGCCACCAGATATTACTACAAAAACAAGATCATTTTCTTTAAGATCGCTTAAAAGTTTAACAATTTCCGTTGTTCCTTTTATACCTTCCTCGTCAGGAATAGGATGTCCTGCTTCATGGATCTTTACCTTCTTTACTTCATGTAGATGCCCATATTTTACATTAACCCAACCACCATCTACCCTATCTTCGAGAATATCCTCTAACGCCCTTGCCATAGGAGAGCCTGCTTTGCCACCACCAATAATGATGATCTTTTGAAATGTATTAAGATCATAGTTCTTATTTGGTGTAATTAAGATATCCCCTTCTTTTTTTATGCTATTTTTAACTGCTAAAATAGGTTCTACTGCTTTTACCCCTTCATTAAATATATCTATTATTTCTTTTCTTAATATTTCTCTATCCTTTCCCCTCATATTTTCCTCCTGCGTATAATGTTTTTTAATCGAACCTATTAAAATATATAAAATATAAAGATAAAAATAAAGGATTTTATTTGTTAAAAATTTTTTCTAATATTTCGTATTTCATTTTTCAGTACGAAATAATTACCCTTTTTTTCTTATATACTAATTGTTAAAATATTTTTTATTGTTTTTTAATATATTCCCTGTTATTATTTTTTAAAATTTTAAGAACAGATTTTTTTATCCTAATTCTATAGATCGAACAAATAATCACCTTTACAAAAATATGATAGAAAAACTATTAAAAAGGAAAACCAACAATATATTTATTCAGTTGTTTCGTTATACCTTTGTTGGTGGCTTTGCATTTATTGTAGATTTTGGATCTTTATTTGTTTTAACAGAATTTATTCATATATATTATCTTATATCTGCTGCAATTGCATTTATATTAGGTTTAGGAACAAATTATATATTAAGTATCATATGGGTCTTTGATAAAAGAATCTTTAAAAATAAATATATTGAATTTATGATATTTGGTATAATAGGCATTGTTGGTCTTGGACTAAACGAACTCTTCATATGGTTTTTTACTGAAGAAATGCATTTCTACTATTTGATCTCAAAGATTATCTCTACCTTTTTTGTTTATCTTTGGAATTTTTTTGCAAGAAAATTTATCCTGTTTCGTTAAGGAGTATTTATGGCAGAGGAAAAGGCTATCATCATTGGAGCAGGACCTGCTGGTTTGACTGCTGCCTATGAACTGCTTAATAGAACAGAGATTAAACCTATTATATTTGAGATGAGTTCTGATATTGGTGGTATCTCAAAGACAGTTAATTATAAAGGCAATAGAATTGATCTTGGTGGGCATAGGTTTTTTTCAAAATCTGATAGGGTCATGCGTTGGTGGATAAACATAATGCCGTTGCAAGGTGCCCCTTCAAAAGATGATCTCATCTTAAAAAGAGAGATCCCCCTTTCAAAAGAGCTAAATGCCCCTGATCCCGAAAAAAATGACAATGTAATGTTAGTTCGTTCACGTTTATCACGTATACTTTTCTTACGAAAATTCTTTAATTACCCAATCTCACTTGATCTTAATACCTTCTTAAATCTTGGATTTATAAGAATCATTAAAATAGCATTAAGTTACATTAAGGTACAACTTTTCCCAATAAAAGAAGAAAAATCCCTCGAGGATTTCTTTATCAACAGGTTTGGAAAAGAGCTTTATCTTACTTTTTTTAAAGATTATACAAAAAAGGTTTGGGGAGTAGATTGCACTCAGATAAAACCAGAATGGGGAGCACAAAGGGTAAAAGGTTTATCTATCACAAAGGCAATAATACATGCTTTAAAGAATCTTATGTCAAAGGATTCTTCTATTTACCAAAAAAGGATGGAGACCAGTTTGATTGAGCAATTCATGTATCCAAAATACGGTCCAGGCCACATGTGGGAAAAGGTTGCAAAAATTATAGAAGAAAAAGGAGGACTAATATTTACCAATCACACGGTTATTAGCTTAAAAACCAAAGATAACAAAATTATTGAAGTAATGGTAAAAGATGAAATCAAAAGAAAGATAAAAACTCTAAAAGCTGATTATTTTTTCTCTTCCATGCCAGTAAAAGATTTGATCCTTGCAATGGGAAATATTGTCCCTAAGGAAGTATTAAAAATTGCAGAGGGATTGGTTTATCGAGATTTTATAACCGTTGGTCTTCTTTTAAAAAGACTCAAGGTAAAAAACACAACAAAGAGAAAAACTATTAATAATATTATACCTGATAACTGGATATATGTCCAAGAAAGGGATGTAAAACTTGGCAGGATACAGGTCTTTAATAATTGGAGTCCTTATGTGGTAAAAGATCCAAACAAAATCTGGATAGGATTAGAATATTTCTGTAATGAAGGTGATGAGTTATGGTCTAAAACAGATGATGAACTTGCTAAATTTGCTATAGATGAACTGATAAAAATTGATTTCATTGATAAAGATGATGTTCTTGATCATACTGTAATCAGAATGAAAAAAACATATCCTGCCTACTTTGGCTCATATGACAAATTTCATATAATTAGAAATTTTACTGATAAATTTGAAAATTTATTTCTGATTGGGAGAAATGGCATGCATAGATATAACAATCAGGATCACTCAATGCTTACTGCAATGACAGCGGTAGACAATATTATCAATAATATCAAAACAAAAGATAACATATGGGCTGTAAATGCTGAAGAGGAATATCATGAAGAAAAGGTGGTTACAGCACATAAAAAATCATAGAAATTTCTTGCATAAAGAAACCTTTTTTGATTTTTTTCACTCTAAAACCTTAGAAATTTCCTCTGCTAAAAATTTTATTTTTTATTTCTCTATACTTATTTGTCTGATTATTTTTATCTTCTTTTTTGATATTATATTTTTAGGAAGAACACTCTCATCAACCTCATATGGAAATACTACTCTCTCAAAAGGACCGTTTTTATGTCCACACGAAAATATTAACAAAACACATCTTGTTGATACAACTGCCCCAAACGTAATCGAGATACCAGCAACATATATAAATGAAAAATCTTTAAAAAAAGGAATTTTCCCTTTATGGAATCCTTATAATGCGTGCGGAGAACCATGGGCATTTAACACTCAAACATCTCTTTTTTCTCCTTTAAATCTTTTTATTAACCTTTTTCCATCCCTTTTAAGACTTGATATATTCTGGATAATAAGGGTTTTTATAGCAGCGCTCTGCATGGGGCTATACTTAAACCTTTTGGGATTAAGAAACATCTCAGCCTTTGTTGGTGGAATTATTTATGCCTTCTCTGGCCATATTATATACTGCATCTCTCAATTCCATCTGAACCATACAATCCTAACCCCTCTTATTCTTTACTCTACAGAAAGAGTTATAAGAAAAGATAGCAGAAAGGATTACCTTCTACTTATAATTGTTTCTGTTATATATTTTTTAGGAGGTAATCCACAACCTATCATACTTGATATGGGTATGATCCTTTTTTATATTATCTTTCGTTTACTCTTTTTCCCAGGATTTAGAAAAAAAAGAAAATTTTTTATTATTATCACTTGCTATATCTTTGGATTTCTTATCTGTATGCCCGTTTATCTTCCTTTTGTTGAAATTTTTAAGATTTCAACAAATTTTCACCCACCAGCTTTTACTGACTCCTATCACCTATCTGAGCTCTTACATATCTTTGCTCCATTTAAAGCAGGGGAACCACCACTTAGCGAAGGAAAAGGCCTTTATTATGTTGGTACTATCTCCCTTATTCTTGCATTTTTTGGTTTAATTATATCAGGTTCTACTAAAAGAAAGTTTTCTTTCTTTTTTGCCTTTTTATTATTTGGTTTCTTTACAATCACATTTAAAGTTTTTTTGCCAAGCAAAGTCTTAATGAAATACCCTATTCCAATTTTATCACAAATTGCATACTTGAAATACAATCACCTTGTATATATATCTTTAAGCATTATGGCAGCTTTTGGGCTAAACAGATTAATAGAGCGAAAAAACTTTTCTTTAGGAATTTGTTTTATTTCTCTTTTGGTATTAGCTATTTTTGTGCTTCTAAAACTCCTTCCATCTCCAAACACTCCTGAACCATGTTTTGGTTGGCCTTTTGTATGGGTAGGCATCCTTTCTTCTTTGATTTTAATTCTAAAAAGACGACCTGCCTTATTATTCACCTCTATATTTTTAATGGTTGTAGCTGAATTATTTATTTATTCACCCTCCTACCATCCAAAAAGGTGTGAACCATACAAACCTCCACCTTTTATAAAATTTTTAAAAGAAAAAGAGAAAGAAAATGGTCCTTTTCGTGTTTTCGGATTTGGCGGATTACTTACTCCTTATTCAAACGCTGTTTTCTCCATTTGTGATATAAGAACAGTTTCTCCATTTATATTAAACAGGTATTATAAATTCTGGAAAAGATTCATTCCTTACCATCCAGTTCCTTCTCCATTTTTTTTAAACAGCGATTCTCTCTCTACTATACTTACTAAATATATTGATCTTTTAGGATGCAAGTATATCGTTACGGAAAAAGATATTTATAATCTATATTTTAAAGAATACCTTAAAGGTAATTCTTTTAAAAAAGAATCATTTGATCTCTTTATGAACTCATTAATTACAGGATATACCCCCTCCAATGTTAAAAAGATAACAAAAGAATCTATTTTAGTTTCTTTACCCTTTCATGTTGAAGGAAGACTCAAAATTTCTCGACGAATCAGATTAAATATCTATATATCAGGCATAAACGAACCATCAAATATCTCTCTCTTTTTAGCTGGGAAAAAGATAAACACAAAAAAGGAAAAAGAGGGTATTTCCTTATATGTTATTTTAGAACCAAACATATTAGGCAAAAATATATCCTTTTCCCTAAAGATTGAAGGGAAAAAGGGCCAAAAATGCTGGATCTACCCTAAGCTTATCTCTTTTTTAAAACCAATTTCTGATTATAAGAAGATCTTTTTTGATAAACAGTGCAATGTTTATATTTATGAAAATAAAAATAGTTTACCTTTAGCATTTGTTGTAAAAGATGTAATATGGACAAAAAATGATGAACAAGCTTTTGATAAGCTTGTTTATGTAAAGAATTTTCAAAAGAGAGTCTTTATAGAAGGCAAAGAGGAATTTTCTTTAAATTTAAAAGGAATACCAAAGGATGAAAAAGCAAAAGATAGAATAAGATTTATTAAAAGAGAACCTAATATCATAAAAATAAGAGCAAAGATAGGAGAAAGATCTCTTTTTGTTTTAACTGATACCTTCTATCCTGGATGGAAAGCCTATCTTAATGGCAAAAGAGTAAAGATATACCATGTTGATGGGCTTTTTAAGGGGATATACATTCCTGAAAAAGGGAATTACATAATAGAATTTAGATATCTTCCCACAATTTTTATTAAAGGGATACTTATTTCTATTTTTTCATTTGTTGCTGCTTTTCTTTTCTGCTTTTATCAAAAGGGCTAAAAATGAGTAAAGAGGAAAAAAGCTTATAATGGCAATTCATAAATTGTCCTGCCTCAGATACAAGATTGATATGGCTGGGATATCTCTTTATGAAAATCAGAAAATCTTACTTACAATTTTTTTGATAAATTTAATCATTTTAATAGATTGCTTATCAAAAAATTACTTTCTCTTTTTAAAATCTTGACAATACCTAATAATATGTTAAACTTTTGGAAAATATTAGCTAAAAAATTATTTATTTTATTAAATTTAATTCATCTAAAATATAAAATTTTTCACTAAAAAAATTTTATTTTTTTATATTTTTATAAAACTTAAAAAGATTTTAAAGTTCTGCTTTTGAAAAATAATAGCTTAAAGATGACAAAAGAAGAAAGACTCCGCTCTTTTTTAGCTATTGACATAAATCCTGAGATAAAGGGAAAAATAGCTAAGGCCATTGAAAAGTTTCACTTTGACGACCTTGGTGTTAGATGGGTAAAAAGCGAAAATCTTCATCTTACTATAAAATTTTTTGGCTCTATCACTAATAATATGGTTGATAAAGGTATTTTAAGATTAACTGAGCTCCTTAAAGGTTTTGCTCCTTTTAATTTTAAGCTTTCTGGAGTTGGAGCTTTCCCAACTATTACAAATCCTAAAGTGATATGGTTGGGAGTTTCAGATGGCAATGAAAATATAACCGTTTTATGGGAAATGGTGGAAAATAGCTTATCCGCTTTAGGATTTAAGAAAGAAAACAGAAACTTTTCACCTCATCTAACAATAGGAAGAATGAAATCAGCAAAAAGAAAAAAAGAATTGATTGAAAAATTAATAAAAATAAAAGATATAGAATTTGGAGAAGTTTCAGCTAAATATCTAAGTTTTTATAAAAGTGATTTGAGACCAACAGGCCCAATATATACCTGTTTGGCTCAAATACCTTTTGGAGGTAAAAAATGAGCCAAGAAGATGAAAGAGCAAAAGCTGTGGACCTTGCTGTTGAACAGATAGAGAGACAGTTTGGCAAAGGCTCTATAATGAAATTAGGCAAAGGAGTTTTTCCTTTAGAAATCCCTACAATATCAACTGGTTCAATAGGATTAGATCTTGCTTTGGGCGTTGGTGGTCTTCCGAGAGGAAGGGTAATAGAGATATTTGGGCCTGAATCATCAGGCAAAACCACTTTAGCACTTCATGTAGTAGCAGAGGCTCAAAAAGAAGGTGGAATCGCTGCTTTTATTGACGCAGAACATGCCTTAGATCTTCATTATGCAAAAAAATTAGGGGTAAATACCGATGATCTTTTGGTTTCTCAACCTGATTCAGGGGAACAAGCATTAGAAATTGCAGAGATACTTGTAAGAAGCGGTGCAATTGATGTTTTGGTCGTTGATTCAGTTGCTGCTCTCGTTCCAAGGGCTGAGATTGAAGGTGAAATGGGTGATACCCATATGGGTTTACAGGCCAGGCTTATGTCTCAAGCAATGCGTAAACTCACAGGAACAATTAGTAAATCAAAAAGTATTGTGATATTTATTAACCAGATCCGTATGAAAATAGGCATAATGTTTGGAAATCCTGAAACTACTACTGGCGGCAATGCTCTTAAATTTTATTCTTCCGTAAGGTTAGATATTAGAAAACTTGGAGCTATAAAAAAGGGAACAGATGTAATAGGAAGCCGCACACGTGTTAAAGTTGTTAAAAACAAAGTAGCACCTCCTTTTAAAGAGGTGGAATTTGATCTTATTTATGGAGAGGGGATCTCTCAAGAAGGGGAATTGTTAGATTTAGGTGTGGAGACTAAAGTTATTGAAAAATCAGGAATATGGTTTTCTTTTGATGATCAGAGATTAGGCCAAGGTAGAGAAAATGCTAAACAATTTTTAAAGGAAAATCCTGATCTTGCAAAGGAAATTAAAAAGAGAATTCTTGAAAAATTTGGCCTAAAGAAAACCACCTCAACAAAGGAGGAAAAATAAAATGGATATAAATGAAATACTTCTTACCGCATTAAATAAGTTTGCATCAGATATCCATCTTAAGGTAGGACTTCCACCTATCTTGAGGATTCATGGTAATTTAGTCCCATTAAAAACATTGCCACCACTTGATAATAAAACAATATCAGACTTTGCAATGCAATTAACAAATGATTTACAGAGAGAAAAATTAAAAAAATTCAAAGAGGTTGATCTTGGTTATGGTGTCTCTGGACTGGGTAGGTTTAGAGTAAATATCTTTCAGCAAAGAGGAACATTAGCTATTGCCTTAAGGGTTATACCTGTGGGAATAAAAAGTATAGAGGAGTTGCATCTCCCAAAAATAATAGAAAAACTCTCCCTTGAACAGCGTGGATTGATCCTTTGTACAGGGGTAACAGGAAGTGGAAAATCTACTACTTTAGCTGCTATGGTCGACTATATAAATAATCACCGAAAATGTCATGTTATTACTATTGAAGATCCTATTGAATATCTACATAAAGATAAGATGTCTATGATAAATCAGAGGGAAATCGGTTTTGATACTCTATCCTTTGCGAGTGCACTTAAAAGTGCACTACGTCAAGACCCTGATGTTATACTAGTTGGAGAAATGAGAGATTTTGAAACAATCGAAACTGCTCTTGTTGCTGCTGAAACAGGGCATTTGGTCCTTTCTACTTTGCATACCTTAGATGCTGTGGAATCAATAAATAGAATTATATCAGTTTTCCCACCTTATCAACATAAACAGGTAAGACTCCAATTAGCTGGTGTACTTAAAGGTGTTATATCTCAACGTTTGGTTCCAAGAGGTGATGGTATCGGCCGAGTCCCAGCAGTTGAAATAATGGTCTCAACTGCTAGGGTTAGGGAATGTATCATTGAAAAAGAAAAAACAAGAGAGATTTACGATGCAATATCAAAAGGTTATGTTTCATATGGAATGCAATCCTTTGATCAATCTTTAATGCAGTTATTATCCAACAATTTGATAACTTATGAAGAGGCTTTAAGGCAAAGTAGTAATCCTGATGACTTTGCTTTAAGGGTAAAGGGGATCTTATCAACCAGTGATATCTCATTTGAAGATTTTATGGCAAAAACAATTGAAGATGAAGAAGGCGAAACAATAGAAAAAGATGACAAAATTGATAGATTTTAAGAGGTCTATACAATATGATCACAAGTAACGAGATAAGAGAAAGGTTCCTTAAGTTCTTTGAAAGAAATGGACATAGAATTGTAAGAAGCTCATCATTAGTTCCTGCGGATGATCCTACTCTTCTTTTTACTAACGCTGGTATGGTGCAGTTCAAAAGCCTCTTTTTGCAAGAAGAGAAAAGGGATTATAAAAGAGCAACCACCTCACAAAAATGTTTAAGGGTTAGCGGAAAACATAATGATCTTGAAAATGTTGGCTTTACAAGCAGACACCACACCTTTTTTGAAATGCTCGGTAATTTCTCTTTTGGGGATTATTTTAAAAAAGAAGCTATTGAGTTTGCTTGGGAGTTTTTAACTAAAGAAATATCTCTTCCTAAAGATAAGCTTTGGATAACAATCTTTAAAGATGATGATGAAGCATATAAGATCTGGCATGATCATATAGGTATAAAAGATGAAAGAATAGTAAGGATGGGTGAAAAGGATAACTTCTGGGCAATGGGAGAAACAGGACCTTGTGGACCTTGTTCTGAAATCATAATCGACCAAGGAGAAGGTATAGGATGTGGCAGAGATGATTGTTCTATCTATTGCGATTGCGATCGTTATCTTGAACTTTGGAATCTTGTCTTTATGCAGTTTAACCGTAAGGAAGACGGAACAGTGGAACCTCTTCCTGCACCAAGTATTGACACAGGAATGGGGCTTGAAAGATTGGCAGCAGTTTTGCAGGGTGGCACAAGCAACTATGATACTGATTTATTCACCCCTATATTTGCACATTTAGAAGAGATATCAGAAAAAAGATATAAAGAAAACCAAAAAGATGATATTGCTATGCGGGTTATTGCAGATCATGTAAGGGCTTCAACCTTTTTGGTTGGAGATGGTGTCTTGCCAAGCAATGAGGGCAGAGGATATGTTTTAAGAAGGATAATGAGGCGTGCTTTACGATATGGAAGAACCTTAGGAATAAATAAACCTTTCTTATATAGATTGTCAGGCACAGTTGTTGATATAATGAAAGAGCCTTATCCAGAATTAATAGGGGCACGAAATTTTATTGCTTCTGTACTTATGAATGAAGAAGAAAGATTTTCCCTTACCCTTGACAATGGATTAAGGATCCTTGAAGAGGAAATATCAGCTCTTAAAGAAGATAACAAGAAACAAATCCCCGGAAATATCTGCTTTAAACTCTATGATACCTATGGCTTTCCTTTAGATCTTACAGAAGATATTGCAAAGGAAAATGGTTTGTTAATAGACAAAGATGGTTTTGAAAAAGAGATGGAGAAGCAGAAAAAAAGGAGCCGAGAAGCTTGGAAAGGAACTGGTGCTGAGGCCCTTTCTTCTATTTACAAAGAAATTGTTGCTGAAAAACTGTTTACTAAATTTACTGGTTATGAATCCCTCAAGGAAGAAGCGACTATATTAAAACTTTTAAAAGGTGATCGTTTTGTTGATAAGGTCAATGAAGGCGAATCTTTTGAGATGATAACAGATATTACGCCCTTTTATGGAGAAGTTGGTGGACAGGTTGGAGATACTGGTAAAGCATTTAATAATCAAGCAGAGATTTCTATTATTGATACTCAACATCCTCATCCTGAAATTATAGTTCATATAGCTAAGATAAAAAAGGGGAGTATCTCTGTTGGAGATAAGGTGATCTTAGAGGTTGATTCACCAAGAAGAAAAGCTATTCAGGCTAACCATAGTGCTACACACTTACTTCAAGCTGCTTTAAGAGAGGTGCTTGGTAGTCACGTAGCTCAAAAAGGCTCTCTTGTTTCAGATGATCGCTTAAGATTTGATTTTACCCATTTTTCCCCCCTTACTTCACATGAGATAGAACTGGTGGAGGATTTGGTAAATGAAAAGATAAGGGAAAATCTTCCTGTCTTAACAGAAATAATGGAAATAGATAAGGCAATAAAAAAGGGTGCTATAGCTCTATTTGGTGAAAAATATGGGGAGAAGGTAAGGGTGGTTGAGATGGGAGCCTATAGTAAAGAGCTATGTGGGGGAACACATGTCTCAAGGACAGGTGATATAGGCTTTTTCAAGATTATACAGGAAAGCTCAATTGCTGCAGGAGTTAGAAGGATTGAGGCAAAAACAGGGAAAAAGGCAATAGATTTCATAAGAGAGAAAGAAAGCTATTTAAGTGAGACTTGCTCAATTTTAAAATGTTCTCCAAAAGAGTTACCTGATCGGATAGAAAAGCTTTTATCACTCATAAAAGAGCAGGAAAAGAAGATAGAAAATCTAAATGCAAGGCTTATATCAGGCAGCTCTTTAGAATTAAAAGAAAAGATAAAAAAGATAAATGGTATCCAAGTTTTATCATTAAAGGTAGATGATGGGGATCCAAAAAAGTTAAGAGATATTTCTGATAGACTAAAAGCAAAGCTCCGCTCAGGTGTGGTTATGGTAGGAGGAGAACATAAAGGTAAAGCAGCTTTGGTGGTAATGGTAACCAAGGATCTTACAAACAGATTTTCTGCAGGCAATATTATTAATGAGGTTGCAAAGGTTGTTGGGGGTAAAGGTGGAGGCCGATCTGATATGGCGCAAGCGGGTGGGCCATATCTTAACAAACTGGATGAGGCACTTGACTCAATATATTCTGTTGTTGAAAAGATGAAAAATTAGTTATAAATTTATACCCAAAATAATAAATAACCAACCTTTTTTGGTATCTATCTTCTAAATTATTTATCATTATTAATTCTTTACTCTGTCATTAAATATGTTATAAAAAATCTTTTTCTCCTTCAATTTTTTATTAGCAAGATAACCCTAAATCTAAAGGTTCTTATCTAAACTAAAAGAGGTATATGATGGATATTTTACTTTCAAAACTTGAAGATTACTTAAGATCATTAAAGAAAGTATCAATAGCATTTTCTGGAGGCGTGGATAGCAGTTTCCTTGTTTTTATTTCAAAAAAGGTGTTAGATAAAAATAATATTTTACCAATATTTGTAGAAAGTGAGTT
>Ga0164318_10001941_pt1 | contig 18841 bp, 23 predicted proteins | sample GuaBasSedimGuay9_FD_113734 | JGI IMG/M metagenome (GOLD analysis project Ga0164318, IMG submission 113734) | Subseafloor sediment microbial communities from Guaymas Basin, Gulf of California, Mexico - Guay9, Core 4571-4, 0-3 cm | ecosystem: Environmental > Aquatic > Marine > Hydrothermal vents... | reverse complement strand
TCCTGAACCTGTATTCTCTTGGAGAGGGTGAGGGCTCGCCGAGCACCTCGATCAGCCTCCCCGCGTCGAGGAAGCCGTCTTCGTGGTTCACCGGCTCCGTCGGGGAGAGAAGGAGCTCCCTCAGGGCGTTGGTCACCGCTTCGTGCTCAGGGATCCTGGCCTTTACCCCCGGGAATGGGACGTACTCGATCACCCTGCACCAGTCCCTCCGGTAGTCCTGGGCCACGTAGTCCCACTCGTGGTAGTAGTGCACGCTCGGGGGTAGGGGCGTTCTCCCCTCCAGGAGGTTCTTGACGACCTCGGCCGGGCTTACGGTATACAGCGTGTAGCTGCCTAGGATTTTCGTAATTCCCCTCCACCCCCTTCCCCTTACCGTGGCCGCGCTGCTGGCTGTGCGATAGATCTCGGACCCCGTAGGACCCCCGATCTCGCCCTTTCTGGGTAGGAGCTCGGCAGCCTTGTCGGGGCTTGACTCCAGATACCTAAGGAGCTTCCCGGCCAACTCCAATTCCCTCCTCGTGTAGGTGCCCTTGACTCTCCCGAACCATAAGAGTTGCTTGGCCATGCGGATAAGCTTCTCCCTCCTGCTGGGGGCCAGGTCCACGGGTTCAGCGCAGTCCCAAAGGGCGTCGAGGATCCTGGAGAGACACCTTTCTGCACCGGGATAGCAGTTGATCGCCCCTCTTCTTCCGCGGATGGCCCTGAAGAGGCCGGAGAGTTCCCTAGGGACCGGGGCATCGGTCATCGCGTGCAGCTGGTATGCGCTCACCCAGGCCAGGAGGTCGGGATCGTCGTATTTCCCAGCTGGCAGGATTAGCGTGTTACCCAGGAACTCTCCCGGTTCCAGGGGGTCCTGGGCGAGTTCCGGGGTGAGGATCACCCCCACCTTGCCCATGGAGAGGGCCCTGATGGTCAGGTCTAGGGCGCCCACTTTGGTGTTTTATTATGCTCGTCCTTTAACGTTTGTGCTCGAGGAAGGGGAGCCGGGTTACGTTCCCGTGGATCGGGAGTTCGAGATAGCCCTCGCCGTCGACGCCCTGAATTCCGGAGGGTACCACGTGGGCCTTATGCTCGTCGGGCCTACGGGCACGGGCAAGACGCTGTTCGTCAGGGAGCTAGCGTACCTCCTTGGCCGTCCCGTGGTCAGGGTCCTGGGGAGCAGGGAGCTCTCCCTCAGGGACCTGATCGGGGGCTGGGAGCTCAGGCAGGGGAAGAGCGTCTGGACGACAGGCGCCCTCCCTAGGGCGATGGAGGAGGGCGCCATCTTCTACTTCGACGAGCTTGCGGAGGCGAGGCCGGACGTCCAGGCAGTGATCCACTCCGTGGCCGATTCGGGGATCCTCCACGTCCCCCGCACCGGGGCAGTCTACGCCCCGAGGGAGGGGTTCCTGCTCGTCGCCAGCTACAACCCGGTTGGGAAGTACTACATGGAGCCGAGGATAAGGTCCAGCACCCTCCAGAGGTTCGTTGGGATCCCCTTCAGGAGGAGGTACCTGGAGGGGGTGCTGAGGAGGAGGCTGGGCGGTGGTATCAGGGTGTCTCTACCGCGCAGGATCGCCGATAGGGGCGATCCGACGGAGCACCTATCCTCCTACCTGGCCGTTGCGGGGGAGATGGAGAAGGCCGGCATTCCGAAGGGCCACGAGCCCCCGAGCATGAGGGCCATAGAGACGGCAGCGAGGATGTACTCTGAGTTGTCCTCCCTGGGCCTAAAAAGGGAGGAGGCCTACGAGCTGGCCTTCCTGTCCGCGTGCCTCTGGCCCATGTCCATAGACGAGGAGGAGGAAAAGGCCGTTAAGGCCCTCCTCAGACTACATCTCTCAGAAGTTCAGGGTTAGGGTCTTGGAACACCTGTGCCCCTCCGAGTCGTAGGCGATTATCTTGATATTGTGCCCACCTCTCCCAATTTTACCGATTATCTCCACCTGGTTGTCCTTGACCCACCTCTTCTGGACATCCTGAATGTCTCCCGAGACCGAGACTGATGTAATCTTTCCATTATCCACTATGACAATCTTGACTTTTGCATAAGAGGTGTTCAGCTCGATACTCCCAGCATACCTTACCCAGGCCGTCCCGTTCCAATAGTAGACGCCGTCCACCTTAGGGGGAACGACGTCCATGATGGGCGGATTCGCTGAGACCGCCCACATACCGAGGAAGATCATGATGACTAGGTATGCCGCGGACACCTTGGTCATGGTCTTGCTCCTGGCCAGGTCCGTCTTTGTGAAGAGGTAGGCCAGGGCGAGGATCAGGAAGATGACGGAGAGGTAGCCCATTCCGGAGACCTGCAGGAGCCCCGCGGCCACGCCGGAGATCGCACCGGCCGCGGCCGACAGCATTATGAGTTTTGAGTTCTTGATCTCGGTTCTGAGATACTTCTCCCTGTCGAACTCCGGAATTTCAACTTTGGTCATGGTCCAGCAGCCCGGTTGCTATATCGAGTGCCCTCTTAAACGGTTCCCCGGAGGCGGCTATGGCGGAGGCCACCAGAACGCCGTCCATCCCCAGCTCCCTGGCCCTCCTCGAGTCCTCGCCCGTTGAGATTCCGGCCCCGGCGAGGAGGAATCCGGTGTAGGTCCCGGAGAGGGCCTTGGAAAACTGGAGCAGGACCTCGGGTCTCGCCCTTGAGACGGAGATTGGGCCGCCTATAAGGTCGGGGGGCTCCACCGCTATCGCGTCGGGGGAGAGGGAGGCCACGGCCATGGCCTCCGCTGGGGAGGGTACGCAGACGAGGGTCCACAGGCCCAGCTCCCTCCCCTCCTCCACCAGCTTGGAGATCTCGGCCAGGGATTGGGGGTTCTCGGAGTGGTTTATGATCAGACCCTCGACCCCGATGGAGGGAAGGATCCCAATTGGGACCTTTGCAGTTCTTGCTCCCCCCTTACCGGGAACGGCCCCCTGTGCGAGGACCGGGATGCTCGTCCTGGAGGCGAGGGCAGAGAGGTCGACGTGATTTGGAGCGATGGCTACCGCGACGCCGGTCTCCCTCTGTACCCTCTCCAGGGCCTCCAGGATCCTCAGTGCCCCATCCCCCACGGCACCGGGATACGCCTTCAGGTTAACGACGAGCAGCGGGGCCTCCATGCTTTTTGATTGAACCATCGTTTAAAAGGGGGGATGGGTCGACTCTTCGGGACCAACGGCATTCGTTGGAGATACGGGTCTGAGTCTCCCGACCTAGCAAGGCTGGCCTCGGCCCTGGCCTCGATCTATGACGAGCTGATCGTGGTCAGGGACGCCAGGGCCGGCACCGGCGTGCTATGGAGGTCCTTCACTTCACTACTGTCCTCGGCGGGGGTTGAGGTCTACGATGGTGGGCTCGCCACGACCCCGGCTCTCCAGTTCGCTTGCCGGGACATGGGCATACCGGGGATCTCCATCACCGCGAGCCACAATCCCCCCGAGTACGTGGGACTGAAGCTCATCTCCAGGGAGGGCCCCGAGGCTCCCAGGTCCGAGGAGGAGAGGGTCGAGGAGGCCTACGAGGAGGCGAGGCCCCCGACGGGCCCTAGGCGCAGGATCCTGAAAATCCCGGTGGCCGACACGTACCTCTGGGGTACGACGGAAGACCTGGGGCTGGACCTCAAAATCATCGTGGACGCCTCCAACGGCGCCGCCTCTCAGATCATGGGTAGGGGATTGTCCCTCTCCGGCCTGAGGGTCATGGGGGTGTTCTGCTCCCCAGGCCCGAGGCCGTGCAGGGGGCTCGATCCCGCGAATGACGAGCTATCCGACATCCGTAGGCTTGTCGTCATACATTCGGCATACGCTGGGGCCGCCACCGACGGGGACGGGGATAGGCTCATCCTGGTAGACGACCGTGGCTCCGTGGTGAGGGGGGACAGAATCCTCGCCCTCCTCGCCCTGAGGATCCTCGGGAAGGGGGACAAAATCGTTGTGTCCTCCGTATCGTCCAGCATCGTGGACTGGGTTGCGGAGAGGACGGAGGCCCGCGTCATCAGGACGAGGGTTGGGGCCCCCGCAGTCATAGAGGAGCTAAGGAGGTCAGGGGCGAGGCTGGGGGGTGAGGACAACGGGGGCATCGTGTTTGGCGAGAGACCTTGGAGGGATTCGCTCTACGCCCTCCTGAGGCTCATAAAGGTGCTGGACGGTGAAAGACTGACGGACGCCCTCTCGGAACTCCCATCGATCTTCAGCGCCGAGACCAAAATAAGGGTCAGGGACAGGATAAGGGCAATGGAGAAGATCTCCGACACCCTCAAGGGCGAGTGGGTAGTGGACGCCTACGCGGTTGAAATCCGGGGAAATAGATGCCTTGTGAGGCCTTCGGGTACTGAAAACGTTTTAAGACTGTACGCCGAAGGGAAAACACCCGAAGAGGCCCGTCTGACACTGGACATCTTCACCAAAATGATCACAAAGATTATTGAAAATAAAGCATATTTAAAACAAAAATAAAAATGTGAATGAACTATGTCATACATCGATTGCGTTTTTGCTCAACATTTAAATAGTGATTTGTCAGATCCCCATTTTGGGGAGGATGGCCGATCAAAGGATAACGGTTAGGTTAGATGAAAACGACGTTGAGGAGTTAGAGAGGTTTCTGAGGGATCACCCTGAGTTCAGGAACAAATCGGAGCTCATGCGGAGGGCGTTGATGACGTTCATCAAGACGTACGAGTTCAGGAATCTGGAGAATGCGATCGTCGTCCCCACATGGTTCATGGATCTCCTGAGGGACTGGGTGAATGCCGGTCTCGCCGCGGACGTCCAGGAGGCCGCGAACGTGATCTTGACCAACGTGTTCACCGGGAACGAGGTGGTCTCGATGATTGAGCGTTTCCTCTCCAACAAGTCCAGGCTGTTCTCCCTGCTTGAGGCCGAAAAGAGGGTGATGAGGAAGTGATGGATGTTAGGGTGATTGGGGTTGGGACCCTGGGAAGGAGGATGGTGGTCAGCCTCGCGAAGGAGAGGAAGCTGAAGGCTCAGTTCGTCGTCGTCGATGACGGGGACTGCGACTGCTGCATGACCCTGACGCTGGACGAGCTCAAGGAGGCGGTTCCCGAGATCCTGTCGGCGGACAGGGTCTTCATCCTCGGGGCACTGGGCGGCAGGACCGGCACCAGGGCCGTGGAGATCCTCATCGAGCACCCGGCGGCCGCCAGTCCCAGGGTGGAGTTTTACCTAGTCCTCCCCTTCGCCGCCGAGTCCCTCAGGAGGAGAAGGGCGGAAAGGCTCGTGGCGAGGATGAAGGAGCTGGGCGCCTCGGTGCACCTCTTCGACAACGAGCACCTACTGAGGCTGAACGGCCACACGACCCTCAGGAGGGCAATAACGATATTCCCCATGAGGATCCAGGAGGCGATGTACAACTTTTTTCGACTTTCGAAGGAAACCCTAGAATACGAGGGCTTCCGCCTGAAGGACCTCGACAGGGAGATCAGGCTCCTGGAGGCCGTCCCCGCTAGGTGAGACGGATCGAAAAAGGGTGGTGGACCGGCGGGGATTCGAACCCCGGACCTCCGCCTTGCAAGGGCGGCGATCTACCGGGCTGATCTACCGGCCCCCGGAAAAAGACAATTTTGAATTAAAAAATCATAGGACTCCGTGGCCTCCACCTTGAGGATCGTGTTCCTGGGGACCGGGGCGAGCAGGCCCTCGCCCAGGAGGAACGTCTCCTCCGTGGCGGTTCAGCTCGACTCGAGCATAGTTCTCCTGGACGTCGGAGAGGCCACCCAGCACAGGTTCATGTTCGCGAACGCCTCCCCGATGAAGGTCGACTACATCTTCATCAGCCACCTTCACGGCGACCACTTCCTCGGTCTCCCTCCGCTCCTCCAGAGCCTAGGCTTCATGGGCAGGCGCAGGCCCCTGAGGATCCTCGTGCCCGAGGGGGAGCTTCACGAGGTATGGAAGGCCGTGAACCTGGGGTATTCCTCCTTCAGGTACCCCATCGAGATCCTGGAGGTGTCCCCGGGCGAGGAGCTCCAATTCGGCGACGTGGTCTTCCGCTTCGCCAGGGCCCTGCACGGCGTGCCTGCCCTCGCCGTTAGGATAGAGGAGGGGAGGGGGAGGTCCGTTGTCTACAGCGGCGACACGGCACCCTCCCCCGAGGTGGCGGAGCTGGCCAGGGGGGCGAGCGTCCTGATACACGATGCCCTCTGTGCGTCGGACAGGGAGCGCCGCGCAAACCTCTATGGCCACTCCTCCTCCCGCCAGGCGGCGGCGGTGGCCAGGGCGGCGGGAGTGCAGCTGCTGATCCTCACGCACGTCAGCCAGGCCTACGAGGGTAGGGAGGACGTGATCCTGGGGGAGGCCAGGGAGGTCTTTCCCAACACCGTCCTGGCCGAGGACCTGATGGAGGTCGTGGTCAGGGTGAGGCCGCCTCACAGGGTTCTGGGATCACGTTTTATCGAAAAGGGTAGTTCCTGACTCGTGGAGACCGACTGGGCGGAGAAGTACAGGCCCAGGAGCCTCAGGGATGTGGTCGGAAACGAGGAGGCCAAGAGGGAGCTCTTGGAGTGGGCCCGGTCCTGGGAGAAGGGGAGTCCGGAGAGCAAGTGCGTGATCCTGGAGGGTAGGCCGGGGATAGGGAAGACGTCGGCGGCCCTGGCCCTGGCCCGGGACCTGGGTTGGTCCGTGATCGAGCTCAACGCCTCGGACGTCCGTACGGAGCAGAGGCTGAAGGCCATCGCCCTAAGGGGGGCCGAGCACGAGGGATTCACCGACGAGGGTACCTTCGTCTCCTCCCTCAGGGGCAAGAGGAAACTGATAATCCTGGACGAGGCCGACAACCTGTACGAGACGGCGGACAGGGGAGGCAGGAGGGGCATCATCGCAGTCCTCGAGAAGTCCAAGCAGCCCATAGTTCTCATCGTCAACGACCTCTACGCCCTCACCAAGGGGGTCCTGGGGGGGATCCTGAAGAAGAGGTGCAAGATCATACACTTCAGGCCTATTAACTACAAGGTCATAGCGTACAGGATCCTGAAGAGGGTTTGCGAGTCCGAGGGGCTCCGCTGCGACCCCAAGGCCCTGGAGCTCATAGCGAGGAAGAACGGTGGGGATGTGAGGGCGTGCCTGAACGATCTCCAGGCCCTGAGCATGCTTAACAGGGAGATCACGCCCGATCTAGTGGACGTCCTGGGATACAGGGACATAAGGGAGAACATATACGCCGCCGTAGTCAAGATCCTCAAGGGCAAGAGCCTGAGGGGCTCCCTCAGGGTGATAGGGGACACCCAGGAGGACCCCGAGATGATCATGTATTGGCTTGCCGAGAACGTCCCCGTGGAGTACAGGGACCCGGAGGACATGGTCAGGGGAATGGAGTTCGTCTCAAAGGCCTCCCTCTACCTGGGCATGGCCAAGAGGAGGCAGGTGTGGAGCCTTTGGAAGTACGCCATGGACATGATGGCGGCCGTTTCCATAGCTAAGAGGAGGGAGTACCACGGTAGGGTGAAGTACAAATTCCCGGAGTTCCTGAAGCAGATGAGCAGGCTGAAGGCCCTGAGGGACGCGAGGAAGTCCCTGAAACTCAAGCTGGCGAGGCTCCTCCACCTCTCGTCCGTCCAGGTCGAGGAGATCCTCGTCATGGTGGCTTCCCTCTACGTGAGGGATTCGGGCTTCCGCAGGACCCTGGACAAGTTCCTCCACCTCAGCGAGCATGAAAAATCGATCCTGGAGGCATTAGGTGGGGCATGAGGGTACCGCGCTGCGACAAGTGCGGTAGGCCCGCCGTGGCCCTCCTCACGTACTCGGGCAGGCACCTGTGCTGGGAGCACTTCAGGGAGCTCTTCCACAAGAGGGTTCGCAGGTGGTTGAGGAGACAGTGGTTCCTGAGGAGGGGCATGAGGGTCCTCGTGGCCCTGAGCGGGGGGAAGGACTCGGGTTCGGCACTCCACGTCCTCAACGAGGAGTTCGGAGATCGGGTCGAGCTCCTGGCAATTTCGGTGGACGAGGGGATTCGTGGCTTCCGCGAAAGGACGTTGGAGAGGGCGAAGGAGGCAGCGGCAAGGGAGGGGGTGGAGCACGTAATAGTCTCCTTCAGGGAGTTCTACGGCGTCACAACGGACGATGCGGCCAGGGTCCTGGACAGGCCCCCTTGCTCCTTCTGCGGCGTCCTGAGGAGGAAGCTGCTGAACGTGAAGGCCAAGGAGCTGGGGGCGGACTACATAGCCCTTGGGACGAACCTGGACGACTTCTCCCAGACCGTCCTCATGAACGTGGTGAAGAACGACATCATGAAGCTGGCGAGGATAGGACCGCACAAGCTGAGGATCCCCGGCCTGGTTCCGAGGGTTTTTCCCCTAATCTCCATACCGGAGTCTGAGGTCCTGACCTACGCCCTACAGGAGGGTATCCCGTTCTCGGAGGAGGTCTGCCCCTACAAGTTCCTGGCCGTCAGGGGCAGGTTCAGGAAGGTCCTTGGGTACCTGGAGTCCTCGATTCCGGGGACGAGGCACTCGCTCCTCAACTTCTACATGGAGCTCAGGCCCTTCCTGGGAGAGAGGGCCAGGGGGGTCAGGGTCGGTGAGTGTGAGAGATGCGGGGAGCCCACGAGTGGGAGGCTCTGCAAGGCCTGCCAGCTCGAGCTGGAGGTCAAGAGGCTACTTGGCCTTCCGGCCGAACAGGACTAGGTGCGAGAGCAGGGCCTCTAGCTGGATCCTCTCGTCTCCGCCCTGCACGATGCGGAACTCGAACTCCCCCAGCTTGTCGAGGATCCTGACCCTCAGCTCGTCGTCCAGCTGGCCCAGGCCCAGGATGGTCCTGTGGAGCTGCCTTATTATGTCCTCCCCAGACATGCCGTACTCGGCGAACATTCTCAGGAGGATCTCCCTGGCCCCGTGGTAGTTGCCCTGCAGGGCCTTGACGATCATCTCCTCTACCTCCTCCCTCCTCGCCGTGGCGGTGGCCCTGTAGACCACGTCCTCGTCTATCTTGTCCGATATGGCGGCAGCGATCTGCAGGGCGTTGATGGCCCTCCTCATGTCCCCCTCCGAGTAATACACTATGGCCTCCAGGGCCTCCTCGGTGACCTCCTTCCCCTCGGCCTCCGCGATCTCCCTCAACCTCCTCTTCATGATCTCCGGGTCCAGGGGTCTGAAGCGGAAGACCGCCGTCCTGGACTGGATGGGCTCGATGATCTTGCTGGAGAAGTTGCAGGAGAGTATGAACCTGCTGATCCTGGAGAACATCTCCATGATCCTCCTGAGCGCTGCCTGGGCCTCCTGGGTCAGCTGGTCCGCCTCGTCGAGGAAAATGATCTTGAAAGGGGCTCCCCCGGCCGGGGCGGTCCTGGCGTAGTCCTTGATTTTCCCCCTCACCACGTCGATGCCCCTCTCGTCGGAGGCGTTGAGTTCGTAGAAGTTGAGCCTCCATGCGTCGCCGAAGAGGTCCCTGGCGAGGGCGATGGCGGCTGAGGTCTTCCCGGTTCCCGGTGGACCGGCGAAGAGGAGGTGGGGCATGTTCCTAGCCCTCACGTACGCCTTGAGCCTCTTAACGACCTCGTCCTGCCCCAGGACCTCGTCCAGGGTCCTGGGCCTGTACTTCTCGACCCATATGTCGAATTCCTCCTCCGGCATTCTCCCATCAAAAACACGTGGGAAGAATAATATGATTATTCTATTTCCTCGAAGACGCCCTCGTAGACCTCTTCCTCCACGGGGCTCGTCCTCCGCCTCCTCTCCCTGATGAGGTCGAGGTCGAGGATCCAGAAGTGGGACCTCCACTGGGCCCCGTTCACGGGTAGGTAGGACTCCTCGGCGTAGGCCTTCAGCACTCCCTCCTCCTCAAGCCTGTAGAAGAGCTTCCGATCCTCCTTCTCGAGGAAGTTGTCGAGGACGAAGTTCTCGAAGCCGAAGTAGTCGAGGATCATCTTGGCGACCTCCTCCAGGGAACCCCTGAAATCGGGGATTTCGGAGAGAATCGTCACGAGCTCCTGGAGGGAGAGGGGGCGGTACTTCACTCGGGAGGAGATTCGTAGGAGGATTAAATTATTAGCCCTGGACCCTGAGCCTGTCCCAGACCTTCTTGGTTGGCTTCAGTCTCCTGTTCCTACCACTACCCTCAACCCTGACGTACCCCTTCTCGACGAGCTCCTTCAGGTACCTGTAAACCCCCTGGCCCAGTATGTCCGCGACGTCCTTCGGCCTGGGTTCGCCCAGCTCGAGGACAGCGGCCAGGGCCCTGAGGGCCCCCTCCGAGAGCTCCCTCCTCCCGAGCCTCTCCGCGACCCAGGAGTACTCGGGCCTGAGCTCCAGCACGTACCTCCCGTTGTAGGAGGCGAGGAAGAAGGCCCTCCCCTCGCAGGCCCTCTCCAGCTCCTGGAGCGCTTCCTGCACCTCCACCACATCCATGCCCAGGATCGCCGAGATCTCCTCCGGGAGCATGGGCTTGTCGGTGGAGAAGAGGACGGCCTCGACCTTTCTGGCCCTCTCGGAGAGGTTCATCTCACGATCCCCCTGCTCCCCTTGTATCTGCCGGAATACGGTTTTTCCGCGGGCTCACTGAGGAGGAAGAACACTATCTGGGCGAACCTGTCCCCCCTACCAATGCGCACGGGCTCCGAGGAGGCGTTGAACCCCCCTAGTGTCAGGTTCCCCTCGTAACCCGCGTCCACGACACCGAAGCTGCCGAAGATCCCCTTCCTCATCCAGCTGGTCCTCAGCCATATGAGGCCTATGATGTGATCGGAGAGCCGAAGGTACTCCCTCGTCCCGACCAGGAACCAGCCCTTTGGGGGTACTTCTACCTCCTCCAGCTCCCCAATCCCCTCGACGAAGACCCTTTCGATTGTGAGGTCATACCCGTTCGGGGTCAGGTTTTCCCTGCAGAACGGCTCTATGCCCAGGCCGCCTCTCTCTAGGAGCTGAAGGATCTGCCAGTCGGGGATGGGGACCATGAACCCTGATCTTGGATTTCCTATTTCACTTTCCTGAAGAACGATATCAGCTTTAGCTCCCCCTTTATGAAGTCCCTGAGCTCCGGTCCGTACCTGTCCTCCGCTGCTCTCAGGTACCGCCCGAAGCACCGCTCGTTCACGAGCTTCACCCTGGCGAGTAGGGACGCGGCGTCCGCGACGGCCGGTCCCTCGTGCGCCTCTTCGAAGTCAACCATGTACGTCCTCGGGCCCAGGATGAAGTTCCTGGGGTTTGCGTCTCCCCATCTGAGGCCCACGACGTCGTTGAAGAGGTCGATGAGGTCCAGGAATGGCCCAGGATCGGGGCAGCCCCCTTCGGCCAGGGCGTCCATCAGGGTTTCGGAGCCGACCTTCTCCATGGAGACCCACATCCTTCCCCTCCCCAGGACCCGAGGCACCGGTAGCCTGCCGCACATTCCCAGGATCCCTGACTCGACCTCAAGGGCCTGGGGATCCTCATAGAGCTTCAACACCGAATCCCCCAGATCGAGGACCAGGTTCTTCCTCGAGGGTAGGATGCGGATCATTAATCTCAAATTACCCCTGAATGATATAGCCGTAATGAGGCTGGACCCAGAGTCGCCGGACATCATCGACGACCTCGTGGACGCCATCGAGGACCTCCAGGCTAGGATGGAGGACCTACAGTGGAGGATCGAGGACCTTGAGGAGAGCATCAAAGACCTCCGGAGGATGATGAATAAGATATGGGAGTTGATGGGGGGTGGTGGAGTTGGGACCGGCGAGGGTAGTAGCGGAAAAGATAAGGAGAATGGAAATTAGGGGGGCCGGCAGGATAGGCAGGGCGGTCGCAGGCGCGCTCAGGGACGAGGCCCTGTCCTACGCCGGCCCCGCTTCGGGGTTCGAGGAGCACATGTATAGGGCGGCCGCGGTCCTCCTGGACACGAGGCCGACCGCGGTCTCCCTAAGGAACGCCCTCAGATACGTTCTCATGAGGATGCAGGGGGATGACCTGGAGTCCCTTAGGGACTCGGTGGTGAGGGCCGCGGAGGAGTTCATCAGGGTGTCGAGGGAGGCCGTGGAGAGGATTGGGAGGATAGGATCGGGCAGGATTCCCAAGGGGTCTGTGGTCATGACCCACTGCAATTCCCAGGCCGCCATATCGGTGATCCTCCACGCCTGGGAGCAGGGGCGGGTGGAGATGGTGATCAACACGGAGACCAGGCCCGCCTTCCAGGGGCACATAACCGCTAGGACTCTCGCCTCGAAGGGCGTCCCGGTGACCATGATCATAGACTCCGCGGTCAGGTACTTCATGAAGGAGGTGGACGTAGTCGTCGTGGGCGCGGACACCGTTGCCTCCAACGGGGCGGTGATCAACAAGATAGGGACGAGCCAGATTGCGCTGGCGGCGAACGAGGCCAGGGTACCGTTCCTTGTGGCCGCCGAGACCTACAAGTTCTCACCCGAGACCATGATCGGGAAGCTGGTTGAGATAGAGGAGAGGGACCCCAGGGAGGTGGCTAATCCGGAGGACTTCCCAGGAGTCAGGATCAGGAACCCTGTCTTCGACGCCACACCGCCCGAGTACATAGACGCCATAGTGACGGAAATGGGCGTCATATCGCCGCACATGGCCTACGACATCATCAAGGAACTCTTCGGCTCCATGCACCAGGACCCCTTAGCCAAGATCCAGAGGTTCGCGAATCATTGATTTTCGATATATCTTCGACATGCTGCGAAATTAAGTTTTTAAGCCCGTTTTCCTTTTACAAAATAATGACAGGCGATCTAAATCAGGCAAAGATAATGGGTGGTATTGGATCCTTACTGTTGGTTCTAAGCGTCGTTCCTAAGGCCGGCTACATCCTCGGCATCGTTGGAATGGTCCTCCTCCTCATCGGAATCAAGAACATTGCTGACTTCTTTGGCAGGGAAAGCGTGTTTAAGAATGCCCTCTACGCCATAATCTTCGGCATCATAGGATATGTGGCTGCCGCAGTATTTGCGATAACAGGCATTTTGAGCATCGGTGCGGGCTTCAGCATAGGAAAGATCTTAGGCCTTCTCTTGTTGGCTCTCGTGGTTCTTCTCGTCTTCTACGTCCTCTCTGCGATCTTCATGAAAAAGAGCTACGACGAGATCGCCCAGCTGACGGGCATTAGCCTCTTCGGCACGGCCGGACTCCTATACCTGATAGGGTCCATACTGATCATCGTCCTCGTGGGAGCAATAATCATCCTAGTAGCGTGGATCTTGTCTACGGTCGCCTTCTTCTCCATAGACCCCTCCAAATATACTGCACCCGGGACACCGCCAGCCCCGGCCCCCGGCACGGGACCTCCGCCAGCCCCCGAAATTACGGAAACCCCCCAGCCTGAACCCATAGAACCCTCCTAAATTAAACACTTTTATATTTATTTATCAATAAAAGATTTCCTTTTATATTTACTAGCTCCTATTTTCGGGTCATGGAGTTTAGGGTGAAGAAGGTGGACCTGGAGATAGGGGAGAACTCGATCATCATGAACAGGGAGGATGCCGTTGAGAGGGGCCTGAATGCGGGCGACAGGGTCCGCCTCTTCCTCGGGCCAAGGGCGAGGACCGTTATCGTGCATCTATCGAGCACGTTCGTCTCCAGGGGGGAGATAGGGATTTTCGCATCTTCGATGGAGGAGATGGGCCTCAAGCCAGGGGACACCGTGCGCATCGCGCACGCCGAGAGGCCCGCCTCCATAGACGTGATCAAGAAGAAGATGAGGGGAGAGAAGCTTGGCAGGGAGGAGATATTCGAGCTCGTCAGGGACATCGTCGACGACAACCTCACGGACGTCGAGCTGACGGCCTACGTGGTCTCGGTGCAGACCATGGGCATGGACATGGACGAGATCGCGTGGCTCACGGAGGCGATGGTGAAGACCGGGGACACCCTGGACTTCGAGGGGGAGATCTTCGACGTCCACTCCATCGGGGGCGTTCCCGGGAACAAGTATGCGCTCATTGCGGTTCCCACCGCCGCCGCCGCGGGGCTGAGGATCCCCAAGACCTCCAGCAGGGCCATCTCCAGCGCCGCGGGGACGGCCGACGTGATGGAGGTCCTGGCCAGGGTCGACCTCTCGCTGGAGAAGATCAAGGAGATCGTGGAGACGGTTGGGGCGACCCTTGCGTGGGGAGGGGCAGTAAACCTCGCCCCCGCCGACGACAAGATCATCAGGGTCGAGTACCCATTGGGCATCGATCCGAGGCCGCAGCTCCTGGCCTCCGTGATGGCGAAGAAGAAGGCCATGGGCGCGAACGTGGTGGTCATAGACATCCCCATGGGGGAGGAGGCTAAGGTTGAGAACTACGCCGAGGCCCGGAAGCTGGCGAGGGACTTCATCGAGCTCGGTGAGAGGCTGGGCATGATGGTGGACGTTGCTATAACCTACGGCGGGCAGCCAGTGGGCAGGGCGATAGGGCCGGCCCTGGAGGCGAAGGAGGCCCTGATGGCGCTGGAGGGGAAGCCGGTCTCGTCCTCGCTGATAGAGAAGAGCACCGCGATAGCGGGCATCCTGCTGGAGCTCGGGGGCAAGGCGAGGAGGGGCGAGGGAAAGGCCGTCGCCAAGGAGATCCTGAGGTCCGGGAGGTCGAGGGAGAAGTTCCTCGAGATCATCGAGGCCCAGGGGAGCAGGGGGATAGAGAGCAGCGAGGAGGTCCCCGTGGGCAAGTACCACGAGGACGTGACCTCCATGGAGGACGGCTACGTCGGCAGGCTCAGCAACAAGGCCCTGGTCAGGATAGCCAGGATAGCGGGGAGCCCGAGGGACAAGGGGGCCGGCATCTGGCTGAACAAGAAGAAGGGGGACAGGGTCGAGAAGGGCGATGTACTGTTCACGATCTACAGCAGCAGCAAGGAGAGGCTGGAGATGGCCCTGAGGGCCGCTAGGAGGTTAATGCCGCACAAGATAGAGGGGATGATCCTTGAGAGGATCCCGTCCTACCACGAGGAGGGCTGAGGAGGCCCCTCCCAGCGGGACCGTGGCCTGGGCGGCCTCGAGGCTGGCGGAGGGGGAGCCCGTATGCCTGGCAACCGTCGTGGAGAAGAAGGGGTCGGCCGCCGTAAGGGAGGGCTGGATGATCGCAGTCTCCAGGAGCGGCGCCGTCGGGAACCTGGGGGGCGGCTACATAGAGGAGAGGGTGATAGCGGAGTGCCTGGAGGCCCTGAAATCGGGGAAGCCGAGGATCCTCAGATTCTGGCTGAAGCCGGGGGAGCCCCCGCCGGGGTACATTCCCACGGGAATGGTCTGCGGTGGTGAGGTGGCCGTGCACCTGAACCCCGTATTCCCGCCCTGGAGGATACACGTCCTGGGGGCCGGTCACGTGGGCTACGCCATCGCCAGGCTTGCCCACTTCCTGGGAATGGACGTGTACGTCTACGAGACGGACCCCAGGGCCGTGGAGAGGAGGGATCTGTCCTTCGCGAAGGGGGTATTCGTGGGCTCCCTGCCCGAGCTTCTTAGGAAGATTGAGCTCAGGCCAACGGACGCCATCGTCATCACCTTCGGGGACGAGGAGAGGGACAGCGTCGCGGTGGAGGCCGTGGCTAGGATGGAGGCGTCCTACAAAGGATGGCTGAGCAGCCGCTCTAAGGCAGCCCTCATAAAGGGGAGGCTGTCGAAGAAGGGCGTGCCTAGGGAGGCGCTGGACAGCATCAGGGCCCCCATGGGGCTCGACATAGGGGCCAGGACCCCGGAGGAGGTTGCGCTGGCCGTGCTGGCGGAGATCGTCTCCGTCTTCAGAGGTACCCGGGGAGCTCCCTGACCTTCTTCCTCTTCCTCCTCTTCACGAACCTCCTCTGCTCCTCGGAGGCCTCGTAGAAGCTCAGCGGCACGAGGATCCTCGGGTATGCCTTGTCGGGGAGCACGTCCAGACCGATTATCCCCCTCTTTTCGAGCTCGTTCAGGATGGATTTCAGCTCCCTCTCCCCCATGCCCAGGAGCTTAGACAGCTCAGAGACCGATATAGGGTAGTTATCCTGAATTGCCTTGAGTATCCTGCCGACCTTTGACCTGGCGCTGATCCTCACGCAAGTCCATCCACCCGCCCTTTAAACCCTGTTTTGGAGGATCCTCAGCGAGAGCACCCCTATCGTCGTGCTGAGCACCACGGTCAGGATCACTGCCGTGGCGAACTCCCCATGGTGCCCGAGGGCGTGGAGGTGTACCCAGAGGGCTATGAGGGGCACCTCCAGGTGGGGCATATCGGCAATGCCCAGCAGGAGAGACTCCCTCGGGCCGTAGCCCGAGGCCCTGGAGAGGGCCATCGTAGCTATGGGCCGTCCGAGGACGGAGGCGATCAGGAGTGTCCAGAGGATGGGGCCCAAGCTCCAGGAGGAGAACAGGGTCGTCCCCAGGTATACCGTTAGGATGGGGACGAAGAAGGAGTATGCTGTGAATTCGACATCTTCAACGAACTGGTCGTGGATTCCGCCCCTCCCGAGGATGAGGCCGAGGATGAAGGAGGCCTCCACGGCGGACCCTAGGAAGAGATCGCCCAGAGCGGCGAAGAGCATCAGGACCCCTATCAGGAGCCCCTCCAACCACCTGAGGTGGTAGGGGTGCTCCTTGAAGAATCTGTTTAGGCCCCTCTCGGAGAGGTGGCCGAGCGTGATGGAAAGGACTAGGAATAGGCTCACGTCCAGGACGGCCCCAGGCCAGGATCCGAGGGCGAGGATTATGAGGGCCAGCGCCACGAGCTCATCCAGGACCGCCGAGGCCCTGTGCAGGGACCAGGCCGGGCCCGAGTGGAGGCCCATGGTAACCAGGTCCCCAAGGCTGGCCGAGATACAAGTGCTCGAGATGGCCGCAAGCGTCAGGAGGGACGTCCTGAGATTCACCCCCATGCCACGGAGGGCGAGGTACGAGGGAGCCAGGACGAGGGCCAGGGAGGCGGCGGAAACGGCCGTTTCCCTCCTCGCGTGGAGGAGGGCGTCGACGTCCGTCTCCAAGCCCAGGATGAAGGTGAAGGCTATCGCCCCCATATAGGTTAGGAAGTGGACGACCTCCCCCTCGGGCACGGCCACGAAGGCGCCTAGGGCGACTCCGAACAAGAGCTCACCGAGAATGCCCGGAAGACCCACCCTGGATACGACCCTCTCCAGGGCCCTGGCGCCCAGGATGAATATGGAGAGGAGGATAAAGAGTTGAAACCAGTTAGACATGCTAACTACCTTGTCTTAATTTTTTGGCAAAAATTTAAAATTTCTTCGTTAGATATTCTATGTACGGTGGAGAAGTTTGAAGAAATTGCAAAGAAGGGTGTTCAAATTTACAACAGATATAGGTCGCCCGAGTCCAGGGCGGAGCTTTTGGGGTTGGAGGGAAGGAGGATTAGGGTGAGGTTTGAGGGTCCATTCTGCAGGACCTGCGGCATCAGGGACTGGGTGGAGGACTACGCGTACTTCCTCGAAGAGCTTGGACTTAGGGTGAGGCTCATCGAGTACCTGGAGACGGGGTCGGAGGAGAGGGTAGGGGTGTTCGAGGTGGTGGAGGATGAGGATTGACGAGAAAGATAGAAAGATCCTGGAGGTCCTTTATAAGAACGGGAGGGAGACCTACAACAGGATTGCGAAGAAGGTGGGCATAAGCGACGTTGCTGTAATGAAGAGGATAAAGAGACTTATGGCCATGGGCGTGATTAAGGGCTTCACGGTCAAGGTGGACCCCAGAAAGTTGGGGTTCAATGAGGTCTCGATAACGGGGATCGACATAAGGCCCGAGAAGATCTTCGAGGTCCTCGAGGCGCTGAAGTCCATGGATCAGGTGGTATTCCTGGCGCACACATCGGGCGATCACTCAGCGATAGCGGAGATATGGGCGAGGGACCAGGAGGAGCTCTACGCCGTCCTCAGGGAGATTTCCTCCATGGACGGCGTCATGAGCGTCAGACCCGCGATCATCGTGGACATCCTGAAGGAGAACCCAAAGCTCAGGTAACCTGGACGCCGAGCAGAGCGGATGCCAGCTTCCCTATGCCGAAGGTGAGGAAGGCGGAACCCAGGCCGGCCAGCAGGAGCTCGGCAACCTTCCTCTTCATGCTCAGGCCCCCGAGTATCGCTATGATGGTGGCCGTGAAGGAAAGGAGGATTCCGGCGAAGGCGAGCGAGAGGGGGACCGCGTACCTGAGTCCCAGGCCCAGGAAGTAGGGGATGAGGGGCACGACGGCTCCGGCGACGTAGAAGAGTCCCGTGTACAGCCCCGAGATACCGGGCCTTTCCGGGGGCTCTTCCTGCATCCCGTAGAGCTGGCCGAGGACGGCCCTCTTCAGTGCCTCCCTGTCCCGGGCCATCCTCCTGGCGGCCTCCTCGGCCTCTTCCCCGAGGATCCCCTTCAGTGCCTCCGACAGCCTGCGGACGAAGAGGGTTGGGGCGTGGACCACAGCCAGGGATATCCTGCGTAGGGTGCCCTCCCTGACCTCCTTCTGGGCCTTGACGCTGGCGTACGCCCCGATGCCCATCGACAGGGCGCCTGCTATCCCCACGATGAGGCCGCCAAGGGCGACGTTCCTGGGCTCCCCGTAGGCCCCGGCAAGTCCCATGGAGACCGAGAGCACCTCCACGAGACCGTCGTTCATGCCCAGGACCGCGTCTCGGACGTGTTCCAGGAACCCCCTGAGGGCCCCCTCCTCCTCCGCTAGCTCCTGCTCGTGCACGAGCTCCTCCTCGAGGATTCTCCTGATGCCCTCCCTCTCCTCCTCCGAGACCTCGGCGGACTCAAGGAGGGAGGAGTAAAAGGCCACGGCATCATTCTCTCCGAGCTCCAGGAGCCTTATGGATAGGCCTATACCAAGAACCCTCATGAGGGCGAACTTGACCCTGGTCCCTAGGTCCACGACCTTGAGGGATGCGGGGTCCACACCCCTCCTGCCGAGGAAGGCGGCCCAGAAGGCGGCGTGCCCGTGCTCCATCCTTGCGAGACGCTCGAGCTTCTCGGCAAGCCTACCCCTGGC
>Ga0164318_10001940_pt1 | contig 18854 bp, 17 predicted proteins | sample GuaBasSedimGuay9_FD_113734 | JGI IMG/M metagenome (GOLD analysis project Ga0164318, IMG submission 113734) | Subseafloor sediment microbial communities from Guaymas Basin, Gulf of California, Mexico - Guay9, Core 4571-4, 0-3 cm | ecosystem: Environmental > Aquatic > Marine > Hydrothermal vents... | reverse complement strand
TTCCTCCCACCCGTTGATAACGATTGAGCGAATGGAGGTTCTCGACCTTCCCCAAGGACCGGCAATTATCGCTACCGGACCTCTGACATCTCCAGGCCTTCACGCCACTTTGCAATCGCTGTTGGGGGAGGAGGCCTTGAGTTTCTTTGATGCCGTGGCACCGGTCGTTGCGACAGATTCACTGGTTCACGACCGGCTCTTCAGGGCTTCCCGATACGACAAGGGAGACGGAGCTGACTATCTCAACGCCCCGTTGAACCGAGAGCAGTATGAGGCCTTCATCGACCAACTTTTGGCTGCAGAGAGGGTCGATTTCAAACAATTCGAACAGGAGGATATCTCGTTCTTCGAGGGGTGTTTGCCGATCGAGGTGATGGCCGAACGAGGTCGGGACACCCTGCGGTTCGGGCCGATGAAGCCGGTCGGCTTGATCGACCCCAATACCGGTATACGTCCCTGGGCCGTTGTTCAGCTCCGGCAGGACGATTTGGCCGCGGACCATTGGAATTTGGTAGGATTTCAGACCAAACTGAAGCAGATCGAGCAGAAGAGGGTCCTTCGTATGATTCCCGGCCTTGAAGAGGCCCGGTTTGCTCGGTTTGGCATGGTGCACCGCAACACCTATATCAACGCCCCGGCCCACATCGATCCCCTGCTTCGCCTGGTACAAAAGCCGGCCATCCGTGTCGCCGGCCAGATGACCGGCGTCGAAGGCTATGTTGAATCGGCCGCAACAGGTCTGATGGCGGGAAGAACCCTCGCGTCGGAATTCAAGGGAGAGTCTCCCCAGGCGCCTCCTGCGGAAACGGCCATGGGAGGTCTCATACGCCATTTGACGGAGCGGCCGGCGGCAGGTTTTCAACCGTCGAACATTACATGGGGTCTCCTTCGGTGCCCCGAAGACCTGAGACGAATCCGGTCCAAGAGGGAACGGAGGGCAGCTCAGGCCGAAAGAGCGCTGGAGTTGATTGGTGGGTGGGGTGTGTAGGGGCACGGCGTGCCGTTCCCGTGTTTCAACAACCAGAGCCAACCCAAAAAGCCCGGGCACGGCACGCCGTGCCTCTACAGCAGTGATTGCCCTTCGGGCAATGCGCGATGTCCTCTGCCCACGCCACCCGCTTCGCGGGTCCGAGCCTCTCGGCTCGGCAGCCCTTCGGGCTGGGCGCGGGTCCTTTGCCCACGCGGATCGCTTCGCGATCTCCACGGCTTCGCCGTGATTGCCCTTTGGGCAATGCGCGATGTCCCTACTTCCTCCGGGACCTCGGATGACTCTTGCGATGCACGGTCATCAAGTGCGCCAGGTCGACGGTTGTATAGATCTGGGTGGTTGCCAACGATGCGTGGCCCAGGAGTTCCTGGATGGCCCGGAGGTCCATTCCCGCCTCGAGAAGGTGAGTAGCAAAAGCGTGCCGAAGGGCGTGAGGATGCACTTGGTGTTGGGTCGCGGTCTTGAGGACAGCAGCCGCGAGAATTCTCCGCACGGACCGGTCAGTCAGGCGTCCCCCGCGTTGGTTGAGGAAAAGGGCTTCGGTGGAGAGCGTGGCGCCCTGTTTCCACTGAGCCCTGACGGGGAGGTAGGTGCTCAGTGCAGCTGCGGCCTGGGTACCGTAGGGCACGATACGTTCCTTGCGTCCTTTACCTCGGACGCGGACGAGACGCGCTTTGAGTTGCAGATCGGTGAGATCCAGACCGACCAGTTCCCCGACCCGGAGTCCTGATCCGTAGAGAAACTCCACCAGGGTGCGATCCCTGATTCCGGCGGGGGTTGGCGGAAAGGATTCCAGGAGATCCTCGATGACGGCCAATGGAGTTACTGGAGGGGCTCGGCGCCGGCGTTGAGGATGCACCACGGTGTCTGCCGGGTTGGCCGAAAGAATATTCTCGACCACAAGAAACCGGAAATAGGTTCTTATGGCAGCCAGAGCTCGCTCGGTGGATCGAGGGCTGAGCCCAAGGCCATGGAGATGAGCCAAGAAAGAGCGCACGGATGCCGGGGTGACCCCCGACGGGTCCTTCAGACCGAGGTCGCTGGAGAAAAATCCCACGGCCCTGGCAATCTCTCGGCGGTAGGCCTTCAGGGTGGCTGGTGACAGATTTCTCTCCCATTCAAGGTGCTCAAGAAAGGCCGTGTTTAACCAGGCATCAGCCAAGGGAGACCCCTTCATGCGGCTCACGTGGAAGTCCGAGGGACCAACGCCGAAGGGAAATTCTTAGGAGATCTCGGAACATCTGGGCGCTATGCCTCCCCGGCTGTACTCGGGAGGCCTCAACATGGCCCCAGGGCACGCCTACTTCGACGATGCTGTAACCCCAGGACAAGGATAATGCCAACAACTCAACGTCATAAGCAAAACCATCAGTCCGTTGGACCATTGCCAACGACCGAGCAAGCCCTCCAGGGAAGAGTTTGAAGCCGCACTGTGTGTCAAATATCCCCGGGAGCAGAAGAGCCCGGACCATCAGATTGAAGGCGCGACCCATCAGGTCCCGATAGAGGGGTTGAGGATCAAAGAGCAGGGCACGGTCCACTGCTCGACTCCCCACGACCACGGTCGAGTCACCGTATGCCGGAGTCATACGACGAAGTCCTGCAATCGGAGCGGCAAGGTCCGCGTCCGACAGGAGGACTTGCCGTCCCTTCGAATGTTCGAATCCCGTTCGGACGGCAGCGCCTTTCCCCTGGTTCTTTTGGTGGCGAAAAACCCGCACGACGGTATTTCCGAAGGATTGGAAGGCATTGCCAACCTCTGATGTTCGGTCTTTAGACCCGTCATCCACGATGATGATCTCGGCCGGCCCGAGGTCCTCGGCCTCAAGGAGAAAAAGGTCAATGCTCTCGAGTGTCTTCGGTAGACGATCGGCTTCGTTATAAGCTGGGATGACAACCGACAGAACAAACTCAGACATCAGGCTTCTTACGGATTGGGAGCGATGGAGGATCCGGAAGCAACCGACAACAGTGATGTGGCCGAGCCCCCAGGGAGGACCGGGAGGCCGAGGAGAAGAGCACTGAATGCGGCGGCGGCAACAGTCCAGCCCAGACGACGGCCGGCAACCTCTTCAGTGAATACGAATCCAGCCATCATCATTCCCAGAGTACCTCGCCGAACGCGAAGGACGACGCCACAGGCCGCGCCCCAACCGATCAGTGCAACGATAACGGCCCAGGGGAGGGCCCGAATACTCAAGGGGTAACCCGACACGATGACAGCGCCGATCATCGACGTCGTCAGGGCGCCGACAACGACCAAATCGGCCCAGGCTGCGCCCAATCGAGCACTCCGTGGCACGGTGTCGGCCAGTGCCGGGCTGATGACGGAGGGGTCGGTCGTTTCCGATTCGATGTTTTCAACATCGATATCGGACAACCGGTCCCAGCTCCTCAAAGGATGGTTTGAGTCGGAGGTGCTCATCTGAAACCCAGGCTTCCAACAAAGATTTCCAACTGCATGTCGACCGGACGACTGGAATAACTCGAGATAAAATCCAGGATCCGGGTAACGTCGTTGTCATCCGGATGCCGAGCCTGCAGACGAGTCAGGTGTCCGCGAGCGCCGGTGAGATTATAAGAACGAAGGTTGGCCAAAGCCGCATTGAAGAGACAACGATCGAGAATCAGACCAAAACCCTCTTGGTTTGGATACTTCTCAGCCAACTCTGCCCCAAGGGTAGCGCAGCCCTGAAAATCTCCTTTGGACAACCCACTGAACAGGGCATTGAGACGAGGTTCGATCGACGCGACCTGTTCCTTGAGTTCCAGAAGACCGGAATCCCCGGGGTGTTTGGACAAGCCCTGTTCGACGACTTCAAAGGCCATCAGCCACCGATCCTCATTCATCAATGAGCGACCGGTTTCTACAGATTCAGGAATTGGTGTGGGGGTTGGGGGAGTCAACGCCGCCTCGAATCGAGCAATGTGTTTATCGATTCGTTGTTGATCGATTCCTTCAACTTCAGATGACCGAAGAAGATCCAGGGCCTCCTCCCCCTTGCCTTGGTCAAAAAGAACTTGAGCATTTTCGATCCGTTCAGAGACTGCTCGGGCGGTGTCGACATCCTCTCCACCTTGTGGCAAGAAGCGTGAACCCAGCCACATCCCCAGCAAGACAACGGCGATGGCGCCCGTGCCGAGGACGATCCATCGCCACGGCACACGGCTCTCGCCGCCCACCGGAGGAACAGTCTCTTTGCATGGAATATCTGTACTCAATAGGTCCAGGTCCGAGTCAAAGTCTTGGAAGGCAGCGCTGTATTCCTCGGAGGCTTCTTCAGTGGCGGTAGTGGTCTCAGGGGTCGGAGGGACGATCGAGCCAACTGGTGGAGAGGGCAAAAACACCGGATCGGAGTCCTCTGAAATGAAGCGGGCCTTCAACACCTGTGCGTCCTCGTTGTCAGGAGCCGCAATCAGAATCTCTTCGATCACGGACCGAGCACGGTCCTTTTCGCCGGAGTCCCAGGCCATCTCCGCTTCGGACAACGAGGCCTGGAGTTGGTGTTCCAGGGCGTCGATCGCCGACCGGGCCCTGTCGATCAGGGCCTCCGCCCGCAAATTCTCCGGGTCGGTCTGGAAGACTTTTGATAAATGGTGCAAGGCGTCTTGAGGCTTCCCAAGCTCCAAGGCGGCCGTTCCTTGAGCGAGGAGATCCTCTACTGTGTCGGTGTCTTGTGTTGGTGGCTGTGCAGGAGGTTCCGATTCTTCCCACAATGGTGTTTCTGAGGAGTCGGACGACACCTCGAAGAGATCGGCCACATTGCCGCCAAGCTCGAACTCTCCTGGATCGGGTGGTTGCACATGGGCCTGGTCCGGCTGAGAGGCTGGTTCGTCGAAGGCGCCGGCAACATCCCACGAGTCTGATTCGGTCTCACCGGCAGGAGTGATCCCAAAATCACCGGAGACGGCAAACCCACCCTCTTGAGGAACAGGGGCATCAGTCGAGGGCTGTTCGTCTGCCTGCGTTCCAAAATCTACAGGTGTCTCGGAGGATGCCTCGTGCGGGTGTGCTGCAACCGGAGTCTGAGTTGAGGGGCTGGCCCGACGAATCTCAGCGAGAGTTGCTTCGATTCCGGCGTGATGGGGGTCGAGAGCCTGGGCCATAAGGACAAAATTGGCCCCTTCCTGTGGTCTATTGGCGGCCAAGGCCTCTTTTGCCTGGGTCAGAAACTGTCCAACCTGAGTTTCCACCTTGATGGCATCGTCGATCTGAGTGGCCAGGTTCCTGGCTTCGGCATGACCCGGAAGATCAATCAGAACCTTTTTGACACGCTCCCGAGCCTCGAGGTAGTTGTGTTGATTATACTCTTCGACAGCTTCTATCAATAAGAGGTTGATGGTATCCGTATCGGGTGATTCAAGATGGGCAATGATGTTGGAGAGATCAATGTTGGATTGGTCACTGATCAACTGCTCCTGTAGGGCGACCCCGGGAGCGAATGTTGGATCAAGGCGGAGAACAAACTCCAGTCCAATCAGGGCCTCACTGGACAAACCATCCTGAATTTTGGTGACCACTTGGCGAAACGCGGACATAACCCGCTCTTGTGCCTGGGCAGAGAGTTCCGGATTGCCTGGATATGTCATAGGCTCGATGGTATCTCTGGATTTCAATACGGTCAATTCCCAACCCTTCGAGGGTGGGCCGGTCAGTCCGACTCATGGGCAGTGTCCGGTTGGGTGACGACAGCGCCAAAGAGAGAAATACGTGCTCGAGAACCCTGCCCTTCACGGTTTCCAATTTCAAACACACCGTCATGATCCCGGACGATACGGTCGACAATGGCCAGGCCCATGCCTGAACCCCGCCCCTTGGTCGAAAAGAACGGTTGGGTCAGAACCCGCACATCCTCTGTTGGGAGCCCGGAACCACTGTCGAGGATCTCGAGTATGGCACTGGTGTCGTCGGCCCATGCACGAATATCGATGCGTCCCGGTCCCGGGATGGCCGCAGCCGCGTTGTCGATGAGATTGACCAGAGCTTGTCGAAACGGAACCGGATCCACCATGGCCCAGAGAGGTTCTTCCGGTAACTCGGTGACAATCGCCAACCCTGGCCGAAAATCCACATACAGGGCCGCCGTCTCATTGACCAGACGGTTGATCGACCATGGTTGCGGAGTGATTGTGGGCATCTGCGCATACTGGTGAAAGGCGTTGACAAGGTCCTGGAGCCCGGAGACATGGGCGATAATCGCCTCACAACTGGACGAGAGAATGTGCTCAAGGTCTCCTCCCAGACCGGCGACTCGCCGCTGGACCCGTTCGGCAGCCAATCGGATCGGTGTCAGGGGGTTCTTGATCTCATGGGCGATCCGTTGGGCGACCTCACTCCATGCCGCCTGACGCTGTGCCGCCACCAACTCGGTCAGATCGTCCATGGCGACCACTGAACCACCGCCGGCAAGGGGGCGGCGGGAGACCTCGACACGGCAGGTTTCACCACCTACCGTCAGATCGATTTCCAGCCGCTGTCGGTGGTGGTCAGGGCTTTCAAGATACAGGCGCAGTTCCTCGAGGCCGGTTGTCTTCAATATATCGACAGGTTGCCAGGTTCGTTGCCACGGCGTATGCCCCAGCATCACGGCAGCAGCGGCATTGGGCCGAAATTGGACATTGTCCGGGCTCAGTGTCAGGACTCCTGTGGGAATTGTCGCAAGCAGTGTGGCCAGTTCCTGGTTTGAGGACATAATCTCCTGCTCGGTCGAACGGACGCGGCGGACCATTGCGTTGAAGGAGTCCACCAATACTTCGACCTCATCCGAAGCGGGGGCGACAACCTCTTCCAGGGCATCGCCTTCGGCCACCCGCCGAGTGGCGTCAACGACGGCGAGGAGCGGTTCGGTGAATCGCTTTGAGAGATACAAACCGAGCCAGACGGTAGAGAACAGAAGGAGCAGCGTCACCGAAAGGAAGACCAGAATTGTGGTGGCCGTGACCGTACCCTGTTGGGCCTTCATTTCTTGAAACTGGGCGTCCGCATCGGTTGCCCTTTGAAGGTGAAGCAGAAGGTTGCTGGGGAGGATTGCCCCGACAACCATGTGCTTGTTGTCCGTTCCGATCGGGGTCCACGCCCTGATAAGAAGCCCTCCTCGCCATCGATCGACGCGAACCCCTTGAGTCTCGAGTTCCGACCATCGAAGCTCGGGCACGGGCGCCGGAATTTTCCGGGGATCGGCAACGGATTCAATCAGAATGTCACCGTCGAAGAGGGCCAAAAGATCGACGGCCATCACTCGCTGAAGGTCGGCCAGAGAGGTGTCTCGTGGTCTTTTTTCCAATTCTGCGGCTGCGATGGCTGCCTGGCGTTCCAACCGGTCTTCAATCGTCTCCCGAAGTTCGACTGCGAGGTTCCGGCCTCCCCGGAGAATATTTTCAACGGGTGAGGAAAACCAGCGGTCAATTGAGTGCTGGAGCAGATTTGTGGCAATCAGGAAAATAAAGATCACCGGCACAAAGGTCAGGACGATGTAGGTCAAGATCAATTTCGTTCTGAAACGGGCGCCGAGGATGCCGGCGCGACGCTCCAGCAGAAGCTTGATCAAGCTCCGAACAATAATAAAGGAGAGCACCAGGATCAAAGAAACATCGAGATACCAGAGAACGAAAAGAAGCAGGCGGTTGGTCAACTCCTGAGAGGACGCCGCCTGGGTTCGCTGGGAGAGAAAAAAAGCCCCGGCCGACAGGAGAAGCATGATGGAAAAAACGGTTAAGAGAAAGCGGTTCTCCTTCCGAAATCGATACCAGGACCGGAAGTTAATCCGCATTTCTCACCAGTTTTCGTCGCGAGGTGCGAAAGACGTGGTGAGCTGTGGTGTTTTTCGCAGGATGAGCGAATGAGGCATAGTCCGCACTATGTTGATTGAGCGAATTCAAGAAAACACCACAGCTTATTGCGTATTTTGCTCCGTAGCAGATCATTGGTGAGAAATACGGATTAAGAGGCATGGCGTCAGCCGGAGTCCGCATGAGGGGCTTTGCCCGGCTCCTTGGCCGCGACCGGGTCCTGGATGACGGGAACCGTTACCCAGTCGGTACCTTCCCGATCAGGGAAAACCAACCACGTCGTCGATGTCGAAAAGACGGCGCGGGCTCGAAGATAGAGTCGATCCAGTTTCTTAAAATCATCACGAAGAACCAGTTGGACCGATGGTGGGGCTCTCAACCAGGTGACGGCATTGTTCATGGTATCAACTTCCTTCGAGTCAACAACGATCTCATCGAGAAGCAATTTACAGCGATACCTGCCCGTAATGGGGTCAAAGGAAACCTGGCTGGTTAATTCACCCTTCCATATGCGGCCGTCCCACCAGAAACTCCGTTTCGAACGGACTCGAAGGGGATATATCACTCGGACAACGCCCCCCGACGGAAGAGCGTCCATGAACACATCCGGAAGCGGAACATTGAGTTCCAATCGGACATCCAGGGATTGATGCTCCGGTGAGATGTGGGCGGTCAGTGGGGCTGGTGCTATCAGGGTCGCCACCACGGCAAGAGAAAACAACGAAATCATCGAACCGATATTATCATCCAATCAAGTCTTTCGGGGGTGGGTTCATTGCCTCTTGGGCGGGTTTCCCGTAGGATCGAGGCCAGGATTGAAAATATGGCCGTTACGTTACAGGGTTGGACGCCGGAAATAGAGCGATCATTCAAGGAGACATTGTTTCGTTTCCTTGAGGAGGTCAACAGCACGAAGGCCGCGCTGTATCTACTGGCTCCGGATGGCGCCTACCTCCTGGCTACCCAGTACGGTTTCGGCCGCCGGGAGGCCCTTGCCACCCGACATGATGCCCGGTCGTCACTCGTACTCAAGGCACGCGAGATCAGGGATAAACCTCTGATTGTCAATCACCGGGATGAGAGTCCGGAACTCTTCGATATTCTTAATACAGCAGGAAGCCAACATATGCTGCTGACACCATTGTATGGTGACAGTCGCCTTGTGGGTTTTGTCGATGCTCGGGACAAAGGTCGGAGACGCTCCTTTGTTGACGAAGATGAAAAGATGGCACAATCCATCGCTGCGGACCTGTTGAAGTTAGTACGGTTGACCGGAGTGATTGAGGATTTTGCACAAGAGGCGCCGCCCGAGTCCGTAATGGAAGAGGTTTCTCCTGCGCTGCATCTCCCGGCGCCGGTGGTGGCTGTCGGAGCAGTCCTGGACCAGACCGGACTGGAGCAACTGTACCGTTGTTTCACGGCTGAGGTGTCGCGAGAGCCGGAGATTGCCCTGGCGGCCTTGACGATAGCGGACGGATCCGGTGTGGGTTCAAAAGTGATCGTTGTCGATGAATTGGGTGCCGATAATATGGATCCATTGTTTCATCATCAAGCCGATGCACTGAGATCCAAGGGCTTGGACCCACCCGGACCAGACTCATGGTCGGTTCAGGCTGTCACACGGGATGACCAGAGACGGGAGATTGGCCCGCAGGTCGCCGGAGCGGCGGTCTTGGTCTTCAGTGAAGGGTGGGCCGTCGTCGTCGGGGCTGTTGGTTGTTCTGAAAGCGGTTCCGTGCCCCGAATGATGCATCGCCTGGGCCGGAGAGCGCGTGAAATTTCCACACAATCGGTCATACGTTATTCTCGAAATCGACTCGCTCGTGGCCTCCTGCGACCGCCGGGCCGGGAGTTCATCCATCTCGAGAGACACGCCCTTTCAGTTTCTCGCCTGTCGTGGTTGACGGCCCGGGATCTTGGTCTTCCTCGGGTACAGTGCGAGACCACGGCACTTGCCGGCCTTCTTCATGATGTTGGCATGTTGGACCTGGATTATGAGCGACTTTATCGAATGAAGGCGCCCGGACCCAACGAGCGACAAACCTTCCGAAACCATGTCATTGAGGGTGAACGCATCGTCGCCGAAGCGGGATTGGGTGAGATCAAAAATGCAATCAGACACCACCATGAGCGGTGGGACGGCACCGGGTATCCGGACGGATTGGCCGGGGAAGCCATCCCCCTGCTTGCCAGGATCGTTCATGTGGCCGAAGTCTGGAACGTCCTGACCTCGTCGGATAGTTATCGACGTCCGGTGACACCTGAACGAGCGGTTGAGACCATGCGGTCGGAAGGAAACCGCCAGTTCGATTCACGAGTGGTGGACGCCCTGATCCGGGTCGTCTGAGGTGGTCGACCGCCAACGAAAAGTCATAGCCACCAACCGGAAGGCCAGGCACGACTACCACCTTCTGGAGACGGTAGAGGCCGGGATCGAGTTGGTCGGCACCGAGGTCAAGGCCATTCGAGCCGGCAGAATCAACCTCAAAGAGGCCCATGTGGACTTCAAGAGAGGTGAAGCGTTTCTGGTGGGCTGTCATATCAGCCCCTACGAACATGCCGGCTACTCGGGGCACGACCCCTTGAGACGGCGGCGCCTCCTCTTGGAAAAGCGACAGATTCTCCGCCTGGCGTCCAAGGTTGCGGAAAAGGGCCTGACCGTCGTGCCGATCGAAGTCGTTCTTGACGGGAACTGGATCAAGGTCCGGGTGGCGCTCGTCCGGGGCAAGCAACTCCACGACAAGAGGGAGACCCTGAGGCAACGGACATTGGATCGGGAAGCCGACCAGGCGATGAAGGAGAGAGACTCCTGAGCTAAGCCCAATACTGTTCAGTTGAGAACTCAAGCAGGCTGGAAGCCTGCACCACAATTTTTCGATCCTTTGTGGTGCGGCCATCCTGGCCGTGAGCGGGTGCGTACGTCGGACAGTATTGGAACTCAGCCAGTCTTGATGGAGAATAGAACCGGCCATTTTCCGGTTAGATCCCTGGGGAGTTTGAGACATGGACCATGAGCCGACCGGCATTCGTGACGAGATCGTCATTCGAGGGGCGAGGGAACACAACCTCGCGAATATCGACGTATCGATTCCCAGGAATCGACTGGTCGTCATCACCGGAGTTTCGGGGTCCGGCAAGAGTTCCCTGGCATTCGATACGCTCTTTGCCGAAGGACAGCGACGCTATGTCGAAAGTCTGTCGGCCTACGCCCGGCAGTTTCTGGATCAGATGGAGAAGCCCGACGTTGATTTGATCGAAGGTCTTTCCCCCGCCATTTCGATCGAACAGAAGACCACGTCAAAAAATCCCCGATCGACCGTCGGAACCGTTACCGAGATTCACGATTATCTGAGGCTGCTGTGGGCCTCGATCGGCGTGGCGCATTGCCCGGTGCATCACACGCCGATCCAATCTCAAACCGTTGACCAGATGGTTGATCGGATCCTGGGCCTGCCCGACGGCAGCCGGTTTTTGGTCCTGGCGCCCCTCATCAGGGACCGCAAGGGTGAACACCGAAAACTGTTCGAGCAGATGGGGCGGGAGGGATTCGTTCGGGCGCGGGTTGACGGCGAAGTTGTCGAGATCGCCGAAAGACCCGAGCTGGACAAAAAGCGGAAACATACGATCGAGGTGGTCATTGATCGCCTCTCTGTCAGGGAGGGTGTCAAGAGCCGGTTGGCGTCATCTCTGGAGACCGCACTCAAGGTTGGTCAGGGGTTGGTTCGCATTGCCGCCGAAGGTCATCCGGAGATGCAACTCTCGTCGCTCCTGGCCTGTTTGGAGTGTGGCTTTTCTCTGTCGGAGGTTTCGCCGCGCCTTTTCTCCTTCAACTCGCCACAGGGAGCGTGTCCGAAGTGCTCGGGCCTGGGTTTTCTGAGAGAGATCGACCCCGAAAAGCTGGTGCTGGATCCAACCAGATCGATCGGCGCCGGGTGCCTCGCGACAGTCACCAATGGCGGCGCCTCGTGGTTTGGTCGGCTCTTGGGTCAACTGGGAACATCCCTCGGGTTTGACTTGAGAACGCCGTGGCGGGATCTTCCCGAAGCTATTCGCCGCTTGATTCTTTTCGGGTCCGATGACGAGTTCGATTTCGTATGGGAGGGCAAGAAGGGCGCCTACCGCTTCCGGGACCGATTGGAAGGACTGGTCCCGAGGATCGAAAGACGGTATGGCGAGACGGCATCGGAAGAAATTCGGCGAGAGCTCGAGCGCTATATGTCATTTACCACCTGTTCGTCGTGTAACGGCGCACGCCTTCGGCCCGAGTCTCTGGCGGTTCTCGTCGACGGCGCCGGTATCTCCGAGGTGTCGGCCATGCCGATCCATCGGACTCGGGCCTGGTTTGCCGACATCAGCCTGTCCGGCCGGGACGAGAAGATCGCGACCAAGGTCTTGAGGGAGATCCGAGACCGCCTGATGTTCCTGGAGTCGGTCGGCCTGGAATACCTGAGTCTTGACCGGATGGCAGGAACGCTCTCTGGGGGCGAAAGTCAGCGAATTCGATTAGCGACCCAGGTGGGATCAAAACTGATGGGAGTCTTGTACGTATTGGACGAGCCTTCGATCGGCCTTCATCAGCGAGACAACCAGAGGCTTTTGAACACCCTGTTCGGCATGCGGGATCTCGGCAACACCGTGGTCGTGGTCGAACATGACGAAGAGTCCATTCGCCAGGCGGACTGGGTGATCGACATGGGTCCTGGCGCTGGTCGTCACGGTGGCGAAGTCGTGGCCCAGGGCCCGCTGGAGGTAATTCTGGAGGCCCCCGAGAGTCTGACCGGTCGGTACTTGTCCGGTGTCGAGAGGATTCCCGTCCCTGCCCATCGAAACCCCGGGACCGGCCGAGACCTGGTCATTCACGGCGCGCGCGAGCACAACCTTAAAGACGTTGACGTCGCCTTTCCCCTGGGGTGTCTGATCTGCGTCACCGGCGTGTCCGGGTCGGGGAAATCAACACTCGTCAATGAGATCCTCCACAAAGCTGTGGCGCGCGAAGTCTACGGGACAATGGCCCGACCCGGAAGGCACGGCACCATCGAGGGGGCCGAGAACCTGGACAAGGTCATCGCTATCGACCAGAGCCCCATCGGGCGTACGCCCCGGTCAAATCCTGCAACCTACACCAAGGTCTTTGACCCGATCCGGTCCTTGTTTGCCGGAACCACCGAGGCCCGGGCACGAGGCTACAAACCCGGGAGATTCAGCTTCAACGTCAAGGGAGGACGGTGCGAGGCCTGTCAGGGAGCGGGGCAGGTTCGTATCGAGATGCACTTTTTGGCCGACGTCTTCGTCACCTGTGATGTCTGCCACGGTTCCCGCTACAACCGGGAAACCCTGGAGGTCCGATACAAGGGACTCAACATCGCCGAAGTACTCGACCTGACCATCGACCAGGCCCGTGAGGTCTTTGATCCGGTGCCCAAGGTCAAACGGGTCCTCGACACCCTGACCGCCGTCGGATTGGGATATATCCACCTGGGCCAGGCGGCGACAACCCTTTCGGGCGGTGAGGCCCAACGCGTCAAGCTCTCGAGAGAGTTGGCCAAGAGGGCAACCGGGACAACCCTCTATCTCTTGGATGAGCCGACCACCGGACTGCATTTTGACGACGTCCGGAGATTGCTCGGTGTTCTCCGGGCTCTGGTCGATCGAGGCAATACCATCGTCGTCATCGAACACAATTTGGACGTCGTCAAGGTCGCCGACTGGATTATCGACCTGGGCCCCGAAGGCGGTGACGGCGGCGGCACCCTGGTTGCCGCCGGAACCCCTGAGCAGGTCGCCGAGTGTGAGAAGTCGTATACAGGGGTGTATTTGCGGGAGATACTGTAGCAATTCGTCGAACGAATTGCATGGGGCCCTTCGGGCCAGGAAATCAACGCAGAGGCGCAGAGGAATAGCCACAAAGAGGCTTGCCGGGAATGCAAGTTGGAGCGCGGGGCTCCTGCCCCGCATCGTGACTCTCGGAGTCTTGCAAGAGGCTCTATTGTGACGCTGGAAACCGGGAGTGCCCCTCTTGGACGGGGAGTGCCGGGTGCGCCCTCTCTTCACCGGGCAGGACCCCCAACCGAGCCGTCGATGCGAAGAAGGGCGACACCGGGCAACCCACGGCGGCACCGTCGGCAATCGAGTCTCGGCCTACGGTGTAGGCTGCCGAGGTCATTTTCCTCAAGGGGCGGTTCCCCCCCGATTTCTGTTACGGAGCCCCTTGAGGAAAATGCACCGAGCGGGGGCGATCGACAGTCGTTGAGCTTACGGTAACCTTGAAGCGCCCCCGAAGGCCGGGGCTGGAAAGCCGTGATAGCTGTCTGGGACAGCGGCAGATTCAGCGGCGGGTTCAGTACGCAGCGACAGAGGCAGAGTCGGCGACAGTAGGCAGAATGAGGAACAGCGACCGCGTCGGTGACGGGTGCAGCGGCGGCGCCAGCGGCCGGTTCTGGATCTTCGGCTCTTTTGATCCCTGGTAGACTCGATCCGAGGCTTCATGGCCTTCATTGAGACACAAACGAACAGAGGATGTGATGTTGCGAGATCCGCCAACATCCCTATTTCAAGGGTTTTAGGATCCACATCAACCTGCGGCAGCTATGGATCACCCCTTCGGCCCCCCTTGATTCGGCCCCTGTCCAACGGGCTGATCACACCGCAGCGGCCATTATTCATCACATGCGTATAGATCATCGTCGTCTTGACATCTTTGTGGCCAAGGAGTTCCTGCACCGTTCTGATGTCGTAACCGTCCTCGAGCAAATGGGTCGCAAACGAGTGCCGGAGCGTATGGCAGGTTGCCGTCTTGTTGAGCATGGCTGCTCGGACAGCGTGTGAAACCGCGCGTTGGATTCGTTGGTGGTAGAGGTGGTGGCGCCGAACCATGCCGTCACGAGGGTCGGATGAAAATGTCGGAGAAGGGAAAACCCATTGCCAACCCCACGCGGTGGCGCGGGTGGGGTACTTTCTTGCCAGCGCAGAGGGGAGCTTCACCTGGCCTTCTCCTCGTTCCAGGTCGCTGTGGTGGATCGATTCGACCAATACCAAATGTTGCTTGATGTCGGGAATCAACCCAGAAGGAAGAACGGTGTGGCGATCCTTGCCGCCCTTCCCGTCTCGAATGAGAATCTGACCGTAGTCAAAATCGAGATCATGAACTCTCAAACGCAGAGCCTCCATCAAGCGAAGGCCAGAACCGTACAAGAGGCCGGCAACCAAGCGGGGAGTTCCGTCGAGGTGGACGAACAGGCGGGTTATTTCGGATCGCGAGAGGACAATGGGAATACGCTTGGGTCTTTTGGCTCGGATGACATCATCGAGCCAGGGCAGCTTCTGGTTGAGAACGTGTTTGTACAAGAACAAGATGGCAGAAAGTGCCTGATTCTGAGTGGAGGCCGACACACGATCGCGGACAGCCAGGTGGGTGAGAAAACCCTCCATCTCGATTTTTCCCATTTGGGCAGGGTGGCGCATATCGTGAAAGAGAACGAATCTCTTGATCCAGTTGACGTAACTCTGCTCTGTCCGATACGCAAGGTGGCGAACCCTCGCCACTTCATGAACTCGGTCGAGAAGATTGGGTTTCCTGGTTGCTGCGGATGCAATATTTGTTTTCATCGAATTTCCTATCCGCAGCGTGGACGGGACTCTCAACCTATTGTAATCTTGGGACATGGACAAAGCAACCACCCTGCAACATAACAATCCGCCGAGAAATAGGTTGCGTTTCTGCAACCTAATTACATAGTTAGGTTCCTATTCGAAGGTGTGAACAGTATGAAAGAGAAACCAGAAGAGATTGCCGCCCAGATCGGCCAGACCGTCTCCAAGAATGACTGCGTCTGCGCCGAAGATCTTGAGCTTGTCGAGCGCGCCTTGGAAGTACATCCAGATTCCATTGAGCTTTGGTGCCTCAGAGGTGATCTGATTCAGGTATCCAACGATGAGGGGCGTTACAGCCTCGAGGATGCAGAAGCCAGCTATACCAGGGCAGCGGAGATCGACCCCGAAGACCCTGAGGCGTTTGAGAGCCTTGGGTTTTACTACGACGCCATCTGCGCCGACCCCGGAAAGGCGGAGCCGTTTTTCCGGCGCGCGATTGATCTTGGTGCAGATGAGTCGGCCCACGAAGGACTCGCTGAAGTGATGGCGGAACTCAAGTCCCAAGGGGCATAATGGCGACACTGCGTGACACTTCATTGCAGTGGGCCTCACCCATGCGGGGGAAGCCCGCAGAGCTTAGGCCTCAGGCTCAGGATTGGACGGTTTAATGAAGTGGTTCAGTGCGTTGGGTCTATTCCAGTTTCGGAATGAGAATCCCAACAAGATCACCAGGTACGAGGAGCGCGTGGTGGTTGTTCAAGCAGAGAGTCGTTCAAAAGCGGAGGAGGTCATTCTCGCTGATTTTGAACGGTACGGTTCCGATGACGTTGGCATTGAATACCTTGATGAGTATTGGATAGAGGAACTGGAAGATCCTCTCGGCACCGACGTTGTTGAGGTCGCGAGCACCATGAGAGTGATACCACAGGAACCAGCGGAATTCATAGAAGCCTTTTGGTCAGAATTGCGCCCAGATTCTTGTGATGCCGTTGGATGGAAACATGTTTGGTTCAACAAGGGTGACGGTAAAAGCGGGTGTTACAACTGTTGTGAAGTTCGTCCAGGACAGCTCTGGACGTCAACAGAAACCCCGGAGGAAACCTAACAAATCACTGCAGCGGTCACTGGCTGTTGGCATGTCTAGTGCGAAACGAAAACCCAAAAGCACCGGCCATGCCAACAACCAGCGCCGCTGAGCTCAAACGTTAGACCGTCGAATCGATGGTGTGAACCCCTTGCCAATATTCTCTATTACACGTATATTACACGTATAGGAGAACGGCCATGCAAAAAAAGCTAACCATCACTGTTGACGAGCATGTCTATCACGGTCTTCACCGAATAGTCGGTCGAAGACGAATTAGCCGTTTTATCGAATCACTTGTTCGTCCCCACGTCGTGGAGGAAGAGTTGTCTGCCGCCTACCGTGAAATGGCTCAGGAAGAAGAGCGCGAAACAGAGGCAATGGAGTGGGCAGAAACCACGATGATGGATGTCGCTGATGAAACGCGGTGAGGTGTGGTGGGTCAATTTTGATCCATCACTTGGTGGTGAAGTTCGGAAGCGAAGGCCTGCCGTCATCATCAGTAATGATGCAGCCAACCAGCATTTGAATCGAGTCCAGGTTGTTCCGCTCACAAGTAACGTGTCCAAGTTGTATCCCAGCGAAACCTACGTGGACCTCAACGGCGAACAGCGGAAGGCAATGGCCGATCAGATTGCAACCGTAACCAAAGGGCGTTTGGGTACGCGGCTCGGTGAACTTTCGCAGCCAGACATGATATCCGTTGAACGAGTTGTCAGAGTTCAACTGGGGATGAAACCTGATCAGACTCGGTAATTTGCAGATGTGGGGGCCGGCTGGGCCAGAGGCAACAAAACAGTCCATGGACATAGGTAACACTTCGCGGTCTAACAAATCACGGCAACGGTCACTGATTGTTGGCATGTCCAGTGCGAACGAAAACCCAAAGGCACCGGCCATGCCAACAACCAGCGCCGCTGAGTTCAAGCGTTATGTGTAAAAAGAAATAGATACACCAATGAAACAAATCTATATGATTACGTACCCAACAGGCAAGATATACATTGGTAAAGATAGTGTAGGTAGTTATAGATATTATGGCAGCCCGGACATGGCCATAGTCAATGAAGATTTCAAAAGCCTTCCAGATGATGTCCGCAAAGATTATACGATAAGAAAACAAATTCTTTGGGAGTCAGAGACAGCAACAGAAGAAGAGCTGTCAGCTAAAGAGGTTGAGTATATTCGCAAAAATGAGTCAAATAACCCACAAAAAGGCTACAACCGCTGGCCTAAGTTCAATGCAAACACATAACAAATCACTGCAGTTGACCCAGCAACCCGTCGCGCCGCTTCGCTCTGCGCCGTGCTGCCGGTCAACTGAGTTCGGTCGTTAGGCCGCTTCAGGAGCATCGGCAAATGACTTCAACGGAAACTGCACGCTCCTTCGTTGACGCCATCAACTCCGGGAATCCAGATCGTCTTGCGGAATTGATGACAGAGGGCCACGTGTTTGTGGACTCAGACGGCAGTGAGCATTGCGGACGCGAGCAGATGCGTGACGGGTGGAGGAGTTACTTCTCGATGGTGCCGGACTTCCGAATCCAGGTGAAGGACACATTCGCCAGAGGCAACGTCGTGGTTCTGCTGGGTGTCGCGGAGGGCACATTCGATCAGGCCGGGGCTCTCAAGCCAGAGAATCACTGGGTGGTTCCCGCGGCGTGGCGTGTCGTCGTCGAAGATGAACTGGTTGCGGTTTGGCAGCTCTACGTCAATCCTGAGCCGATGGTGAAGATCTCTGAGCGGATTGCGGATGCCTAACATCTCGTTCCAGCGGACCCCGGTCCGCGGCGGCCGCGGCCCCGGTCCGCTGAACTCGGACCGTTAGGCCTCGTTTCGCATGACCGAACCGCTACCCATTTCGAAGGAGGTATCGTGAAGATTTTCCTATTGCCACTCATCGCCATCGCTATTCTGATTCCTAGCCAGGTACAAGCGCAATGGTACAGCGAGGACGGTGTAGTCCCCGACTCAGAGTGGAGAAAGTCCGTAGGCTCATTCGGTTCCATGATGCTCCTATCGTCTGAACCTGAATCGTTCCTGGAGCAATGGGACCAACCGGCATCTCCCGGATATACCCCGAGCCTTTCGACGACGAGTGATGTGAAACGCGGTGACATGATCGTTGCATTTGTGTTCTTCTCTGGGGGGCAAGCCAATAATAAAGGGCACTGCGATATCATCGCTGACTTGGCGGTGATCGGCCCAGATGGTAGTGAGTACGCGTCAGAGCCAGACAACGATTTGTGTTCAGGAGTCGCGCCGCCTCCCGAGCAACGAATGCAACTTGGTCGCGCCTATCTAGGATTAATCATCGAACCTCAGGATCTTCTTGGTGAGTACACTTTCACCGCGAACGTCTGTGATCGCGTGGCAGATGTATGTCTGGAACTCAAGAGATCC